>OLOS01001819.1_pt1 | contig 16211 bp, 15 predicted proteins | sample 1672631 | NCBI WGS metagenome assembly OLOS01 (sample SAMEA3136707, study PRJEB25190) | human gut metagenome | biome: human gut; feature: human-associated habitat; material: faeces | place: Austria | collected 2013 | reverse complement strand
TTTGGCGAACTGATAAAATCCCTTTAGGAACTAAAGGGCGCACTTCTATACTCTCCTATCGGGAGTATGTGCGTCCTGCGGAGCTTCATTCCCGGTCAGCAGAAGAAAACTGCCCGACCGAGAATGTTTCGTCACTTCGTTCCGTCAAGGGAGCTACACTCCCTTGCGACGCTTGTGCGTCTATCCCTTGTGGACTTGCCGTCCGCAAACGGTTTTGACAAACCGTTCGCCGCCAGCAAGTTTGAAAAAACTGAATACCGAAAAACTGACCGTTGACTGGTCGCAATGTGCGAAAAGTTGACGGTCTTTTTTATCCCCAAAATCCAAAAAGGAGGTCAATCACAATGACAAAACCGAAAACCCTCGAACAGCTTCGAGCCGAAAAGAAGCGAACAGAGACACAGCTTTTACAGGAACAGCACAAGCTGGAGCGTCTGGAGAACAGAAAGAAATATCTGGAGAAAGGCGAACGCACCAAGCGCACCCACCGCCTTTGCAATCTGGGCGGCACGATTGAGAGCCTTGCCCCGGAGGTCAAAGATCTCACACGCACCGAAATGACAGAGCTGATGGAACACATCTTTTCCCTGTCCGAAGTCCAGCGAGCCGTCCGTCACATGGCGATTACCCATATCAGCCAAGCAAACAGAGAAAAGGAGTTGAAAGCCGATGGCACTATTTCATCTGAGCGTCACGCAGACTAAGCGAAGCGCAGGACAGTCCGCTATCGCTTCTGCCGCCTACCGAGCCGGGGCGCGATTGTAGAATAAAGCAAACGTGTCTGTTGAATTTTCAACGAAAGAGGCTTTTATGAAAGAATTCTTTTCCGTTATCCGCTCTTCTCTGCTTTTTTCTGGAATTTCAGAGCAGGAATTTTCTTCTATTCAAACCTGTCTTAAGGCTGAAAATAAAAACTTTCCGAAAGGAGCCTTCGTGCTGCGCGCCGGTGATACGGCAGAATCGATCGGGCTTGTGCTATCGGGAAATGTTTTAATTGTACAGGAGGATATTTGGGGAAACCGCAATATTCTTTCCAAAGCAGGACCGGGACAAACCTTCGCCACTGCGTTTGCCTGTGTGCCTGGCTCTTTGCTGAATGCGAGTGTTATCGCAAAGACGCCTGTTACCGCTATGTTTCTGCCTGTAAAGCGGATTCTGAATGTCTGTTCGTCTGCCTGTTCACACCACAGCCGAATCATCCGAAACCTGCTTGGTGAACTGGCTGAGAAAAATCTGCATTTCAGTGAAAAACTCACGCACATGGGACAGCGCACGACGCGGGCAAAGCTGATGTCCTATTTTTCCGCCGAGGCCCAGAAACTCGGAGCATATGAATTTGATATCCCCTTTTCCAGACAGCAGCTTGCAGATTATCTTGGTGTTGAGCGCAGCGGACTGTCGTTAGAACTTGGAAAAATGCGAAACGAGGAGCTTCTCGACTTTCACAAAAGTCATTTTATTTTGAAGGTATGACAGCTGTCTCGCATACAGAACCGCACTTATTCCCGTTTGATTTTAATCGATGCTGCATAGGCGCTATTGCAAAGTCCCAGAACCGCTGACAGCACAAACAGCGTTTCAATCCCCAACGTCTTCCAAATCCAGCCGTCAAACAGGGCAATCAGAATCGTAATGAGATGATTCACGGAAAGTCCGGTCGAAATCGTCGCTTTAACTTCGTCAGCGCTGTCTGATAATTCCTGTGCATGGAGGCTTGCCTGTCCAAAGCAGCCGAGTTTCTGAAGAAAACAGATGCACCTATCAGCGAAATATCCTCGATGGTTGGATTCCATCAAATGAGCAACTTTGGAAAACGTTTTCGTGAGAAAACAGGATATTCTCCCAAAGAATATCGTGCTTCCAAAAAACTCGAGCAGTCTTTCCGAATCGCGCAATCCCATCTTCTTAGCCATATGGTAACTCATTGAGTACCACGCCACGTCAGACTGTTTTCAGGCAAATAAATGCAGCGCGCATCCCACTTGAGAGGGATGCGCGCTGCTTTGTAAAGGGGGATCAAGCTTTATTTTCCTAGAACGCGATAGAGATACGTCACAATATCGGCCCTGGGCGACAGGTTGTCCTGCGCGAAGGGAACTGCCGTGCCGTCGAGCAGTTTCTGAGAGTTGGCCCATGCGACAGCCTCGTCATAGTAATTCGTGCCATCCGTATTCGCCGCAGGCTTGCCGTTGGCGCGCCAGAGGAATGTGACGACGTGGGCGCTGGTGCAGGTTCCATTGGGACCGAAGGTCGTGTCGGTCGTACCGTTGGTCACACCCTTTTCCACGGCCCAGAGAACGGCCTTATAGAAATAGTCCGACTCTGTTACATCGGTAAACGGATTCTCCGTCGAAGCAGGTTCCGGGCAGCCCATGGCACGCCAGAGGAAGGTCACGACCTGTCCGCGCGTGCAGGTTGCGCTGGGCGAGAACGTAGTCTTGCTCGTGCCGGTAGTGACGTTTTTGTCAAGCGCCCAGAGAACGGCATCGTGATAATAGGCATCTGCCGGAACGTCGGCGAAGGGGTTGCTGGAATCGGCAGGTTCCTCATACTTTTCGCCCTTGATCTCGGCTGCAAGCTTGTTATTTGCTTCCAACAAATAGTACATCGGAATTTGAGAAATATCATATCCGTCATCTCCACTTGGGGAAGCATAATATACCATCAAGACAAATATAGGATTCTCAATGTCAGAATCGATCAATGCCCGCAATTCCGTACCGGTAAATGACACCGCTTTCCCTGCTGGAATCCCATAGTAGTCTGATGTAATGTTTATAGGAGTGTGATTATTATTGGGCGCGATGGTCTTCCACTCACTGACTGTATATGCAAACTGACGAACTGGATTTCCGTTTACATCGTTTTCCACTGAGACGTAACTGTTGTCGTTGCTTTTAGTGAACGCAACAACATCCACAAAGAGCACATCGCTACAATCTGCCGGACTGAGATTGGAGACGGTCAGCTTTGTATTGTCATTGATGACCCAGCGGTAGTGCAACTCAGATGTATTCTTTGCACTTTTTTCAATATCCAGATACCAGATCCACTTCAAATTACCAGCAACAAGTATGTCGTCATTCTCATTCAGACTGTCGCTCATGCTCATCCGACTTGCGATTACATCATAGCTAGGCAGCGCTGCAAACACGGTCGCTGCCAGACCGAGGCAAAGCGTCAATGCCAGGGCCAGTGCGAGTACTCTTTTCATCTTTTTCATTCTCTTGTATCCTTTCTGTTGCAATTTTGTTATGTACTGGAATGTGGATATTACATAGTATATATAATATATATGCAAGCAGTTTTTTCATTTTTTTGTAATATTCACATATTCGAGTAATGCCTGCTGCGGTCAACTTCCTGCATCGTCCAAGACCTAGTTTATGCGAAATGCAAAAAACAGCGCGCATCCCATATTGTTTGGGAATGCGCGCTGTTTTAACGGGAACACAAGCAATTACTTCAGCGTTCCAATAGATGCTCCGCAATCGCTTCAACTGCACAGGTTAAAGCGCGGGCAATGTCGCACAGTTTCATGCCAAAGGTGTCTCCCGGCTTACCGGGAAGCTGTTCTATGGCATAGGGCACATGGAGAAAGCCGCCGCGCAAACCGGGATATTCGAGCGCCGCCGTATGCAGCAGCGTGTACAGGAGGTTGTTGCACACATATGTACCTGCGGTATTGGAAACTACCGCCGGCAGACCGGCGCTTTGTATCCGTTCTGCGATTGCTTTGACAGGCAGCGTAGAAAAGTACGCGGCTGGGCCATCTGGTGCGATAGGTTCATCGATCGGCTGATAGCCTGTGTTGTCCGGGATACGGGCGTCCATCAGGTTGATTGCCACGCGCTCCGGCGTGACAGCCGTGCGTCCCCCGGCCTGTCCCACGCAGAGAACCGTGTCGGGCTGCTCCGTGCGAAGCGCGCCTTTCAGGATCACGCCGCTTCTGATAAACTCGGTTGGAATTTCAAGTTTACATAACTTAAATCCAGCAATTTCGTCCGGCAGCAGACGCACAGCCTCAAATGCAGGATTGACCGACTCTCCGCCGAACGGATCAAAACCGGTGATCAGCAGTTTTTTCTTCATAGAACCCCCTGCCCTTCCAGAATGCCGCACATCTGTGATACACGGCTGTCCCACGAACAGGCGCGGCCTGCCTCGATGCGGGCAGATGTCCGTTCCGGCGTTGTGTCGGAACGCGATTGTTCGCAGGCAGTGATAAATTCCTCCGGACTGTCGGCGATCTCAATAAGCGGTGCGTATTGGAGAATCTGATCTGGCTGCTTCGTTGAGACGATTGGGCGGCCCGTGGCCAGATACTCATAGAATTTCAACGGGCTGACATCCTTGCTGAGATCGCTTTTTGCGAACAAATTCAGGCAGGCGTCAAAATGTGCCAGATACTGCGGCAGCTGTTCGTTCGGCTTAAGGCCAAGAAAATGCACGTTCGGCATGGAATGAAGTACGGACAAATCAACGCCGGGCTTTTCTTTGCCGATCAGGACAAAACTCCAATCTGGTCGGGTCTTTGCCGCCGCTTCGAGATAATCATACTCAATGCAGCTTTGCAGCGCGCCGACAAAACCGAAAATCGGGTGTGGAATACGCTGCATATCTTCCGGCACCGGCTGCTGCTGCGATGCCTGCACAAAGCGCTCAAAATTCGCGCCGTTCGGGATCATATCCGTATTGGGCTGCACCGTGTGCAGCCGCTCAGCCAGTGCGTCGGCTGTTGCAAACACATGATCGGCTTTCTTCGCAAGTTCCAGTTCCATCGCATCAACGAGTGCCGGATTCATCAGTCCGCCGTAGGCTGAATGTCGGTCTACACAGTCGTAGACCAGCGCCTTATGCGGAACCAGATCGACAAGGTCGGCTGTGACGGGCGAATAGACCCACAATACAGCGTCCTCAAATCCGTGCTCCCGCATTTTCTCGCAGACGAAACGGGCGATTTTCTGCTGGTTCAGTTTGTTTATCCAGCGGAATTTATAAAAGAACGGCAGAACCGGCGGCAGAGCATACACCGTGATGTTCTCCCGTGGGTGGATACCCGCTTTTTTATAATTTGTCAGCCCCGACTGCGCGGCTTTGTCCTTCATGGGGGCAATATAGGTGATAGACGGGTCAAAATAGAGGATCTCCGCGTCCGGGATGCGGCTCATCACCTGCTGCTTGCGTGTCGGGATGGGATACCACGGGGATGTGGCCAGACAAACGATTTTTCTCATAAGGATTCCTCCAACAGCACGCGCGCCGCTTCTTCATTTTCCGCCGCAAGGCGGCGCAGGCGGTCGGTCGAATACGGCTGCGCCGTCTGCATGGCGTCATCGATCAGGGCACACAGGCTGTCTTTTGTCACGTCGGCCAACTCCATGCAGTGCTTCTGGCCGAGATAGGCCATGAAGCCGGTGACCTTCGGATCGTAGGAAATTGCGGCCAGCGGCGCGCCGACAGACGAGGCGAAGATCAGCGCGTGCAGCCGCATGGAGACAATCACACGCATTTTCTGCATCATGCCAATAGTCAGCTGCTCGTCGCGCGGGGCTGGCAGGACAAACGACCGGAACGGCAGCATACCTGCGGCCTGCCGGTTGATCTCCAGATCGCGCGTCGGCTCCAGCGCGACGAAAACCGGCGTCAGTCCGTGCGTTTGATTGACATAAATTGCAGCATCCACAATCGCCTGCAAGTGCTCAGAAAGGTTCTTCCACGGGCGCAGGACAAACATGGCATAGTTCCCGTTCGGGTCGAGGTCATTGCTCAGGAAATAGCTGTCCACCGCGCCGGTGGAGGCAGGCTGCAGCAGCAGCGCCGGGTCTGCCGTGACGGAAATATCCGGCTGCATCACGCCCATATCGGAAAGTTCCTTTCGTGAAAGATCCTCTCGGAGTGTGATTTTGTCCACACAGCGGTTGAGGATGCGCGAAGTATACCGGCGGCTGCCCTCCCCGCTGACGGGACCAATGCCGCAGCCGTACATCATGACGCGGCAGCCTGCGGCATGCGCCATACGGATGGTCGTGAGGTAATAATTTAAGGAACGTGTACTCGTCTCGTTCTGAATGAGGCTTCCGCCGCCGGAAATAAACAGTCTGCATCTTCGCATGAGCGGCCAAAATTGGAAGGGGTCAAACACATGCACAGAGCCGACATGATACCGCAGGCGCGTCTTGGCAGGATCGTGCGACATGACGTAGACCGGCATATCGCGGTCAATGGCCTTCATCTGGGCAAGGATTGCCTTTAAGATCGCGTCATCGCCCGCGTTGCCCTTGCCGTAGGCGCCGCAGATCAGAACACCGTATTTCTTTTTCTTCGGCATAGCCGTGCGGCGCAGGATGGTCTGGTAGATCTCGACCTGCTTGCCGACGGTCGCACTGATGGAAAACTCGCGCGAGGCCTTTTCATACAGGTTCTCGCCGAGCTGCGCGCGCATGGCCGCAGATTCAGCCAGCCGCGCTATGCAGCCGCCGAGCGCTTCCGCGTTCTGTGGCTCAAACAGCAGACCTGTCACGCCATGCTCGATGATATACGGGATGCCGCCGACATTAGACGCGATCGTCGCGCAGCGCATGCGCGCGCCCTCCGTAATGGCATACGGGAAGGTCTCGGAGAGAGATGTCAGCGTGTTGACGTCCAGCGCGTGATAGAAGCTGTCCATATCCGTGACCCAACCCGCAAACACGACGCTGCCGGGCGGGCAGGTGTCAGCAGCCAGCTTTTCCAGCGTCTGACGCTGCTCACCGTCGCCCGCGATGAGCAGGCGGATATTGGGGTGGGTCTTTACGGCGATGGAGAAGCCGCGGATAAGCGTCCCCACATCCTTGACCGGGTCGAGCCGGGCGGCGATGCCGAACACGACGGTATTCTCCGCCGTCTCCATGCCGACAGAGCGCAGATACGCCTGCCTGTCCAGCTTCGGCACAACAGGAGAAAAATCGATGCCGTTGTAGATCGCAAACATCGTCTGCGGGTCGAAGCCGCGTGAAATGAGCAGCTGCGCCATGGCGTCGGACACGCCGATGTGGTAGTCGAACATACGCAGCGCGACGGTGTTGATCGTGCCGTAGGTCAAGCGGTGCAGCGGCCGGCCCAAATAGTCGAGCCGGTAGTCAGAGTGAACCGTTGTGACGATGGGAACCTGAATTTTTCGGCGCAGAACGGCACCGGTCAGGTTGGCACGCGCGCCGTGGCAGTGAACGATCTGAAAGCCCTCGGCGCGAATCATCTGCACCAGACGACCGATAGCCGTTCGCACAGACGTCTCCATGACGACTGTATCAATGCCGAGTTTTCGCGCATCCTCAGCAAACTCTCCCTCGCGGAAGCAGACAAGACGCACCTGTTCCGTTTTTCCAAGACCGTGCAGCAAAGACAGCACATGCGTTTTGGCACCGCCGACGTCACCGCCGGAGATCAAATGCAATACCTTCATACCGGAATCCTCATTTTTGAATTACCACTTGTTTCTTGCGGTAAGATACTGTAGAATAGGCTGGAATGTTTCTTGAATCATTGTTTATTATACTTGATTCAACGAGGCAAATCAACTGCAAACTCTTTGGGAGGTACTACATGAAACTGATCGATGAAAAAGGCCGTCTGTTCGGCAAGATCAATCTGATTGACCTGCTGGTCGTGCTGCTGATCGTCGCGGTTCTGGCGGCAGTCGTCTGGAAACTCGGCGGCAAAAAGGCCGCGGCTGCTGTGACTGGAGCGGACAAGAAGGCCGTTTATACCGTAGAATTTGAGGATGTTCCCGCCGATATCGCGGAATATGCAAAAACACAGACGCAGAAGTCGCTTGTGAATGACTCCAAATTGATTGATGCCGTCATTACGGACGTGCAGACAGAGGTATATGCAAACGACTTTGACCACGTTCGCCTGTATATTACCGTCGAGGCAAGCGCATCGTTTACCGGCAACGTCTACAAGGTCGGGCCGCAGGAGGTTCGGGTCGGGTATGAATACATTCTTAAAACAAGTGAGTTTGAACTGACCGGTCTGATCTCCGCACTGGAGGTCACCGATGGCTGATATGCTGTCTTCAAGCCTTCTGTGGCGGGCACTGCTCGCCATCGGCGGCTGGTTTTCGGCGATGGTGCATTCAAGCAAGGTCTTCGCGTGGCTGGGCCGTACTTGGCATACGAGCAGAACGCGCGCATGGCTTCTCCGGCGGCTGTCCGCGTCTGACGTACCGACGCGTGATAGTCGGAGTGCGAAGCGCTTTGCGCGGCTGAACGCGCGGCTTGCCGCGCGGCACGGGCTGAAGGACTGTCTGGATGATTCGATTCTGTGCCGCATCTGGCGCTTTTTCGTGCACTGCGGACAGAATAGCCGCCTGTTTTCCTGGCTGTTCTCCGACGGGCTGCATGGCGTGATCTTATTCGCGCTCTCCATGTATGTCGTGATCGACTATGTGCTGCGCGATCTTCTGGCTGTACCGGTTCTGTCGTCGTGCTGGGACGAATGCCTGATGCTGCTCGCGCTGGGTTATGTCATTTATGAGCGTCTCGGGCGCAAAACACCGCTGAAAACAGGCTGCAATCCGCTCGACCTGCCGGTCTGCCTGTTTATCACGGTCTGTTTCGCTCTCATGAATGTCGTCACGCCGTATTACTCTGTCCAGATTTCCGGCTTCCGCGCAACCGCGCAGTACATGCTCTGGTTCTTCCTCATCACGCGGCTGTTGCATAACGACCGTGATTTCATGCGGGTGTATCTGGCGCTTGTCGTTCTGGCAGCGGTCATTGCGCTGCACGGGATTTATCAGTATATCATCGCCGTTCCCATTCCGTCCAGCTGGATGACACACACGGAATCCTCTGTGCGCACGCGCGTCTATTCCATTTTCGGAAGCCCCAATATCATGGGAGATTTCATGACGATGTTTGCGCCGATGGCTGCAGGACTTGCCTATTACACAAAAAACCGCAGATTACAGGTGCTTGCGTGGCTCTGTGCATTCTGCATGTGCTTCGGCTGCCTGTTTACGATGTCGCGCGGCGCTTGGATGGCGCTGGCGATTGCCATTGTGATCTTTGTGCTGCTGGTTGACCGACGGCTGCTGGTGCTGCTGATTGCAGCGGGATGCGTCGCGTGTACGCTTCCGTTTGTACGCAGCCGCATCGGCTTCCTGTTCACAGCTGATTTTGCGGAGGCAAACACCTCCGGTGGCCGCGCAGGCCGCAAGCTTGTGGCCATGACGCTTCTGGAACAGCGTGGGAAAGCAACCGGCGTAGGCCTCGGGATGTTTGGCGGAGCCGTCGCCATGCAGAATCAGGTCATTGACCATCAGGAATATTTCTATGTCGATAACTACTATCTCAAGCTTATGATCGAAATGGGTTATACGGGCCTTTCCGCGTTCCTGATTACCGTCCTCAGCTTCCTCGCAAACGGCTGCCGCGCGCTCTACCGCACAGCGCAGCAAAAAAGGCAGGGGCTGTCCCGTCTGTTTCCACTGTGTGCGGGGATTTTCGCTGGACTGTGCGGCGTGTTGGTTCACTGCGGATTTGAAAACATTTTTGAAGAACCGTATATGATGGCCTATTTCTGGTCGCTGGCTGGGCTTTTGATGTGGGCAGGCTTCCTGCGGGAAAGCACACAGGAGGTGCGCGCATGATGCCGGTCATTCTGGCTGTCCACTTCCCTGCCAAAAAGCTTGCCAAGCTGCGCATGTCTGCAATGCAACTGGGCGCGAAAGTGCGCATCGTGGAAAAGTGGGAATATCTGAATGCCGTCGGTTCTCTGACGGGCGATCTTGACAGCTTTGATAGCTTTTATGATGGCGAGGATTTTCCTGGCGAACTGCTCGTTTTCGCGCATTTTACGGATGCGCGGCTGAATCTATTTTTGCAGGCCATGCGGGTCGCAAAACTTCCCCCAGTTGCCCTGAAAGCTGTCTTGACGGACGAAAACAAGGGCTGGAACATGCTCGAACTGCACGAGGAACTGCAAAAAGAGCATGAAGCAATGCACAAAAATTGAAACACCCCCTGAACGCTTCTACAACAGGCGTTCAGGGGGTGCTGCTTATTCGCTGAATTTTCTCTGGATTTCAGCTTGTCTTCCGCAGGTCATTCTTCCCTCCGGGCACTTCCCAGAAACGAAGCAACTCGGGCCATAGAGGCTGAAGAGCAGAGGCGATGTTTTCCGCAGCGCCGCAAGTGCGGCGCAGGCTGCGTCGCGGATCTCCCACTGGGCGCGATTGCAGCAGCGCAGGCGGAAAAAGACATATAGTTCTCCGGCGTTCATAGTCGTCAGCACGGGAACTGTCTGGCCGCTGAGCAGCAGGTAGGACAGCACATCCTCCCCCGCTCCTGCAGCGCGAAGCTGTACAGCAGCTTCGCCAGCCTGCCGGAATGCTTCGCGGTACTTCGCCTCCAGTCCAGTCTGCTGGACGCTTTCCGGCAGAACGTAGCGGTCATAACGCGCCGATTTCAACAGATTCGGTGCACAGAGCGCCTGCATCCGGTGGCGTGTCAGATGCGTGAGCGCTGCAAGTGACAATCCGCCAAACAGCAGCGTATAGCTGGCCTGCTCCAGTTCCCGTTTTCTCGGCTGGGCCAGAAGCGCTTTCAGCAGTGCCGTCTGTTCTGGTTTTGTCAGCGGCTGCGGCACATTGCCGCGTGCAAGCTGATACGCGCCACAGATCAGCCCTTCTGCATCCTGCGGCGCGGCAAGGACTGTAACAGGCGCTTTCGACGTGAGCAGCTGTACCTGCCGCAGACAAAACGCGTCCGACTGACGATAGGCCTCCGGCTTTCGCACGGCCAAAAATGGTATCTGCTGCTCACACTGTGCAAACAGGCTCTCACCCAGCGCACGCAGTTCCGGAATGCGGCTGCCGCGTCCGTAAGCAAGTTCGTTCATCACATGCACCAGTTCCCGCGCATTCATGGAACAGAAAAAATTACTGCAAAAGCAGTACGGCAGCACGAAGCGCGCATCCTCCTTGGGGACGCCTGCAGCTTCCAACACATCATAAGTGCCAAAAAGTGATTCGACCGTTCTTTCAAATATAGCCATCTGCACATTGGCAGTGAAAACGGGCGATACATATCCGGCCTTGGAAAAATCAACATACCGCCGCGATTTGACCGTAAACGAGGCCAGCCGGAACTCGATCAGAAATTGCTCGGCCAAAACGGAGACGTTTTCAAACGATAAGTTTACATAACAATGCTCCAGTACTGACGTATGTCCGGAGGAGAGTACCTTGCCGATCAGCTTTTCATTCTTTTCCTGCCCAGCAGACAGCGAATTCGCATAGATTTCATCTGCCGTGCCATCCATCGTGGAGATCCGTCCGCCGGAAGCAATCATTGCAGCTGCTTCCGGGCTGACGCTTAATATCGATACATGTCCCTGCATAGCTGCTCCTCATCAGCGGAACAGGTTTCCCTGTTCGTCGTAAATTTCCAGTCGTCTGGTTCTTGCAAAGTCCGGCTTTTGCTCCGGGAGATAATGTTCAATCGCATTGACAAGAAGCTGTGGATTGCAGCTTGGATTCTGCGCAGAAACAAGAACTGTCAATTCCAGTTCCTGCGCGGACGCTTCCCGCATGGAAAGCGAAAAAATCATGGGCTTCAAATCAAGTTCTGTCTCGTCACCGCTCTTGGTACGTTTTTTCACGAGTACAGGGCCATCTGCGAACAACTTTGCGATCGCCTGTTGGGCCTGCCCCGGGATACCCCGGTCATATTCCAGCGTGATCTGCGCACGCAGGCGCGTCAGATGCTTGATCTTAACTGCGCTTTCATATGCCTCCAACACCCGGATACCAGCCGGCATAGTACGGTTCAAAAGTGTTGGAAGCTTGGTAAGGTCAACAGAGCCGTCCTGAATTTCAAAATCAAGAATCTCACAGACGCTTTCAGAACCGACGGGCAAAGGCAGCGCGATGGAGACATACGCGCGCGGACTGAATCCCTGTGAGTGCCAGATCATGATGTCCGCACGCTTAAACGCACGCTGAAAAACGCGCATTAAGTCCAGATGCGACAGATAGACCGCATCTCCGGTTTTTTCAAACAATAGGCGATTCATCGCACAGCCTCCTTTCGCTTAGCATCCGCGCGCCACAACCGTTGCAGTGCGTACGGCAGTCCGGCGTTGCTTCCGAGCGCAGTGCTTTTTCACGTTCATGCAGAAGAAACTTTGTCGTAACGCCAACGTCGATGGTCTGCCACGGCAGAAGTTCATCTGTGCCAAAGCCGCGCGTCGTATAAAAATTGGGGTCAAGCCCAGCACACCGGAAGGCTTCCAACCACTTCTCGTAGTTAAAATACTCATCCCAGCCGTCGAGTCTGCACCCGAGCCGGTGCGCCTCGAGCAGCACCTGTCCGACACGGCGGTCGCCGCGCGCCATGACAGCTTCCAGACGGCTGAGGTCGGATTCGTGATAGCGGTAATCGACGCACTTTGCGTGCAGATTTGCCTGCAGCAGATGGACACGCCGCAGATACTCCTCCGGCGTGATCTGCGCCGCCCACTGGAACGGTGTAAAGGGCTTCGGGACAAAATACGCCGTTGCCAGATTGATGGACAGGCCACGCTTTTTCCCGCTGCCATTCTCTCGCCAGACCTGAAGAATTTTGTAGACCAACTCTGCAATGCCGACCACATCTTCATCCGTCTCAGTCGGCAAGCCCAACATGAAATACAGCTTCACGCTGTTCCAGCCGCCGGAAAAGGCCGTGGCACAGGTGGATAGAATCTCTTCTTCCGTAACATTTTTATTGATCGCGTCGCGCAGACGCTGCGTTCCGGCCTCCGGCGCGAATGTCAGGCCGCTTTTGCGCACCTTTTGAATGCGCATCATGAGTTCCCTTGAAAAGTTATCCGCACGCAGGCTTGGCAGTGAAAGATTGATTTTTCGCGGTTCGCAATAATCGAGCAGACCGTCAGCCAGTGTTTCAAGTTCACGGTAATCGGAGGTTGAGAGGCTGGCCAGCGTGATCTCACTGTTGCCGGAATCCTCAAGCGATTCAATCGCCTGTTTACATAATACATCCGCAGACTTTGCCCGGATCGGCCGGTAGCAGAACCCTGCCTGACAGAACCGGCAACCGCGGATGCAGCCGCGGAAAATCTCCAGATTCGACCGGTCATGAACGATCTGGGTTGAGGGCACAATGGTCTTCGTCGGAAAATATGCCGTATTCATATCCTGTACGATGCGCTTTTTGACGCGCTCCGGCACGCCGGGCTCCGGCGCGATGGCGGCAAGCGTCCCATCCGCGCGGTAGGTATGAGTATAAAAGGACGGCACATAGATGCCCTCGATCTTTGCAACCTTATGCAGAAATTCTTGCTTTGTCAGGCCCTGTTTTTTTGCAGAGCGATAACATTCGATGATCTCCGTCGTGCTGTCTTCTCCTTCTCCGACGGAAAAAAAATCAATAAAATCCGCCAGCGGCTCCGGATTGACCGCGCATACGCCGCCCGCAAATACAATGTTTTCCAATCCATCGCGGTCTTTGGACAGCAGCGGAATCTGCGCCAGTTCCAGCATGTTCAGAACATTGGAATAGCACATCTCATAGCCCAGCGTAAACGCGATCATATCAAAGTCACTGACCGCGTCATGGCTTTCCAGTGTCCAGAGTGGAATCCCATGCGCACGCATTTCGTCTTCCATATCGCCCCACGGCGCAAAGACACGTTCACACCAGACGCCGGGCATCTCGTTCATTACGCCGTAGAGAATCCGCATGCCAATGTTGGACATACCGATCTCATAGGTATCCGGAAAACAGAACGCAACACGCACATCGACGTCCTTTTTGTCTTTGATGATCTGATTATATTCTCCGCCCACATAGCGCGCAGGCTTCTGGACGCGCATGAGGATTCTGTGGAACTGATCTGTCATGGATAGCTTTCCTTCTCTTTTGTGATTCATTCTATTGTACCTGTTCGCGGCGGAAAATGCAACAAAAAGCTTGCCGGTTCACCGTTCCGCATCCGCGCGTCTTGCAAGCATCAGCAAGCGCACGGTCAGATACACCGCAGTTCCAAGCGGCCAGAGGCCTGCTTTTTTGATAAACGTCAGAACCAAACCGGCCAGAAGCAGAACGCCGCACGACGCAAAGCTTACGATTTCTGAAACGTGTTCCGCCTGCACGACTGGCAATCGCGCCAGCAGCGCGCAACGGAGCACCCGCCCGCCGTCCAGCGGCCAGACCGGCAGCAGATTATAGATCCCCAGCATCAGACTGTATGCGGCGAAGGAAGGCCGCTGCATGCAGAAGGCCGCGCCGCAGATCAAATTGACCAGCGGCCCCGCCAGTGCCGAAAGCAGTTCCTGCCGGTAGCCAAGGCCGGACGCCGCGATCTGAAGATCTGCAAACCGCAGCGTCAGTCGCCGCACCTGTCCGCCGCAGGCCAGCATCATGACAATGTGCGCCAGTTCATGTACTGCCATCGCGCAGAGGATCGGCAGCACCGAGCCGCTTCGGTCGAGCGCCGCAAGAACGATTGCAAACATAAAAAAGCCCGGCCGGAGTTCAATTGCCGGCACCGGTCAGAATCTCAAACGAGCCGGACAGCGCCTCCTGCACAGCCTCCCCTTCCCGCAGCCGCTCTGTCAGCGCCGAAAACGCCTGCACGGTCTTTGTTTTCTGCGCTGCACCTGCAATTTTCGTGATTGCCGTATCGACAGCCGGTACGCATGTCTTGAGTGTCCACACAAGCGCCAGCATTGCCAGCAGCAGATAGAGCCGGGAGATTCCAGTCCCTGTCTGTCTTTCATTTTTGCCCCCGTTTTCCTTCATCGCACACACCTCCTTTGGCAATCGTATGCGCAGAAAAATATTTTCATGCCCCTCTTGACAAATCGTTGTTTTCCTCATATAATATCCAAGCTGACGGGGTGTGGCGAAGTTTGGTATCGCGCTTGGTTCGGGACCAAGAGGCCTCGGGTTCGAATCCCGACACTCCGACCAAATCCGGCTGAAATCTGTCGATTTCAGCCGGATTTTTTGCGTTTTCAGAACTTTTTCTGATGGAGAATTTTGTGACTTTTCCGTTTGACCCAAACGCGACCCAAACGGGATTTCGGAGCGGAAAGCGCCGGAAGTGAAAAATCGCCGCCTGCCGGAGCATTTTCGGCAGACGGTGTACGCTTTTCTGCTCATTTCTTGCCCTTACCCGACGCTTGTCATGAAGCCGCTGATTTTCTGTGCGGCTTCTTTTTTCATGCCTGCCGTGACATGGGTGTACACGTCCAGTGAAAATTCCGCCGAGGCGTGACCGAGGATCTCCGCGACCGTTTTCGGGTCAATGCCGCTCTGGATTGCCAAGGTCGAGAATGTGTGTCTGAGGTCATGAAACCGGACGTGTTCCTCGATCCCAGCTTTTTCGAGCAGCTTCTTGTGAATCCGTCCGACGCAGTCCGGGCCATACATTCCACCAGTCTTGGGTGACGGGAATAGATAGGGACTGAACGGATGATTCTTGCGGTCTTCGACCAGCAGTCGAATCGCTTCGTCGCTGAGATAAATCTCTCGGACAGAATTTTCCGTTTTCGGTTCTGTCACGACCAGTTCTCCCTTGCCGCGCGACACAGATTTTGATACAGTCAGCGTCTTCGTCTGCAAGTTCAGGTCGCTCCACAGCAGCGCCACCAGTTCCCTACGCCGCAAGCCGGTACTCAGTTCCAGATAGAACATCGGCAGGACGCCCCATTCCTCCGCCGCTTTCAGGTAATCCCGAATCTTCTCCGGCGGAATAATCTGCATTTTCTTCTTTTCCTTCTTCGGCAGGCGGCAGCCGTTTGCAGGATTGTAGGGAATCAGTCGCTCGGTGACTGCCTGCTCCAAGCACTGCCGCAGCATCGTGTGCAACCCTCGGATGGTCTTATTACTGAGACTCAGGTCATCCATGTTTTCGTACCGCTGCACCCGACCGTGCGCTTTGGTTTCGTTGTAGAATTTCTGGATTTGCAGCGTCGTGAGCGATGTCAGCTTGATATCGCCGATACGCGGCACGATATGCTGGTCGATGTAGTTCTTGTAATATGCCGCCGTGGACGCGCGGACGGATGGCTTCGCGTAGTTCTCACACCAGAGCTGCGCCCACTCGCCCACCGTGTAGTCGCGCCGCTTCGTCACATCGATCTTTTCGAGTTCTTCCATCACCTTTTGCAGCTTCTCTTTGCATTCGCGCTGCGTCCGCGCGAGGACATTCTTCGC
>OLOS01001808.1_pt1 | contig 16281 bp, 16 predicted proteins | sample 1672631 | NCBI WGS metagenome assembly OLOS01 (sample SAMEA3136707, study PRJEB25190) | human gut metagenome | biome: human gut; feature: human-associated habitat; material: faeces | place: Austria | collected 2013 | reverse complement strand
TCAAAGATACCTCCGGTCCTTCCCTTAACATTCTTATCAAGCTTATGACCATCGTATCTGTTGTATTCCTTCCTCTTTTCCTTAAGTGATTCAATTTAAGTTCCCTGTTCCTCGGAGCAGGGAACTTTTTTGTGCTCGCGGCATAAAGCAAGCCCCGCGCTCAAATGAGCACGGGGCTTTTTTGCGTATATGCGATTTTATCAGCCTGTATACGGATTTCTCTCTGCGGTTTCAAGGGAATACATCAGCTTCGCAACGCCTTTTCCGAACGAAGGGCTTACCTCGTAATAAATCGTTCTGTCAAGGTCGCTTGTGTAAATTTCAAGGTAGCTTTTGCTGTATTCTAACTTATAATATACCCCGGTGGTGAAGTTAATGGTCATCGCCCACCCAAGTCCGTCCTCGGTGAGGCCGTCCGGCTTGCTCACGGATTTTTTAATAACCGCATTTTTTTGGAGATACTCCGCGGCCTTGAGCACCTCCGCAGCGACCTTGTCTTTGCCGTACTCCTCTGCGGCTTTTACGCTGTCCCAGCCCACATTTTTGAAGCCGTCCTCGTTTTTCGGCGAAATGCGTCCCTCGTAAACAATGCTTTCCGCCTTGCCGGGAGACATATACGCAAGCCAGCGCGCAAGCTTCGTTCCGGTTTGCACTGTGCTTTCCCAAAGAGCGGATACGTATTTAGGAGCCGTTTCTTCAAGCCAAACGACGGATTTTCCGCCCTCGGTTGCAATCAAGAAGGATTTTTCGCTTTCGTCGTGGTAGCTTCTTTGCATAATCACATTTTTAAGCCAAACCTCTGCCAAAGCAAAGTCGCTGTCCGCCACCTGAACGAACGCCGCATTTTCTTCGTCAACGGCATAAATAGCAGTGATTTTATGTCCGCCGTAGAAGCTGTTGTTTTTAAGCATCGAGGCGGCGTTGTGATTTTTGCCCGCTTCCAGCGCCCAAAGGTAACTGCCTACCCCGCCGTCGTTCGTATCCGCGTATATGGTGGTTTCCGTGTTGTCGGCGGAGGTTTGGAAGTAAATATACCTCCCGTTATAGGACGCATAAAACTGTGCTCCGGAAAAATCCGTCCAGCTTATTTGCCAACCGCCGCCGGTCGGCGGATTCGGGTCGTTCGGCGGCTCTTTCGGCGAAGCGGTTACCGAAGCCAGCAACCCTATAATGCTTTCGACATCGTTTTTCGTAAGCTCCGCCGGTTCCTTGAGGTCGTTTAGAGTCCATGCGGAAAAGCTCTTAATCTCCGCGCCGGACAGAACATAGCTTTCCATAAAGCTTTTCCAGTCGGCGTAGGATTTTTTGTATTTCATGGCAGTTTTGCTCACCTGCTGCACCGAATTTGCTTCAATCGTCCACAGAACGTACCTGTACTCCTTCGGTTTGCTTTCCTGCGGGGCAAGGCTGCTTGCCGCCGGGGACGAAGCCTGCGAAGCGCTGCTTTCGCCGACTGCGCTTTGCGAAACAAGCTCCACCCTGTCGCCTTTCACCGAATAAACTATATGGGCTAGCTCCTTTCCGGCGAAATCGGTCTTGATAAGCTCCACCGTGCCGCTGCCCTCGGATTTTTCATCCCACTTTGTTTCAAAGCGCAGGGTAGTTTCGCCGAAGGCGCGCTCAATGCTGCCTATCCAGTTCGGATAATCCGGGTTTGCCTTGCGCAAAAGCTCGGCGGCAGCGGCGCTTATGGGCAGATAATCAAGCTCCGGCTTTTCAAAGAGCACCGTGCCGCCGTATGCCGCAGCCTTTGCCTTTATTTTCGTAAAAAGCTCCGCGTCAAGGCTTTCGTCCGGCGTGCTCGGCGCTTCAAACGGCAGCTTTTCGCCGCCGACAGCCTCGCGTTTATTGAAGATGTATGCCGTTTTTTCGCCGCCTGCGGGTTCTTTTTTGAAGCTGAGCTTTACAAAGCCCTCCTCATCGCCGCAAAGGGTGAGAACATCGTTCACATAACAAAATCCGCAGCATTTCTCATAGATATACGCTTCGGCAAAGTCGTCGTGCTCAATCGTATCGAATATTCTGAATGCGCGGACGGTGTACTGCGAATTTTCAAGCGCACCCGCGCTGTTTACCGCAAGGCTCACCGCTTCATCGAAAACCGTAAGGTCGTAGCTTTCTCCGTCAAGCTCCTCGATATACGAGGGCGTTTCCGGCTGCTCCGTTTTGCCGCAGGCAACCAAGGCGCAAACCGTCAGAACCGCCGCCAGCGCTATACAGAGGGTCGCCGTTCCGCGGCTTTTCCCATTGGCGAAAAGATTTTTTATGCGCTTTTTTATCGTGCCCTCTTTCTCGTAAAAGCAGGTTGTGAACGCCGCAGGACGGAAATTTCTCGTTGCCGCCGCGGAAATAAGCGCTCTGCCGTATTCGGCGCGCTCGTCGCCGTTCATTCCGGCGGTCGCCGCTTCGTCGCAGGCAAGCTCCAAATCCTTGTTTGCCTCCTGTGCCATAATCCAAACCAAAGGATTGAACCAGTGCACCACCACGGCGAACATCAACAGCATTTTGTAGGCTATGTCATGGCGTTTGTAGTGAACAAGCTCGTGGCGGATTATCATTTCAAGCTCTTGTTCGGAATAGTCCTCCCTCGGCAGAAGCAGCACCGTTTGGAAAAATCCCGTGACCATGGGGCTTTCTATCCCGGAGCAAACCGCAAGGGAAAGACGAACTCCGGCGCACATTTTCCTCGTACAGCTTTCAAAAATCCTGCGAGTCGCTTCGTTTTTCGGCGGCGATGCCCAACGGCGCACATGGCGAAGGAACTTTGCATAGCAGGCGAACTGAACGCCGAGGTATACCACAGCTCCCGCCGCCCAAATTATCGTGAGCAGCTCCGCCGTGCTTATTTTGGCTTTCAGTTCGCTGCCTGCGGCTGCCGCGGGCTGTTCGGCGGCAGGCTGCGGAGCAGAAACCTCCGCCGTAGGCTGCCGCACCGAAGCATCAGCAGCGGGTTCTCCCTCCGCGTGCTCAAAGTTCTGTTGCGGAATTTTCTCCGACACGTGCTCGTGCTCAAGTGCGTACTCATCCTCATAGAGCTGCATGCTCAAGCCACTTTGCGCGTTTTCGCGGTACAGTTTTACCGGCGCGTTCGGAATATGAATATTAAACGGGATTATAAGCCTTATCGCCAAGGCAAGCCAAAGCAAATAGCACCACTTCGCGCGGTGCTTTTCGCGAATAAGCGGCAAAAGGGCAAAAATAGCAAGTAGCAAAAATGAAACACCGAGGCTTACCTCGCCAAGACAGGAAATAAACTTTTCTGCCACGACAATCACCCTTTCAGTTCGTCAATCAGGCTTTGCAGCTCCTTTATCTCGTTTTCGTCGATTTTGTTGCTGTCGGAAAAAGCGGCAACAAAGCTTGAAACAGAGCCGCCGTACAGCTTTTTGAGAATTCCGCGGCTTTCAAAGGCCAGATATTCCTCCTTTGAAACAAGCGGAGAGTAGTAATTCGTCTTGCCTTCCTTGCGGACGGAGATAAATTTTCTGGTACAAAGGCGGGTCAGGAACGTGTTTATGGTATTCACCGCCCAGTGAAAATCTGAAAGCTTTTCTTCGATTTGGCTGCGAGAAGCCTCTCCGCCGCAGTCCCAAAGGGCAAGCATCACTTCAAGCTCGCTGTCCGGCAGGCGTCTTAATTCAGTAGACATATTTATTTCCCCTTTCTTACTACATAGGTAGTTTACAACTATATATTACGCTTGTAGTCCCCTTTTGTCAATAGTTTTTCGTTATTTTTGCGTAAAATCGGGTGTAGAATTTTCGCCACGTTTTTTGTTCACTTTGACAGGTAGAAAAATTCACAACTATATGATACAATGTAAGTGCAAATGTAAATCAGCTTGGCGAAAACGAAAGACGCCCCGACGGGTTCTTTCGCTGCTATCTTCCTTTTCGATAATGTATGATGCACAGAAGTGAGAAAGCCCCGCTGTGCAGGGCTTTCTCGGCATACCGGTAAACGCCGCTGCGGCGAAATATGTTTTTTCAGAAAGGATTATTCATGGCACTTGAAGTTATAAAGAACGAAGCAGAACTCTCAAACGACATTCGCGAAATTTTCTCCGAAGCGGGCGCTGTGGAAATCGTCCAGCGCAGAGCGCACGAATACGCCGAAATGATGGCATATTACCGCTGCGCCCTTATGGAGGTTGAAACAAAGTTCAATGTTCTTAACGAGGAATTTTCCCTCCAATACGACCGCAACCCCATAGAAATGGTTAAAACCCGTCTGAAAAGCCCTGCAAGCATCCGCACAAAGCTTGAACGCTACGGATTTGATATGTCCCTTGACAGCATCCGTAAAAATATACATGATATCGCAGGCGTTCGGGTAATATGTTCCTTTATAAACGACGTTTACATTCTGGCGGACGCACTGCTCAAGCAGGACGACATCACTCTTATTTCCAAAAAGGATTATATAAAAAATCCCAAAAAGAACGGATACCGCAGCCTACACCTAATTGTTTCCGTGCCGATTTTCCTTGCACACGAAAAGCGGATGATTAAGGTGGAAATTCAGCTTCGCACTCTTGCGATGGATTTTTGGGCAAGCCTTGAGCATCAGCTCCGCTACAAAAAGAATTTCGCGGTGACGGACGATATGCTCCGAGAGCTGAAGGAGTGCGCCGAAATGAGCGCACAGCTTGACTGCCGAATGGAGGCGCTGCGAAAGGTGCTCCGCTCCTCACTTGACCAATACGACATAAAAGGCAACCTACTCGAATAGAAACATATAAAAAGAGCCTGCATAGTTTTATGCAGGCTTTTTTGTTTTGCTTTATCAAAGGTCTACTGAATATTCGGTTACGTTAAGAACGGTTTCGCCGTCAATCTGTGCGGAGCACGGGCGGGAGAACTTAACGTGAATGTGATTTCCGGTGTGTACCTTTACCATATCCGTTTTGTTTATGTGTTCGCCCTTGAAAATCGACGGAAATTCCTTCAGCGCCTTTATTTTGGACTTGCTCATGTATATAACAAGGGTGACTTTGTCGGAATTTCTGTCCTGTGCGGGAGCCATCATCATGCCGCCGCCATAAAAGCGTCCTTTCATTGTGGGTGCAATCCAGACGCTGTCGTACTCGAAGGTTTTTCCGTCAACCTCAACGGTCGCATGACAGGGCTTGAAGAAGAAAAGCAGACCTTTAATTGCTATTGCGGTGTAGTTGATTTTCTTGTTCGGGGTCTTTTCCTTTATTTTGTCCGCCACTTCGCAGCAGTAACCATCAATACCAAAGCCCATATTGTTGATGAAAAGCTGTTCCAAGCCGTTCACCCTTACGGTGGGCAGGTTTTTTATGTATTCGTTTACTTTGACCTCTTCCCCTGCGCTTTTGCCAATGTCGGTAAAGAAATCATTGCCCGTTCCGCCGCCTAAAAGATAAATGTTGTTCTTTATCTCGCAGTCTTTGGTGTGGTTGACAAAATAGTTCAGCGTTCCGTCACCGCCGATGAGCACGACCTCGTCCTCCTCGTTAAGTTCCTCGAGAAAAGCGGGGTAGTCCATGCCCACAGCGTCAATAAGCTCAATAGAATCGCTTATTTCCGGGCGGATTCCGTTGTTGGATTTTGAATTGTAAAGATAATACTTCATTTTGGCCCCTCCGTTATTACAGCAAACCGCAGATTATCAGAATTTCTCCTATGGAATATGTGAGCATAACGATGAAATGAGTTTTCAGCCTACCGCCCTTTTTGAACCGCACAAAGAACAGCGATGTATCCGAAATAAAGAACAGCACCGCGCCGATGCAGGTGGTTATTGTCGCGGAACAGGGATTGCTGATGAGTCTGAAAATCGCAAAGCAGTTCATCGTTCCGTTTACGAGCAGGTAGAAAAACATCGGGTAGAACAGCGCTTTCGGAAGATGCTCTTTGAGCTTTGAAAAAATCACCGTGACTGCGGTAATAAAAACAAGTGCAAAAAGCGCTATGCACCAAGTGGGAATCGCAGAAAAAGCTATGTCCTGACAATAGCCGAGCACGAAAAACGCGTGGCTTATCATAAAGGCTATGCCGCCGGCAGAAAACCACTTGTTCCCTTTCAGCATAAGCAGAACGTCGCCGAGCCAACTAAAGGCAAGTGCCAAAACAATATAGGTTCTGATTTCCGAAGCCGAAAATACATAGAACCCAAGCAGTGAAAGAAGAATAAACGGTTTTGTGATGTTTCTGACCGTCTGGTTCTTCTTTGAAGAAGCGTAGAGGTGGATTGCAGTGGAAACAATAAAAATGATTAAAAATAATATTTCCATTTTGTACCTCTGTCAAAAATTTTAGTCGAGGATTTTTGCCGCACTGGAGGTTCCTATGCGGTTTGCTCCGGCTTCTATCATGGCGCAGGCGGTGGCGAAATCGCGAACGCCTCCCGCAGCCTTTACGCCCATTTCCGGACCGACGGTTTCCCGCATGAGCTTCACATCGGCGACAGTCGCTCCGCCGGTGGAAAATCCGGTGGAGGTCTTTACGAACTGCGCTCCGGCGCGTTTTGCCGCAAGGCATGCCTGAATCTTTTCTTCGTCGGTGAGCAGGCAGCATTCGATGATAACCTTGAGCAGCGCTCTGCCGTCGCAGGCGTCGAGCACGGTGGCAATATCGTCCTCCACTCTGCGCCAGTTGCCCTCTTTTGCGGAGGCAATATCAATTACCATATCAATCTCCTCCGCGCCGTCCTCGATGGCGCAAGCCGCTTCAAAAGCCTTTGCGGCGGAGGCGGTTGCGCCCAGCGGAAAGCCTACCACAACGCAGGTTTTTACTCCGCTGCCCTTCAGTTCCTTGTGGACGAAATATGCGTTAAGGGAGTTGACGCAAACTGCGGCAACTCCGTACTGTTTTGCTTCATTGCACACTGCGCGGAGCTGTTCGTGAGTAGCGTCCGCCTTGAGCAGGGTGTGGTCGAGCATTTTTGCTACTTCTTGTTTTTCCATTACTGTCACCTCCGTGTTTAATCAGCCGCAGCCGCCGCAGGAGTTGCAGTCGCCGGAGCAGCCGCCGCCCGCTTCGGGCTTTTCAATGGAGTCGGGATCATCGCCGGTGGCTGCCATCTGAAGAATATGCAGAACATACTCGAACATTTCGTTGAAATTGTCCTGAGCATTGTTATAGGCGACCATTTTCTCGTTGTTTGTGATTTCGTCATACATTCCGCGAACAAGCTTATCCAGCTCGTCGATTTTCTCGTCGTCGCGATCCTTTTTGGTGACCTCCTGGGTAAGCTCGTATCTCTTCATATTGAAGTCCGCAATTGCTTCCTGGAGAGCCTCGTCATCCTCAACCGCCTGCTGGGTTGTGTTCAGGAGAATATAGGAATCCTCCTGCTGAAGTTTTCTTGCAAGCTCTCTTGTCATTTCGATAATATCCATTTTTATTCCTCCGTTTTAATAATTTCTCCGTCAAGCGCCCATCCGAGCGATTTTTTAAGATATACCTTTGCAAAGCCCTCCGGCGCTTGGTCGCGCGGAATGCGTACAACCAGATTTTCAAAGCTTCTGCCGCTGATATAGCCCTCTCCGGCGTCACATTCGTCGTCGAAAAGCACCGTAGTGGTCTTTCCCACATAGGAAGCGTTCATTTCGTGGCTGATTTCCGTCTGCAAATCGAGCAGTCTTTGGAACCGAGCCGAGGAAATCTCCGGCGGAATTTGATCCTCCATAACGGCGGCTCTCGTTCCCTCCCGCTTCGAGTAAATGAAGCTGTATGTCATAAGCCAGCGCGCCTTGCGGGAAAGCTCCATGGTCGCTTCAAAGTCCTCCTCGGTTTCCCCTGGAAATCCGACGATTATATCGCTTGTAAAGGTTATTCCGGGCACAATTTCCCGCGCCATGTCAAGCAGCTCCATATAATGCTCGGCGGTGTAACGGCGGTTCATACGGCGCAGAACCTCGTCGGAACCGCTTTGCACCGGCAGATGAATGTAATTGCAGACCTTTTCGCAGTCGCGAATTGCCTCAAGCAGCTCCCTCGTGCAGTCCTTGGGATGAGAGGTCATAAACTTGATGCGAAAATCGCCGGGAATGTCGTTCACCATACGAAGAAGCTCTGCAAAGCTCACGGGATTTTCAAGCCCCTTGCCGTAGGAGTTCACGTTCTGCCCCAGCAGCGTTATTTCCTTGTACCCGGCGGCAACTATTTCCTTTGCCTCCGCGATTATATTTTCCGGCAGACGGCTTTTTTCCCTGCCGCGAACCAGCGGAACAACGCAATAGGTGCAAAAATTGTCGCAGCCGTGCATAATGGGCAAATTCGCTTTAAGCAGACCATCCCTGTGCACCGGAAGATACTCCGCCATACAGCCCTCGCCCTCGCCTATATCGAAAAGGCGTTTTTTCTTGGTGAGGTACTTATAAACAAGCTCCGGCAGGCGGGGTGCGGCGTGAGTGCCGAAAACAATGTCCACAAAGGGATAGCTTTGGCGGAACTTTTTAGCAATATGCTCCTGCTGAACCATACAGCCGCAAACCGCAATTATCATATCCGGATTTTCGCTGTGGGCTTTTTTCAGTATGCCAACATTGCCGAAAACTCTCTGCTCGGCGTTTTCCCGAATGGCGCAGGTATTGAATATTACGAACTCAGCTCCCTCGGCAGTATGGGTTACGGTGTAGCCCATTTGCTCAAGTATTCCCTCAAGCTTTTCGCTGTCCGCAAAGTTCTGCTGACAGCCATATGTGTGCACAAAAGCCTTGTGCTCTCCGGGGCGCTGCTCCAAAAGGGAACGCACCGCACCGGCATAGTCAAATTCAGACATAGGAAATTCCTTTCCGAAATAAATTAGGAAGAAAGCGCCCGCATTTCTGCGGGTATGCTCACACATATTATATATTATCACGAAGGCGCAATTTTGGCAATAGTATATAGTGCGATATGTTTAACAAAGCATTTTCGTGGCAATAATATCTCTGTATCAAAAGTACGGAGCGTGAGAGTAATGACCGTAAAAAGAGGAGATATATTTTATGCCGACCTCAGCCCGGTAGTCGGCTCCGAACAGGGCGGCGTGCGCCCCGTTCTTATCGTTCAAAACGATGTGGGAAATAAATACAGCCCGACGGTTATCGCCGCCGCCATAACAAGTCAAAAGGACAAAAGCCGCCTGCCCACGCACATAGAGCTTTCTTCCCAAAGCTGCGGCCTTGCAAAGGACTCCATAGTGCTGCTTGAACAAATACGCACCATAGACAAACAGCGCCTTAAAGAGCACATGGGGCGCCTTGACGACGGTTCCATGGGCAAAATCGACGAAGCTCTGTCCATAAGCTTCGGCCTTAACGGCGGCATATAATGGTAAAAGGGCCTGTGCACAAAGCACAGACCCTTTTGTGTATTTAGTTGAATCCGCGGAAGCCCTTACCGATGATTTCGCTGCTGTTTGTAATCATTATGAACGCATGGGGATCGACATCCCTTACGAAGCGGCGCAGGCGCACCGCCTGACTGCGCTTCATAACCGTAAGAATAACGCTTCTTTCGGTGTGAGAATAGGCTCCCTCCGCCTTGTATATGGTGGCGCTGCGGTCAAGCTCGTGGTGAATAAAGTCGCATATCGGCTTCGGATTTACGGTGATAACGGTGAAATATTTGCAAAGGTTGAAGTTTTCGATGGAGCTGTCTATAACAAGCGTTTTCGCAAACAGACCGAGAATGGAGAAAAGTCCCGTTTGGAAGTCAAAGGCGAGGAATGCACTTGCAGAAATCAAAAGGTCGGCTACGAAAATTGCGGCTCCGATTTCAAGGGTGGTGTACTTTTGCAAAATCATGGCGATTATGTCCGTTCCGCCGCTGGAAGCGTCCATATTGAAAAGAATCGCGGAAGCTATGCCCGGCACGCCCACGGCGAAGATAAATTCAAGCACCGGCTGACTTGTCATAGGCTCGGTTATGGGAATTAACTTGTCAAGCATGGATATGCTCACCGTGGAAAGGACGGTTACATACATGGTTTTCCCCGCAAAGGCGCTTCCGAGCACCACAACTCCCACTACCATGAGAATTGCGTTTATTATCAGGTTTATGGTACTTGCGGAAATCGCATAGGGGATAATCTTGCTCACCACTATCGAAATACCCGTAACGCCGCCGAAGGTAAAGTTGTTCGGGTACTTAAAGAGCCATGTGCCCACCGCCAAAAGCTCCGAGGCGAGGGTAAGCAGCCCAAAATCTATCCACCATTTTTTATCCGGTTTTTTAAGCTTCATTTTCTTTTCCTCATATCACTTGGAATATATAAAATTTGAGATAATCCGTTTCCGGAACATTCCACAGCATGGGATGATCCGGCGACTGCTGACGGGCTTCTATCTGACGAAGCTCCACGCAGGCGTCCTTTGCGGCGGAGCGCAGTATTTTTACGAACAAATCGTCCGTCATAAAGTGCGAACAGGAGCAGGTAGCCAAATATCCTCCCCGGGGAAGCGCTTTCATGGCGCGGAGATTTATCTCCTTGTACCCCTTTGCGGCGCTCTCCACGGTCTTTCTAGATTTCGTGAATGCGGGCGGGTCGAGTATGATAAAATCAAATTTTTCGTGCTCCTCCTCAAGCTTCGGGAACAGGTCGAAAACATCCTCCACTCTGAAAGACATTCTTTCCGAAAGTCCGTTTGCCTCTGCGTTGCGCTTTGCCATTTCTATGGCGGATTCTGAAATATCCACGGCGCAGACATGCTCCGCACCGCCCATGGCGGCATTCAGCGCAAAAGAGCCTGTGTGGGTGAAGCAGTCGAGAACGCGCTTGCCCCTTGCTATTTTGGAAACGGCGAGGCGGTTGTATTTCTGGTCAAGGAAAAATCCGGTTTTCTGTCCGTTTTCAAAATCCACGGAATATTTTATTCCGTTTTCGACTATTTCCGTTTCGGTGAAATTCGGGTGCTCAATCCCCTCAAGAGAATACCAGCCCTTGTTTTCGGGAAGTCCCTCAAGGCTTCTTATGGCAACGTCGTTGCGTTCGTAAATTCTGCTTATTTTCTGTCCGTCGGCGGAAAGCACCTCGTAAAGCGCGGGAAAAATTATATCTTTGTATTTTTCTATGCCCACTGAAAGGGACTGCGTGACAAGCACCTCGCCGAAGCGGTCAACCGTCAGCCCCGGAAAGCCGTCGGCTTCGCCGAAAATGACCCGGCAGCATTCAATATCGCCGCCCATAACGGTTTTGCGGTAGTCCCATGCGTATTTTATTCTGCGGCGAAAAAAATCCGCGTCGAACTTATCGTTTGCGTTGCGGGAAAGCAGCCGCACGCGGATTTTGCTGTTTCTGCTTATAAATCCGGTTCCCAAATACTTGCCCTTGCCGGAAACCGCGTCAACAAGCGTTCCGTTTTCGTATTCCTCCGGCGCGGAAACAATCTCCGCGTCATAAATCCACGGATGACCGCCCTCTACCCAAGCTTCGCCCTTTTTTGTCACCGTCACCCGAGGAAAATTCCGTTCCTGTTTCATCATAATCCTTTCGGCTCTCCCAGCAGCTTTGCTGCGGAAAGCTTTGTTATTGTAAATGTGGAATTGCTTCCGCAGAAAGCCGCCGAAAGCGGCATACCGTTTATTTCTGTGCAAAAAACGCGAAATTCCGTGCTCAAAACATTGTATTTTTCCCTCTCCGGAACAAGGCAAAAACTCTTCGGCGACAGCGAAAAGCCGGTTCCGAGCAGCTTGAGCACCGCTTCCTTTTCCGTCCAAAGGCGGGTAAAGCTCTCCGCCGAGGCTTGAGCACGCTCCGCCTCCTCCTCCGTAAAGCAGCGGCGGATTACGGCTTTTTCCGGCGGGCGGAGCTTTTCCGTATCCACGCCGATTTCATCCTCCGAAACGGCGAGCACGGCTATATTTCCGCTGTGGGATATGCTGAAATGCGCTCCGTGCTCAAGATAGGGCTTGCCGTGCTCATTATATTTTATCTCGTCATCCGAGGAAATTTTGAGCACGGTTTTGAGCATCAGCCCGGTTCCGAGGGACAGAAACCTGTCCTCCTCCTTCAAAAGCCGCATAGCTTTTTCCCTGCGCTTTTCGGTCAGGGCGGCTGTTCCCCGCTGCCAAAAGCCGCGAAGCTCATCCGCTTCGCACCAATATATCTGCGGCAAAGCGCGCCCCCCTTTCGGCATTTATGCACGGTTTTTTATTTTAGCACTTTTCTTTATGGGTTACAATAGCAAAACGAATAAAATGCAAGTTTTTATTCGCCCGCGCCCATCATTGCACGGAGCGCGGCGTATTTGTCCTCATCAAGCCCCTTTTTCATGGAAAGAGCCTCGGCAATATCCACGTCCACGGTCTTTCCGGCTCGTTCGCAGACCACCCTGTTCGTTCCTCCGGCGGCGAGTATGTTCACCGCATGAAAGCCCATGCTGGTTGCCGTCACTCTGTCCCGTGCGGAGGGTGTTCCGCCCCGCTGAATATGCCCCAAAATAGTCACTCTGGTATCAACGCCGAGTCCGTCCCGGATTTTTTCGCCGATTTCCATGGCGCTGCCCACACCCTCCGCAACTATTATCATAAAGTGAGTTTTGCCGTTTATTCGCGCTATGCGAATTTTCTCCGCAATATCGTTTTCAAAGTCAAATTCCTTTTCCGGAACAAGCACCGCCGTCGCGCCTGTGGCAAGCCCCACATAGAGCGCCAAATGCCCCGCGTTTCTGCCCATAACCTCCACGACGGAGCAGCGTTCGTGGGACTGCATAGTGTCCCGCAGGCGGTCCACCGCCTCTATGGCTGTGTTCGCCGCCGTATCAAAGCCAATGGTGTAATCCGTGCAGGCGATGTCATTGTCAATGGTCGCCGGAACGCCGACCACGGCTATATTGTGCTCGGAAAAATCCAAAAGTCCCCGGAACGTTCCGTCGCCTCCTATGGCAACAAGCCCGTCTATGCCGAAAAGCCTGCACACGTCAGCCGCTTTTTTTCTGCCCCGCTCCGTGCGGAACTCGTCGCTGTGGGCGGTGTAAAGCACCGTTCCGCCCCGATTGATTATTCGGGAAACGCTGTCCGCTTCGAGCTTTTCTATGTCGCCGGAAATAAGTCCGTTGTAGCCCCGGCGTATTCCAAGACATTCTATACCGAGGGTTGCCGCCGCACGCACCACGGAACGCACTGCGGCGTTCATTCCCGGAGCGTCACCGCCGGAGGTAAGCACGCCTATTCTTTTTATCTTATGTTCATCCACGGAAGTCACCGTCCAATATAAATATATGTATATTGTAGCGCAACGGCGGCAATATGTAAACCATTTATTTTATTGTAATATTCATCAATTTAAAGCGCTGAAACAATCATCTTTTATAATTTGTCACAAAAAGCAGCTATTTCGCTTGTTTTTTGCCGCGAAAAGACTTATTATAGCTTTCATAATGTGAAAATACGGAGGTGCAGCATGGATTACAAAGAAAAGCTTGCAAGGCTGGGCGTTGCCGTTCCGAACGTCCTTTTGCCGAATGAAAATATTGACTACTCTAAATATGCCGTTCTCGCCTGCGACCAATACGCCGCACAGCCGGAATATTGGCGCCGCGTAAAGGATTATGTGGGAAGCTCGCCCTCTGCCCTCAATATGATTTTGCCGGAGGCTTGGCTGCTTGAGGGCGATTCGGATTACGAAAAGCGCAGCGAATATATGAAGAAGTATCTTTCCGACGGAACGCTTCGGGATATGGGCGAGGCTATGATTTTCACCCGCAGAAAAACTCCGGACGGCACTCGGTACGGTCTTATCGCAGCCTTTGATATGGAGCAGTACGAATTTGAGCCGGGACGCAATAACCTTATTAAAGTCACCGAAAAAACCGATATTTCCAGAGTAAAGCCCCGTGTGGAAATTCGCCGCAAGGCAGCCTTGGAGCTTCCGCACATTCTGATGCTCGTCGTCGATAAGCAAAACAAGCTTATGAGCATGCTTGACGGCGAGTGCGGCAATATGGAAAAGATCTACGGCTTTGACCTTATGGAGGGCGGCGGCCGTATTGAGGGCTTAAAGGTGGAAAGCCCCCGGCTGCTGCAAAGGGTCGCAGACATTCTCGACGAGCTTTTTATTGAAAACGGAAGCAGCTTTTCCTTTGCGGTGGGCGACGGAAACCACTCCGTTGCCACGGCGAAATGCTATTGGGAGGAGCTGAAAAAGACTCTTTCTCCCGAAGAGCTTGAAAACCACCCGGCACGCTTCTGCCTTGCGGAAATAATAAATCTTTACGACCCCGCCATGCCTTACGAATGTATGAACAGGCTTCTTTCCGGCATTCCGGACACCGAGGCGGCGCTTGCGGAGATGGGGCTTGACCCTGCCGCCCTACCCTCCCTGCAGGAGCTTCAGCCTATACTCGACAAATACCTCGCAGACCACCCGAACGCCTCTTTGGAATACATTCACGATGCGGACACCTGTGAGCGCCTCGGCAAGGCGCCTGGCTGTATTGCCTTTACCTACCGCAGCTTTGACAGAGACAGCGTTTACGATATGATACGCTCCGGTCGGGAATTTGTTCGCAAAAGCTTTTCCATGGGGCATCCTTATGAAAAGCGGTATTACCTCGAAGCAAGGAAAATCATCAGATAATCACCGAAAGGCAGCTTCCCGGCTGCCTTTATTTCTTGACTATTCCCCGAATATATGATAGCATTTTATTGTAATAAAAATATAAGGAGGACTTTCCATGGACAAAAAAGAGCTTGTAAAAGAAGCCCTTGCCGCAAGGGAATTTGCTTATACGCCATATTCAAAATTCAATGTGGGCGCGGCGCTGTTCTGTAAAAACGGCAGGGTTTTCCGCGGCTGCAACATAGAAAGCGCGTCCTACACTCCCACCAACTGTGCCGAACGCACCGCATTCTTCAAGGCGGTCAGCGAGGGGGAGCGCGAGTTTTCCGCAATCGCAATAGTCGGCGGCCCCGCAGGCGCTCCTCCGGCGGATTTTTGCTATCCTTGTGGGGTTTGCCGTCAGGTTATGGCAGAATTCTGCGGTCGTGACTTCAAGGTTTACATCGCAAAGAGCGAAAGCGAAATCCGTGAATATTCCCTTGACGAAATCATTCCCTTTGCCTTCACTCAAGAAGATTTGCGCAAATGAGCACAGCAGAATCCCGCTCCTCGGCGGGATTTTGTTCATTCGGAGAATATTTTTCCTGTGGATTTATCCCCGCTTCGGATTTATAATCAGATTAAAGTTATAACCCGAAAGGAAGCGCATAAAATGTATTACGCCTGCTTTGAAGCAAAGGAAGAACCCCACAGAGATTATGACATAGTTTATTTTGTTTACGAAAACCGGGAGGGATATTTCATCGAAGCCCGTATTCCCGGCAAAAGCTCCGAAAAAGCCGCTTGCCAAACCGCGTTCCTCGGTAAATGCAGTGCAGAACGGGCAGAATCCGTCACCGTTTGCTTTGCAAAAGGTGCGCTGCGCCCGATTCATCTTGGGGATGCGCTTTGTGATATTGTGCTTTAAGTGAACAAAAATGCCTCTTTATCATAAAATATATTGAGTGTGCCTCCTTTTAGCAAAGCAGGCGCAGTTATCATATTTGATAAGGGGGATATTTATGGCAGAGCAAAATGTAATAAACGGTGCTGCCGGATTTAAGGAGGCAGTATGTATTGATGCAGGCAGGGTTTACGATTCGTGCAGCGATAAAGATTGCCTTTCGGACCTTGAGGTATATTTTACCGCCACCGAACAGGCAAAAATCGACCGTGCGCTTACCGTAAAGGCGAAAAGCGTTGAAGTACTTAACGTCTGTCTGGAAGTAGAGCCCATTCCCTTCAACCGCGGGTTCTATTCCGTTGATATGACATTCTATTTCCTTGTTAACCTATCCGCATACTATACGCCGGTTTCCACCGCAGATACCGTAAGCGGAGTTGCGTTCTTCTCAAAAAAGGTTATCCTTTACGGCAGCGAAGGCAACGTAAAAGTGTTCAATTCCGAAACCTGCGAATCCGTCGGAAGAACGACGGATACTCCGCGGGCGGTGGTGCAGGTCGTTTCGCCTATTGTGCTCAGCAGCCGCCTTGCGGACAACTGCTGCGATTGCTGCGATTGCTGCGAGCTTACACTTCCGGCAAGTGTGGCAGGGCTTTTCGACGGCGAATTTGTCACCTCCGGCAACAGAAAAGCGCTTGTTACCCTTGGACTTTTTACCATCGTGCAGCTTGAGCGTCGGGTGCAGATGCTTATTCCGGCATATGACTTCTGCATTCCGGGCAAGGAGTGCGTAACCACCACCGATGACCCCTGCGAGGTATTCAAGCACATCAAATTCCCGACAAACGAGTTTTTCCCGCCGCGGCTTGAAAATAACGCTGCAG
>OLOS01001804.1_pt1 | contig 16291 bp, 13 predicted proteins | sample 1672631 | NCBI WGS metagenome assembly OLOS01 (sample SAMEA3136707, study PRJEB25190) | human gut metagenome | biome: human gut; feature: human-associated habitat; material: faeces | place: Austria | collected 2013 | reverse complement strand
GTTTTTAAGTTCGACTTTTTTTATACGTTTTGATTGATTTTTGTTTCACACTTCCACCCTCCTTAATTTCCCATTATATAGGAAGGTCTCAATAAAAAAAAGTCATATTAATAGAAAAAGACTGGAGAGAGATTTCTCCAGTCCTAAATATTAGCTTTCTTTCTTAATAAGAATGAAAATAATAGAAATCATTGAGACTAAACCTAAACCAATTATCATTAATAGATTTGTTGGATCACCTGTTTGAATGATTTCTATTGGTGTATTCTCATAATCAAATGTATATGTATCACCCTTCACATTTTCATCAATGACAACCTTCTTGACTTCTGTAGATAAGTGGTAGCCAAATGGTGCTTTTGTTTCTTTGATATAGTATGTACCATATCTTAAATCTTTAAATGTTGCGCTACCATCTTTTGATGAGGCAGCAGCCATACTATAAATACAATCAGGGTCTTTGTAAAGTGTGAATTCAAAGTCTTTATCATTGATTAATTGTTTTGTCTTTGCATCCACCTTATTCACCTGGATATTCACTAATATTGGCTTTTCTTTGATTTCTAAAGATAGATCTTCTTCCCCAGAAACAGTGAATGTAGTATCTGTTACTGTTTGATATCCTCTAGGTGTCTTTGTTTCCTTAAGAATATATTCTTTACCTGCTTCTAGATGACTCACTGCATGGGCTTTACCATCAGTGATCCATTGATCAATGAGATTTCCTTCCTTGTCAAATACAGAGAACTGGGCATCTAATACAGGTTCTTCTGTTTCTTCATCTACCTTATTAATAGTAATTTCAGCATCCTTCATGACTACTGTTTCGTTCTCATTAGACACTGTAAATGTGATAGATTCTGCTTTCGCATAACCATCAGGAGCTGTTGTTTCAATAAGTGTATAAGTCTGCCCTTCTTTTAGTCCACTGACATAATGAGGGACATGAGTAGAAGTCCATGAATCTACTACATTATTTGATTCATCTCTTACTTCTAGTTGTGCGCCTTCTAATTCTTCTTTACCTGTAATTGTAGTTTTTGAAACAGTGATCTGTCCATCCTTCATTACATATGCTTCATTCTTCTTCTCATTAGATACAGTGAATGTGATAGATTCAGCCTTAATATAACCATCTGGGGCTGTTGTTTCAATAAGTGTATATTTCTTTCCTTCTTCAAGTCCACTTACATAATGTGCTTCTTCACTAGAAGTCCATGAATCTACAACTTTATTCAATTCATCTCTTACTTCTAGATGAGCACCTACTAGTTCCTTCTTACCAGTTAAATCTGTCTTAGAAATCTTAACCTGTTTATCTTTCATTACAACTGCTTGATTCTTCTTTTCTTTAGATACAGTAAACTTGATAGATTCAGCTTTCACAAAACCATTAGGTGCTGTGATTTCAGTTAAGATATAATTATGTCCTTCAGTTAATCCTTTGATTGAATGAGGCTTATTGGTAGAAGTCCATGTATCAATAATCTTTCCATTCATATCTGTGACCTGCATCTTTGCACCTTTGATTTCATCTGTGCCTGCAATATCTCTCTTAGATGCAGTAACAGTAGTATCTACAAAAGTCATAGAGAACAGCTTATCTCCAGTGATCTTAACATATTGTGTTTCATCAGATAAGACAAAGTTTTCTTTATTACCATCTTCTTGATCTGGTGCAGATAATTCTTTTACATAATATGAACCATATGGTAAATCACCGGATTTTGCGATACCTTTATCATTTGTCTTAATAGACATTACAAGCTGACCTTTCTTATAAAGGGTATGACCGATATACATATCATTATTCGCATAAACACCAAATTCTCCACCCTTTAATGGCTGATTGTTTGTATCAGTCTTTAGTATTTCAATCTGTCCTACTTTTACTTTATCTTGAGATTCAACATGATTCCATACAATGGAAGTTGTCTGATCCTTGTAAGTAAGTTCTACTGTATAAGTTTGAGAATCTAAGTTATAACCTACAGGTGCTTTTGTTTCTTTTACTGTATAAATACCTAATACAAGATTATTTAATTGACCACGACCTGTCTTATCAGTCATGATTTTACCTACTTCTTTATTTTCTGAGTTATATACTGTATATTCAGCACCTTCTAATGACGCTTCACCTTGTACAAGTCCATCTGCATCAGATTTCTTAATAAGAATTTGTCCTGTAGGGGCTTCATCAGTAATAGTGACTTCTGATGTTTCTCCTGGTTTAACTGTTGTGCTGAATGTCGCTGTATTCACTAAATATCCATGAGGGGCATTCTTTTCAGTAATGGTATATTCACCTACTAATAAGTTATCAAGTACTATTTCACCATTAGTGACTGTCACATCCTGATCAAAGTTATTACCAGTCACATGGAATATGGCACCATATAATAGTTTTCCACCTACATCTGTCTTTCTAAGCTTTAATCTTCCAATCACTGCCTGGAACTGTGCATTCGCAAATGTAGTGACTTCTGGAGGAAGTGTATACCAAGTACTAATATGCTGGTATTTATCATTGCCATTATGAATAATTAATGGCGCAAAAGTGAATCCTCCTGACTTATAACCAGAATAGACTGGTCCTGTATAAGATGCATCTGCTTCATAATGCATTGTATCTCCACCATAAATATCTACTGTTTCACCTGACTGGTTTCTGGTTTCATTGACTACCTTTGCTTTATCTGTACCAGTACTAATAGTAATATGATATCCATTAGGACCATTGAGTCTGACTGATTCTGATTTCTGTACTCTCGCATTTTGATCATAGTAAGTACTTAAATCATTCTTACTAAACAAAAGATTATTCTGATTCAAAGGATCAGGTTTAGAAGTCGCATAATTATAGAAATCAGCAATCTTCCCCTGTTTAAGTGATGTATTAGAATAAGCATGAGAGAGTGCCATGGACATAATGACATTCTTTTCATCATCATTTAATCCATTCATACCATCCCATGTCTGATAACCAAACCATCCATAATACATAATCTTACGTATGTTCGCATATTTAGGTTCTGTGCTTGTATAAAAATCACCGGACATTGTTTGATTCGATGGAGTTGTCTTCTTATGTTCAATACACCAGGCTCTTCTTCCATCAATTGTGAAATTACCTACAGTACTGCCATATGCAGTAGATTTACCATGCCATTCCATTTTATAGGATGCTGCACTGACACTTTGTGTAGTGATCCCTACTATCATAAGCAATGATAATAGAACAGCACCTATTCTTCTTACAATATTCATCTTGTTTCCCTTTCCACTAAATAAAAAAAGACATATATATGTCATGAGAGAATCTATATAAAACAGTACAATGACTGTAATTGGAGTTAAAAAAAGGGAAGCATGCATTATGCATACTTCCCTGAGGAATACTCGTTAACGAGCAAGAGAATGGTTTCCTTCTGTTTGTGCTTTAAATTGTGATTGGTACTTATTTCCCGGGTAAACTACAAGAGATACTTGACTATCATTGATATAAGCGCCTAAGCCATAATGGCCTAAGGATTTTTTATTTGTTTCAAATTCTTCTTGTTTATTGTGGAAAGCTTTCATCAACTTATTGTATGTAGGCTGATCAATCACTGATGTGATTAATTCTTTGTTGTCTTCCTGAAGAAGATCTTTGAATGTTTTACAGTTATCTTTTGTGATTGTAGTTTTGATAGAATCTGTCTTTGAACGATTATAAGTACGTTTAATCACAAGAGTTGTATCATCATTCAAAGATGTCTTACATGTAATAGCTGTATAGAGATCATTGTTGGAATAAACAGAATAATCATAAGTAGCAGTAAATGTCTTACCATACTGTTTTTCTAATGATTTCTTATAAGACTGAGCAGGTTTGATGAATGTTTCAGCATTAGAAAATTTCTTCTTAAATGCGCTAGAAGAATCAAAGTGATAGACTTCTTCTCCTTCTGATTTCTTTAATTCACCTAACTCATAAAGTTTTGACTGCTGGAAATTAGATGTAATTGACTTTCCTGTAAAGAACTGACTATAGAATACAATAGCCATAGGAAGCGCAATAGTCAGTAACATGATGACTAAATAACCTTTCATCATGCGACCTAGAATAGTCGTACTTCTAGGTGGATTTCTTCTTAAATCATAACCGCAATGTGGACAGAAGTGATCTGTGGGTCTGATATCTTTATGACAATGTGGACATTTCATAGTTATTACTCCTTAAAATAATGATTCATAAATACTTTGAATTCTTTAATGAATTCTTTTTTCTTTTTGATTTGTTGACTACGATCCTTAATCGCATAATAGTCTTCATCAAGATACTGATATTTACTTTGTACAGAACCCTTTGAGATGACTTCTAATGTGGGTGTCCAATTAAAATCAAATGTTTTATAGAGATTCTTATAGAACTCTTTTTCTTCTTTTGTGGCATCTTTTTTGAGTGATGCATCATGATATGCTTTGATATTGAGGTAATAAACACCTTCATTTGGATGCTTATTAAGATAGTCTTCAAGGATAGGTTTAAAGGCCTGACAGTCTCCACAATCAGGACGACCTAGATAAAGCATGAAAGAAACATCTTCTTTCATGAGTTTCTTTAATTCTGTATATTGTATCTCTTTAATACCTTTTACACTCTTTTTTTTAACTGAAGATGTACTACATCCTAAAAGTATTAAAGTAAGGCATAAAATGAGTAATTTCTTCATTTTCATTTCTCCTTTTCGACTATATTAACACAAATACAAAAAAAGCGAAACTAAGACGTCTCGCTTTAATAGTTCAATTATTTAATAAGGCTTGTACCATCCATTTCTTCTGGGATAGCAAGTCCTAGAAGCTGTAACATAGTTGGAGCTAAGTCTCCAAGTTTTCCGCCTTCTTTTAATTCAAGGTGAGAGTTTGTTACGATTAAAGGTACGTCGTTTGTAGTATGTGCTGTGAATGGGTTACCTTCTTCATCAAGAAGTCTTTCAGCATTACCATGGTCAGCAGTGATTAACATAGTACCACCAAGTTCAGCAACCTTTTCATATACTTCACCAACACAATCATCAACAACTTCAACTGCTTTAATAGCTGCAGGAATAACACCTGTATGACCAACCATGTCGCAGTTAGCGAAGTTAACGATCACTACATCGAATTCTCCAGAATCTAATTCTTCGATTAACTTATCTTTTACAAGGTAAGCACTCATTTCTGGCTGTAAGTCATAAGTAGCAACCTTAGGTGAGTTGATTAAGTCACGCTTAGCACCTTCGATTTCCTTATCTTCTCCACCATCAAAGAAGAATGTTACATGGGCATACTTTTCAGTTTCAGCAATTCTTAACTGCTTTAATCCCTGAGCTGATACATAATCACCAAATGTGTTAGTTAATTCAGGTAAAGCGAATGCTACATGACCATTTACTGAATCAGCATATTTCATCATAGATACGAAATAAATACCACTTCTCTTAGTAGCTGGTGTATATCCCTTATCTGCATAGAAATCAGGATTTGTCATAACAGTAGCAATCTGGATTGCTCTGTCTGGACGGAAGTTAGCAAAGATGACTGAATCATTATCTTCTACAGCACCGTCTACTGCTGAGTTATAACCAGGTACTACGAATTCATCAAATACTTCTTCAGCATAAGAATCTTTTACGAACTGTACTGGATCAGTGAAGCTGTTTCCTTTATGATCAACAATTGCTTCATAAGCTAAGTTAATACGGTCAAATCTCTTATCACGGTCCATTGCATAATAACGTCCAGAAATAGATGCGATTTCACCAACACCGATTTTCTTCATTTCTTCAGCAAGTTCACCAACAAAGTCTACTGCTGAATCAGGTGCTACGTCACGTCCATCTAGGAATGCATGTACATAAACCTTAGTTAAACCAGCATCTTTAGCAAGCTTTAATAAAGCATAGATATGTTCATTTGAAGAGTGAACTCCTCCGCTAGATAATAATCCCCAGATATGTAACTTAGAATCATTCTTCTTAGCGTTTTCTACTGCTTCTACAAATTTTTCATTTGTGAAGAAAGTACCTTCAGTAATTGCTTTATTGATTAAAGTAAGTGACTGATAAACAGTACGTCCTGCACCAATATTCATATGACCAACTTCTGAGTTACCCATCTGTCCTTCAGGTAAACCAACAGCGTTACCACAAGCTTTAATAGTTGTAGTTGGATACATTGCCATTAAATCATCAAGATTAGGTGTATTAGCAAGTTTTACTGCGTTACCATCTACTCTATCAGTTAATCCATAACCATCCATAATACATAAAACAATAGGTCTTTTTTTCATAACTTTTCATCCTCCGTATACTTCAAAGATAATAGCATTATCCACTTTGAAATTCAATAAGCATGATTTAAAATTTACAGATTTAAACCATAACTTTCTAAGATTTCTTCACCAAAGGAAATCAAACGTTCAACATCGATATCCTCTTCTCCTCTTTGTGAATAAACGATAATCATCTGTTCATGATACTCAAAGCGATTACAATGAATAAGTGCATTAATATCTTTACTCATCTGAGGTAAATAGTTAATAAACTGATTCTCTTTCATCTTTCTTAAAAGAATACAGTAATCTGCTAATGCAAGTTCTAGATGAAGGATTGTACGCATACGATCTTTATTAAGTACTGCTTCTTCAAGTATTCCTTCCTGTAAATCAATCTTTTTCATATGATTGAGTACAACCTTAACGTTAGATATAGAACCATCTAACGCTTCCATATAACATTTCTCTTTGAGTTCTCTTTCCTTCATGATTATCACCTCACTATTATTCTACAAAAAAACTGCACATATGTGCAGTTATAATTTCAAGAATTTACGTACTGAGAAGAATGAACCAATTAATCCTACAACAGCACCAAGTAGTGCAAGCAGAGCACCTAATTGCCATACTAATGGATATGGTGACATAAATGTGATCAAGTTAGATGACATCATTGATGTCATTGTCACATAAGCAAATTTATAACCATATACTAATATCAACAATGGCACAATAGAACCAATAAGTCCAATAAAGATACCTTCTAACATAAATGGAATACGGATATACCAGTTAGAAGCACCGACCATTCTCATGATTGAGATTTCTGTTGATCGAGATGTAATAGTGATTTTTATAGTATTCGCAATCATAAATAATGCGACTACGATTAATGCCACTACAAAGATGGCTCCACCATTACGTACAGATTCAAGGATATCCACTAATTTATTTGTAGAAGAGCCACCATAAGTCACTTCTTTTACACAAGGAATATCACCAATCTTCTTCGCAATCTTATCAAGATTCTTCGCATTCTTGACTTCTACAATATATGCATCACCAAGAGGATTATCATTACGATAGTTTTCAAATAACTGTTTTGAGTTCTTATCCTGAGATGCAATTAATTTGTCTAATTCTTTATCTTTACTTGAATAATTAACTTTCTTAATACCAGTTAATTTATTGATTTCATCTCCTACCGCTTTACTTTGTTCATCGGTAGCTGCTCTATCAACCTTAACATAGATATTTAAGCTGTTTTCAATATTCACAGTCATATGGTTCACATTGATTGCGATAACCGAAACAACGCCAATCAATATTAACGTAATAGTTACTGCAAAGATAGATGAAATAGACATCACACCGTTTCTCCAGATATTCTGGAAAGCGGTTTTACAATGCTTAGGCATTGCCTTTAATTCTTCTACGAATTCCATGACTGATAACCTCCTAAACTTGTATCTGTTGTGACACAACCATCTTCAATAAGAATAGTTCTCTTCTTATTTCTCTGAACGATTTCACGGTCATGTGTGACAACAAGTACAGTTGTCTGACGGACATCATTGATTCTTTCTAGAAGTTCAATGATTCCCTGAGATGTTTCAGGATCTAGGTTACCTGTTGGTTCATCCGCAATTAATACTTTAGGCTGATTAACAATAGCACGGGCAATCGCTACACGCTGTTGCTGCCCACCTGATAATTCATGTGGGAACGAATTCGCTTTGTCTTCTAGACCCACAAGTTCTAGTACATTACGAACTTTTTTTCTGATTTCAGTTTTTGGTGTATTAGTTACTTCTAGCGCAAAAGCGACATTTTCAAAGACTGTCTTTTTTGGTAGAAGACGATAGTTCTGGAATACAACTCCAATCCTGCGTCTAAAATATGGGACTTTAGAGTTCTTAATACGAGATACATCGGTTCCATCAACAATAACTTTACCTCTTGTTGCTTTTTCTTCACGATAGAGAAGCTTGATAAATGTAGATTTACCAGCACCAGTTGGACCAATGACATAAACAAATTCGCCAGCATCGATTGTAAGTGACATATCATTTACAGCACGTACGCCAGTTTTATAAACTTTTGTTACGTTTTCAAGTTTAATCATTTCTTGCATAGCATCACACTCCTTGTTTCCCCATTATAGCACATACTCAAAATAAGTAATGCTTAATTTTAAATTTCTTTTGAAGACCATCTATCAAGATTAACGTTAGGTAATGTAAAGCCTCTTCCGTTTACACTATGAACTTCACTTGTGATTTCAAAGGCTTCTGGATCCATTTCCTGAATAATATCATGGAATGCAGCATATTCACGTCTATTTAAGACTACCATAACAGCCTTAGAATCATTCTTCATAAATCCAGTTGTGATATTTAAAAATGTACAACCACGATCTACATCTTTCATTAAACGTTCAGCAATTTCTTCATAATATTCTGATACAACAATAACCTGGATGTTATTTTGTCCAAGTAACATCATCTTATCAATAATATATGTAGACATCACAACAGTAATAATACCATAGAGGATTTCTTCAACATTTGAAAATGGGATCTGAATAAGTAGAATCAAAATATCAAATATATTAATTAATAATCCTAGAGAAAGACCTGTATACTTATTCACAAGTAATGGTGGAATATCCATACCACCTGTACTATAACCAAGTCTTAATACAAGTCCTAGACCTACCCCAATAAGGAATCCTGCATAAACAGCTGCAAGTAATGTATCCTTAGTTAAATGTGTCAAATAGTAACTCTTTTCAAATAGTGCAAGGAAGAATGGGAATGCGAATGTAGAAACGAGTGTTCCTACTGCAAACTTCTTTCCTAATACAATATAGCCAACAACAAATGCGATTATGTTAATTGCGAGTACAAGTGTTGATAAATGAACATATAACACATAATGTTGGAATGCAAGGGCAAGACCTGATGCACCACCAAGAATAATCTTAGCTGGTACCGCAAAACCTGCAGTACCTAAAGCCATAACGGCATTACCTAGCATAACTAAAATAAAATCAATCACTAATTTCTTTACAGAATGTATTTTACTCATTATTTTTCTCCTTAACTTGAGATCTTAAATAAGCATAAATAAGATCATCAAGATCACCATCTAATATTTTCTTTGGATCATTTGATTCATAACCAGAGCGGTTATCTTTGACCATAGAATAAGGATGAAGAACATAAGAACGGATTTGAGATCCCCATTCAATATTCTTCTTTTCACCTTGAATTTCAGATAGTTTTTCAGCATGAGCTTCCTGCATCAATAAATACAATTTACTCTTTAACATCAACATGGCCTGTTCTCTGTTCTGTAACTGAGAACGCTGTGACTGACAAGAAACAACTGTATTCGTAGGAATATGCGTAATACGAACTGCTGAATCAGTTTTATTGATATGCTGTCCTCCAGCACCGGATGCACGATATGTATCAATACGTAGATCCTTTGGATCAATCGTAATCTCAATATCATCATCTAATTCAGGTGAAACTTCTACAGACGCAAATGATGTATGTCTTCTTTTTGATGAATCAAACGGTGAAATACGTACAAGTCGATGAACACCCTTCTCTGCTCTTAAATGCCCATACGCATTATAACCAGTAAAACGGATAGAACATGATTTTAATCCTGCTTCATCACCTGCAAGATAATCATCAACATCAACCTTCCATCCTTTCTTTTCGCCATAACGTATATACATACGCATAAGCATCTCAGCCCAGTCCTGAGATTCAGTTCCTCCAGCTCCTGGATGAATTTCTACAATCGCATTAGAATGATCATATTCCTGATCAAATAATAATGTCTTTTCAAATTCATCGAGATTCTTTTGAAATTTAATATAATCTTCTTCTAAAGAAGCCATAAAGTCAGGATCTTCTGTATCCTTAACATATTCATATACTTCAACAAGTTCTTTATAGCTTTCTTCTAAAGAATCATCTGTATCAGCCACTTTCTTCATTTCATTCAGATGAGCATATACTTTAGTCGCATGTGCCTGGTCATCCCAGAAATGTTCGTCCATTGTCTGTACAGTCAGTCCTTCTATTTCTCTTTTTAGTACTTCAATATTTGCAGAAACATATAATTGGTCTAATAATAAACGGGCATCTTCCAGCCCGTTTTTGATTTCATATAATTCCATTATTTAAATTCAAGTTCAACCTTGATTTCTGGAATGTTCATTTCTGCTTCTGTACCAGGACGGATACCCATATGGACAATATTACGAGCAATTTCCTGAGAAATAGATTTTGTCATCTCTTCGAACATATAGAAACCTTCTTCTGTATATTCCTGAAGAGGATCACGCTGTGCATAAGCTCTTAAATAGATACCATTTCTAAGTTTCTGCATTGCATCAATATGGTTGATCCATGTATGGTCAATGATACCTAAAAGAACACGACGTTCATAATCAAGTTTTACTGAATCTTCTAGATCCTTATTGAATCTGTTTTCATAGCTCATGAATACGACTTCACTGACTGCATCAATGACCTTCTGAGGATCATTCACTGCTTTGTCTGGATTCTTAGCTACTAATTCACTTAATAACATGTAGTTCTTACCAACATAGCTTAAGAATTTTTCAATATCTACAACTGGCTTCTTACCTTCATTATTAGTGAACTTAGGCATATCAAGTTCGATAGCTGTTAAGAATTCACCCTTGATGATTTCTGATAAGTCTTTAGAACGCATGATATCATCTCTTTCTTTATACATGATTTCACGCTGCTGACGCATAATATCATCATATTCTAGTAACTGCTTACGCATATCGAAGTTCTGACCTTCTACACGCTTCTGAGCAGTTTCAATAGACTTAGTCACCATCTTAGATTCAATCGCTTCATCATCCATGAATGAATCAGTGAGAGCTTTAATCTTTTCACTTGCGAATCTCTGCATCAATTCATCTTCAAATGATACAAAGAACTGTGAACATCCTGGGTCACCCTGACGACCAGAACGTCCTCTTAACTGGTTATCGATACGTCTAGATTCATGACGTTCAGAACCAATAACCATTAAACCACCAATTTCAGCTACACCTTCACCAAGCTTAATATCAGTACCACGACCAGCCATGTTAGTAGCGATTGTAACAGCACCCTTCACACCAGCCTTAGCGATAATAGCAGCTTCTTTGGCATGGTTTTTAGCGTTTAATGTATTATGCTTAATACCTTTTGCGCTTAACATCTTAGATAAGATTTCAGATGTTTCTACAGCTACTGTACCAAGAAGGATTGGCTGACCATAAGCATGACGCATTTCTACTTCTCTAATAATAGCTGCATATTTAGCTTTCTTGCTTGAGAATACTAAATCTGGTTTATCATCACGAATAACAGGCTTGTTTGTAGGAATAACTACAACACGCATGTTATAGATCTGACGGAATTCTTCTTCTTCAGTTTTTGCAGTACCTGTCATACCAGCTAGCTTATCAAATAATCTGAAGAAGTTCTGATAAGTAATTGTGGCAAGTGTAACAGTTTCTTCTTTGATTGGTACACCTTCTTTTGCTTCAATAGCCTGATGTAAACCATCAGAATAAGCACGACCTGGCATAACACGTCCAGTAAACTGGTCAATGATCATAATAGAAGCATTTCTAATATCATGGCTGCCATCTTCAGTCGCAATCATGTATTCAATGTCCTTAGTCATTGTATAGTTTGCTTTAAGTGCCTGGTTGATATAATGTACTAAAGCAGTATTTTGTGGATCATATAGGTTTTCTACATTAAATGCCTTTTCTGCTTTCGCAATACCATCAGGTGTTAATGTACATGTCTTACTTTCAACATCTACCTGATAATCCTTTTCATTCTTTAAGCTCTTCGCAAAGTGGTCAGCAGATATATACATAGAAGCAGTCTTCTTCTTACCACCACTAATAATTAATGGAGTACGTGATTCATCGATTAAGATAGAGTCTACTTCATCGACTAATGCATAATGTAATGGACGAAGTACTTTATCTTCATAGTTAGTTACCATGTTATCACGTAAGTAATCGAATCCTAATTCAGCATTTGTAGTATATGTAATATCACATGCATGCTGTTTTCTCTTATCATCTGCATCTAGTTCTCTTTCATTTAAACCAACAGTCAAGCCTAAGAACTTATAAACCTGTCCATTTAATTCACAGTCACGACGTGCTAAGTATTCGTTAACTGTAACAACATGAACACCCTTACCATCTAAGGCATTCAAATAAACTGGGAAGATAGATGTTAGAGTTTTACCTTCACCTGTTTTCATTTCTGCAATATCACCATTATGAAGTGAAATAGCACCCATTAACTGTACTTTGAAGGCTTTGAGTCCTAGTACTCTATAAGCTGCTTCACGTACAACCGCAAATGCTTCTGGTAAAATATCATCTAATGTCTCACCCTTTGCTAGACGATCTTTAAAGAACTGAGTCTGAGCACATAATTCTTCATCACTCATCGCCTGAGCCTGAGGTTCTATCGCAATAATTTCATCTGCCTGTTTTTCTAATTTACGTAGAATTGAACTGTCCTGTGAGAAAATACTCTTAATACGGCCAGTAATCCCTTTTTTCTCTTTCTGAGGTGTTGTAGAGAATGGTAATGGTTTTGCATCTGTCTTGATATCGTCAAATGATTCTACAACGATGTCATCACCACGATGATCACCTAAATCAACGATTTCAGCCTCTTGATTGAGTTCCTGATGCTCCATTCCTTCCTTTTTTAACTTTTTCTTAACTTGTTTTCTAATTTCTTGTTTTTTACTAGGCATGATGTGTCTCCTTTCAATACAAAATCGTATACATTATATCATACATACCGCAAAAAACAAAAGATTTTATATACTCCTTGCTTGTTTAATTATTCCCAAGTTTACAAGGTATTTTTCTTTCATAGAGAGGATCAATATTTCGATTTTTTGAGGTTTTTCTTTTTCAATTAATTCAAGACAGGTCTTGATTGTTTCTCCAGAAGTCATCACATCATCTAAGAGTAATATTTTCCTATTTTTAAGGAATGCACCACCTCTTAAACCAATGACATCACGTATCCCTGCTCTTTGTGTATAAGACTAATCACTTTGTTTATAATCTACTTTCTTATAAAATCTATTGAAAACATGAGAGTGAATTGTCATTGCGATGGCTTGGTTAGGGGCAAAACCACGCACAACATTGGCCTTTGACGCACTTGGCGCAACAACAATCAAATAATCCTTATAGCGTCTTTGTAGTTCTCTTTTGTACATATCTAAGAAAGCATCCTTTAAGGCATAATCATATTGTCCCTTATAACGAAAAAGCAGGGTACGGAAGAAGTCATTGTAAGCATATAATATGCGTAGCGGATAACCTTGAAAGTTTGTCTTAATATCAATTCTCTTAAATAAAGATAAACAGGAGGAACAGATACAGTGATGCGTAACTAATTGATGAAAAGAAGATGTTTTAGATATAGAGGATAAACAGATCAAACAGACATCCTGTTGAGCTTCTGAATGGTTTTTATACATCCTTTCATCGCCTTTGAATAATGGTTATCTATTAACAATATTCTTCCATCCTCATATCCTATTTTTCTTCCTACTCTTCCCGCAATCTGTATCAATGTTCTTTCATCAAATATACGATCTCCTGCTTCTAATACAATCACTTGTACATCTTCTATTGTGATTCCTCTTTCTAATATCGTTGTGGTGATTAAAACTTCTAGTAATCCTTCTTTAAAATCCTTTGTATATTCATTTAAATAAGGAGATTCTGAACTCACACCCTGTACTTTATATGTATCCTTTAATAAGTCTGCATAATAGAGTGCATCACTTTTCCTAGGTACATATACTAATACTTTCTGGTGTGTTTCTAATAGTTTCTTAATCCAATATTTCAAGGATATGAGCCACAAAAATTGAGGAGTGATATAAATATGAGGAACAGGCAGATCATGACCATGGTAGCGTCGATTCATGATCATGACACATTCATCATGAATATCTTCCTCAAGTAATGTAGCGGATAATTTAATATACCTTTTAGAGGCATGATAAAAGATAGAGTTCAATACATCATCTCCATAAAAAGGAAAAGCATCTGCTTCATCCATAATAATTAAATCAAAAGGAGAAGATACAAATCGATAGAGCTGATGAGTTGTACAAATGATTAAGGGAGCATCACTATTCTCTTGATAGCCCCCATATAGAAGACCAATGGTTAAGTGAGGAAAATCCTTCTGAATTCTTTCATGTAATTCTATACACAATTGTCTTCTAGGGATTGTGAAGCATACTCGTCCACCATTTTCAATCACATGCTTGATGATTGCATAAGAAATTTCTGTTTTACCAGAGCCACATACGGCAAGGACAATAGAATTCGTGGCATTCTCATAATTCGTGATAAGTTGATCAGAGATGAACTGCTGGCGGGATGATAATCTAAAAGAAAGATGATAGGACGCATCAGTCATTATTAAAGGAGTCTTGTGTATTGGATAAACTTCATCTAAATAAGTACGTCCAAATGCTATGCACTTTCTACAATAAGGTCTCTTATTGATATAGCTAATGTAGTTTTCATCCTCATTGCCACATACAGGACACTTCACAATCACCACCTCCTTTGGCCCTCTACTTACCTATACATCTAGAAGATGGTTTTTTTCTCAAAAAAAGTTAAATTTTTTTCAAAAAAACTATGAGCATCGCTCATAGTCACATATATTGACTTTAAATTTGTTGTAAACTATAATAGAAACGAAAGATGGAACAACCAGTAAGCGGTTGTCCTTGGATTTATTTTTGGTAAGTAACTACCTCAAACTTTTCCTAGGAGCGAGGTAGTTACTTTTTTTCGTTCTTATCAATAATGATAAGAAGTAATCTAACAACAAGTGTCAATAAAGATATGATCAGTGTCAAACACGTTAACATAATCATGATTATTTCATACGTTGTCATCAAGCATCACCTCCGTTTTCAACTTAAGAGAAGAATCACGAAGGGTTGCGTACCTTCGTCATAACGACCAAGGATAACCACCTACCGTATACGGTTGTTCCACGCATAAATTATATCATAGAAATCTATCTGCCTGGATAAGTAATCAATTATCACAATTTCATAATAAATCACAATTTATTGGCAGAAATACAATACACAAAATAACCTCTAGGCTATTCGCTTAGAGGTTATTTTTATGCTTAAGTTTTGTGAATGAAGATGTTAGTCTTCTACTCTCAAATCATATTCTCTAATAAGTCTTCGGGCAATCATCTTATTCACATAAGTCCTCTTAATAGTGATAGTGCGTTCACCATTAGAGTAAATACAATGGTCCCCTTTCGCATGTCTAAGGAAATGATAACCATTGTTTTCTAGTATTCTTTTGAACTCTATGATCGAGTATGTTCTTGCTTTCATGGTCTTTCCTCCTTGTCTATCTCTATTCTATCATAGTTATAATATTTAATGATTATTTTTCATATAACGACATAATTAATCATAATTTACTGTAAATGCTAAATTATAATTATTTTTTAACGCTTTTATAATAATTTATTATTGCATTGACTAAATGTTTGTACTATACTAAGACCCAACAAAGGCGAAGACGAGGAGAGTAATCTATGACAGAGACTCTAGCGAGTAAGTGATTGGTGGAAGACTTACAGTTAAGTGATAGATGAAGAACACCTCTGAGCTGTCTACCCAAAGCGTAATGCAAGTAGGCTAGAACGTTCTTTCAGCGACGTTACCGCTGGCGGGTATCGCATGCTCTTTGAAGTATGTCTGTACTTAGTTATAGACTCAACGACTTAGTAAGATACTCGCACCACAAAGCGAGTTTTTTTTGACTCAAGTATAGGAGGAAAATATAAGTAACTAAATATATTGAATATTGTGATTAAATGTGTTCAA
>OLOS01001801.1_pt1 | contig 16299 bp, 16 predicted proteins | sample 1672631 | NCBI WGS metagenome assembly OLOS01 (sample SAMEA3136707, study PRJEB25190) | human gut metagenome | biome: human gut; feature: human-associated habitat; material: faeces | place: Austria | collected 2013 | reverse complement strand
TTATGCAATATTAATACCGGGATGTCAAGGGGGTTTTTGCCGCCGCGCAAAATTCTTTTTCAGCAGTCTGACTTTTTACACATCCGGCCAACGGTGGATCTGGCGCAGATTTGTTTTTGGGTGCAGCTGCCCAGCTCATGCAGCGAGTAAAACACCAGCAGTTCGTGATAGTTCATCCCATTGGCACGCGCCCAATCGGCATAGGCACCGCGCAGCTTGATGACCGCCAGGTTGGATTGCCACATCAGCGGCCAGTATTGCTCTTTCATTCGCTCCCCTTTGTTTGTATTTCACGTTTTGTATGTTTCGTTTTTGTGTTTATAGTCTTTTTTAGGACTACGCAGTAGAGTATAGCACGCATGCGGGGAATGCCAAGGGTGGATTTTGAGCGTATTTGAGGCGTAAAAATCAACGCAAAATAAATCTTGATTTTTTGACAGGCCTGTAGTATACTATACAAGCAACATATGAGCCGGTGTGTTGGAATTGGCAGACGAGACGGACTCAAAATCCGTTGGTGGTGACACCGTATGGGTTCGACCCCCATCACCGGCATTCCTTATACCTAAGCCTTTTAGCGGCTTAGGTATTTTTTGTGTGGCAGACAAGATTTAGGCTTGTCTGCCATTTTGTCTGCCACTTTTACCCCAAATGGCAGACAAAACGGATTCAATCTCCGCTGGGCTTGTCGGTTCTCTCAAGCAATTTTTCGCTTGGGAGATTTCTTTTTTTCGGGAAGTTCGCCAAGGTTGATTTTACTAGCAATCATGTTCGCGGCTTCCATTTTGCCGTAGGCGTCGGGTTCGCCAAAATTGCAGCAAATCGTCGTGTAACCGGGCGGCGACCAGCACAACTTGCCGTCCTCGATGATGCCGACGCCGCAGAGGGCCAGCAGCGATTGCGCGGCGTGCCGCACGGTTTGGGAGAGCAGGGCTTTGATTTTGGCTGCGATATAATGAACGGGGCTGTTGCACATCCCCCAAAAAAGAAAGACCGAAGTAAAAGCCCAAAAAGGGCTTTACAACTTCGGTCTTTTGCTTTAAGTTAACAGTTGTGAAAAAAGAAACTCAAAAGCAAGAACAGCATATCGAAATTTTGGAAAAAGGTCAACAGTTAAAATTTCGGATGCCAACAGAAATAAGAATATCGAAACACAACGCGCTCTATCAGGCAAGCATCCAGCTTGAGGAACTGTATGGTTTAGAATTTTCCGCCGGAGCTGCCGCCAAAACCGTCGCTGTCGGTACTCGAGCCGCTGGAACTGTCGTCCTTGACCTTGACGGGGTCGTAGCGCTCGGTCTCGGTGGTGTGGGTGTAGGTGTCCTCCACCACAGAAAGCGCCAGGCCCTCGGCGGGCATGTAGGCGTTGGCGTGCGTCTGCTCGTTGGCAGTTTTCATCTGCGCATAGAAGATGCCGCAGACAATGCTCGCCACAACCAGCGGAATGACAAACACAAACACCCACTTGATCCAACCCTTGGCGGGGTCGTTGCCGCTGTCCAGCGGTGCACCCTTTTCGGCATAGAAATCCAGCGTGTCAGCGCACATTTCTATGTAGGTGTCGGAGGCCTTGTAATACGATCCGTCCGAGAGCATCGGCACGATCTTATCTTCGATCTGCGCGATGCGGTAGTCGGTAAAGGCGGTCACGCCGCCGCCGTAGGTGATCGTGACATAATCGCGGGAATCCAGCGCGATCAGGAACAGGATACCGCTTTTGCCCTCGCCGTAGCCAAGGTCATAGTTGCGGTACCAGTCCTTGGCAAACTCGCGCACGTTCTGCCCGCCGATGTCAGACACCGTCAGCAGGTAGACGTTGACACCGTGTCCGGCACTGGCGTCCTGCGCCTTTTGTTCCAATTCAGCGGTCGCTTCGGGTTTGAACAGCTCGTAGGTGTCCATCACCAACGGCATTTCGGCAAACGCCGGTACAGCGCAGAGCAAGCACAGCACCAGTGCCGTAAGCAGAGAAAACAGTTTCTTTTTCATACTCTGTTTCCCCCTTTCAAAGCAGGAATGCAAGCAGGATCATCAGCGGAACACTGATGCCCGCAAACCAGGCGGCTACCTTTCGTTTATCAACCGGCAGATCGCCGACCAGCTTGCCGGTCTGCCCGTTCATAGCGAACAGATAATCCTTGCCCTGCCACTTGGTGTGCAGCATCCAGACGGGCAGCAGCGCGTAGTGCTTGGCGGTGTAATCAATGCTGATGTTCTCGCTCCGGGTGCTTACGCTGCTGTAGCCGGTAATGCTGGCCGAAAGCTCGCTGCTGACCGAATTCTGCATACGGCTGTGGGCGCGGGCCTGGCAGGTGTCGGCGTCCTCGTCATATTTGTCTGCCATATAGCCCGGCAGGTACGCGGTCGAGAAGGGCTGGAACGCGCGGTAGTCATACGGCTCAATGGCGTCCATGTGGCCGTTGGGCATCTTGGTCGAGCCATCCACCGGCACGCCCATGAACTGCGTGGTACCGGCGCGGCGGACATCATAGTGCTTGGTCGTGGTGATGACGTAATCGCCGTTGCGGTGGCGGGAGCTGGTCGTGGCTTCATATAGGCCCGAGCCGGACGCGTTGGCATCGAACAGCCAGAATGGGACATACACGCCCTTGATTTCCTCGATATGGTTCTGCGAGGAGAAGGCATTGGGCAGGAACCGCTTTCCGCGATAGTATTTTTTCAGCGCGGCCTTGGCGGCGTTCTTATCCAGCACAAACGGCAGGACAAGCTCAGGCCGCTGCATACCGCTGAACTGCCCCGCAATGACCGTTGGGTTGCCGCAGTACGGGCAGCTTGTCGCGGCGGTCGTCTCGTCACAGATCAGCTCTGCGCCGCAGGACGGGCAGGAATAGCTGCGCAGCCCGGCGGCCTCGTTTTCGCTCCAGACAGAGTCGGGCGGCGGTGCCTGTTTATTCTGTGCCGCGGTTTCGGCAGCGGCTTCTTTTTCAGCATAGAGCGCTTCGATCTCAGCAGTATCGTAGCTGCTGCCGCAGAAGTCACACACCAGCTTTCCGCTGGCACCGTCAAAGTGAAGCGGACCGGTACAGGCAGGGCATTGGTAGTTGGTAAGCTGCGTTGCCATTATGCGTCACCTCTCTTTCCTTCGGTTTGCAGCTGCCCTGCCAGATCCTCAAAAAAATCGCGCAGGGCGCTGCGCGTATTGCCATCGGCATCCAGATAACGGTAGACGATCTCGTCATCCGGGGCCTTGTAAATCAGGCAAACGCTATCTAACGTTTCATCGGTAATAAATAGGCCGGGAGAATTTTTCTTTTCGTCCGGCAGGCTTTCCAGCCCCAGCTTTTCTGCCAGAGCCAGGGCTTCTTGCCAATGGGTGTCCTCAACAGGGATATTTTCCAGCTCCACCCATTCATCATCCTTGTAATTACAGCTAAAAAGGCAGCCGTCAGCCGGGTCGTTTCTTATGCTGAACCCATAGGTGTCGTCATAGCACATGCCGGAATAACTGATGCTGATACCGGTCAGTGTGCCGGGCGGGGCTTTTTTACAGCCGGACATTGTCAGAAAAGCGGCTGCGGCGCAAAGCACCGCAGCAATTTTTTTGCGCATCACTGGCCAAACGGCTTACCGCACTCCGGGCAGAACTTGGGCGGATGGGCCGGGTCATCCGGGGTCCAGCCGCACTGGCTGCACTTGGCGGGAGCCGGTGCTGGCTTGGGGCTGCCGCAGTTGGCGCAGAATTTGCCAGTGTTGCCGGTCTGGCCGCAGCTGCAGGTCCAGCCTGCGGGGGCAGAGGCCGGGGCCGGGGCGGGCTGTGCGGCGGCCTGCTGCTGGGCGCCCATCTGGTACAGGTTCTGGGCGTTCATGCCGCCCGCCGCACCGGCCATATTCATGCCCATAAAGGCCATGGCGGGGCCTGCGCCCTGATTGCCGGCTGCGGTCTGCATGGCGCTGGCCTGTGCGCCGACAAGATGCGCAGCGGCGCGGGTCGGGTCCATAAAGGCTGCGTTGCGCTGCATTTCCTTGAGCATCTGCTCGTCTTCCTCGCTGGCCTTCACGCTGGAGACACCGAAGGATACGATCTCAATGCCGCGCAGCTTGCCCCACTTGGCGGAGAGCACATCGTTGAGGGCCTCGGCAAGCTCCATCGTATGGCCGGGCAGTGCGGAATAGCGGATGCCCATATCGCTGATCTTGGCAAAGGCGGGCTGCAGGGCGGTCATCAGCTCGGATTTCAGCTGCCCGTCGATTTCATCGCGGGTGTAGCCTTCTTCCACATTGCCGCAGACATTGGTGTAGAACAAAATGGGGTTGGTGATGCGGTAGCTGTACTCACCGAAGCAGCGGATGGCAATGTCGATGTCGATGCCGGCGCGCTGATCCACTACGCGGAAGGGCACCGGGCTGGGCGTACCGTATTTGTTGCCCACCAGCTCCTTGGTGTTGAAGTAATAGATGCGCTGATCCATCGGGGCCTCGCCGCCGAAGGTAAAGCGCTTGCCGATATTCTGGAACACCGCGCCGATCGAGTCGGACAGGTCGCCGCTGAAGAGCGAGGGGGCGCTGCCGGTATCGTAGGTGTACTCACCCGGCTCGGCGCACATATCCACGACCTTGCCCTGCTCGACGATCATGGCACACTGGCCGTCGGCAACGGCCACGATCGAGCCGTTTGTAATGATGTTGTCGCTGCCCTTTGTGTTGGCGCTGCGTCCGCTCTGGCGTTTCCAGCCGCGGGTAGCCAACAGGTCAGCCGGCATGGCTTCACAATAAAAGTATTCCTTCCACTGGTCGGCCATAACGCCGCCAGCAGCGCCCATTGCAGCTCTGATAAGTCCCATAATGATCCTCCTATGTCAGGGGCGGGCAGGGCCCGCCCCATTTTGTACAGATAAATCAGTTCGTTATTTGTTGGCCAAGGCGGCCTTGTACTCCTCATAGCGGGGCGGCAGCTCTTCGAGCTCCTCGTTCCACTCGGTGCCGTCCAGCCTCATGTAGAAGCTGACCGCACAGGCCGTACCATCCTCGCCCTCGTAGTCATACATGAACAGCGAGATGCTGTCGTTATATGGGTACAGGTTGAACTTATACGCATCGCTCTCGGTTATGTTCTGGTCAAGCACCCAGTCGTAGCCGTCCAGGATAGGCTCGATATGGTCATCATAGACATTGACCCACATCGTGATGACCGGGTCATCGGGCATGCCGTCACGGTAAACCTCAAAGTAGTGGCTGCCGTCCTCGCTCTCACCGATGTAGCCCCAGCAATCGTAGGTGTCGGTGTCAAAGTAGTCGCGGTTCGGTACATTCTTGTAGTTTTCCATCCGGAACCAGCCGTACCAGTTGGTGTTGCCCAAATCAGCGTAGGTGTTGCCGTCATCGTAGGTGTAGGGCGGGTCAGGCTCATCCGGGCCGTCGGTGCCGTCGATCCAGTCGTCGCCGTCATATTCGTCATCGCCGCCGTCCAGCAAAGCGGGGTCAATTTCAGGCTTGGTGTCGCTGCGCTTAAAGACCATGGTCATACCGTCATACTCAATGGTCAGCAGGTCACCCTCGCGGGTGTAGGTCATGGCCGGGGTATCGGGGTCGGTCAGCGCGTAGAAGTTGCCGTCCTTCCATTGGAAGGTGACAAAATCCTCCATGTAGGTTTCGCCGGTGCCGTCCGCACGCAGCTCAATGTAGAAGTCCTCCATATCGACGAGGGCAAGCTCCTCCTTGGAGAGGGTGTACTCGCTGTCGGAGGCGGATTCCAGCACATAGATGCCCACATCGGTATCGCTGCCTGCGGTGGTGCCCTGGGTCATCTTGTCACCGTCCAGAGGCTGCTGCATGGTGCTGCCGGACTTGACGAAGTAGAGCGTCACGCCCTGTCCCTGCACATCGTTCAGGGTCAGGATCTCGTCCTGCAGGGTGCCGGTGCAGCTCAGGCCGCCGCAATCCAGCTGGAAGGCCCCGCCGTTCAGCGTCCATTTGCCATAGGACTTGGTGCCGTCCACCGTTACAACGCACTTGCCCTTGTCATTCAGGTCCATCAGGAACCCGCTGCCGAAGGCATCCTCGACCTGCGTCACGGAGCCACCAACCTCGGCGTAGGCTGCTTCCCAGGTGCCCTGATTCGGGTCACTGGCGTTCGGCTTGCCGGTGCGGATGGAGCCGCTGATCATTGTTACGATGATCATAAGCAGGAATATCACCGGGATGGCGATCAGGATCATCCGCTTGGGGGACATCGGTGCGCGGGGGCGCTTGGGCTTGCCGCCGGGGGCCACATTGCCGTAAGGGTTACCACCCGTGCCGCCGGGTGGCGGCGGCGTGACAGCATGGGGAGCATCCGGGGGTGTGTTTCTGGCGTAAAGCGGTGCGCCTGCGCCGGTCTGCGGCGGTGTGCCGGGCGCATTGCCTGCATAGGGATTGCCGCCGCTTGCCTGCGGCTGCGGGGGCGTCTGTACAGGCTGCGGGGGCGGCGGTGCAGCCTGGGTTGGCTGAACCGGGGGCTGGGGCACAGCTGCGGGCTGTGCGGCGGGCTGCGGTACGGATACTTTTGCACCGCAATTTTCGCAGAATTTAGTACCGGGCTTTAACTCGGCACCACATTGCGTACATGTTGCCATAGTGTCTGCCTCCTTTTATAAAGTAATATTTCAGACTCTTGCTTATTCCTGTGTCATTTCAAACCATACAGCTTCCTGCTGCGGCAGGTTCAGAAGGGATTCCCCGCCGATGTGCATTACATTGACGCCGCCGTAATCATCGGGCATCATAGCCAGCGTTTCGCGCTGTGTACGCCCTGAATCCATACGGAACAGCGAAACGGAGCAGATCCAGCCGCGGTCATCCATACCAAGGTAGGAGATGCTGCTGTCCCATGTGGCCGGAATCCTCTGGCCGTTGGTGTATGCGCCGGTATAGAAGTTCGGCTGATCCTCGCAGATTTCAAACCAGGTGCCGGTATCCTCACTCACAAAGGAGCCGACCATGCTCGGAATGCGCAGCGGGGCGGTGTTCCAGACAGCCTCCATCAGATTGAATTTTTCATTATCGCGGGAAACGCCGTACACGGTCGTGTACTCGGCGCCGTACTCCGCATCGTAGGCCGTGCCGGTCTCAAACCGGACAATTCCGTTGATGCCGAAGAGCGGACCGCCGTTGACCATGGTGCCACACTGTGCGCCGCCGATGACATCAATGTATTCGACATTGCCGTTCTCGGTCAGAAGGAAAACATAGGGGGCGTAGTCCTGCCCGATGCTGGTCATCAGCATCTTTATATAGTTGCCGTAGCAGCCGCTGACCGCGAACTCGGTCTTGTCGCCCAACTCATACCATTCCTTCATGGTCTGATAGGTCATAGCGCCGTCAGGGGTAACATAGTCGGTCAGGGCGCGTACCGTCACCTCGCCTGCGGCAGTCACATCGCAGGTAAACCATTCATCCTGCCCGTGCAGGATCTGGCCGCTGGCCTGCCGCTTGTCGGGGTAAACATCTATGTCCGTCCACATCATGCCGGCCCCGGCAGGGGTGTACATCGGCACGGTGACGATAAGACCGCCTGTGTAGTAGGGGTAGACGGCAAAGTAGGTAAATACATCGCTCAGCCCGTTCAGGCTCTGTGCGCGCATCTTGCAAAGCTCGGATGCGTAGGTTGGGTCGTCGCCGCCGTAGTAGGTATCGAAATGCTGGGCCACGGCGCGCTGCAGTGCTTTCAAAGTCAGGTCGTTGTCGGTGTAGCCAAGGTACTCGAGCATTTCGATGTTGGAAAGTTCCTTGCCGGTTTCAAAGTTGTAATGGTAGGCACCCACATCGCGGTTGTACATTGTGTCAACGCTTGTGATCTGCAGGCTCAGCACCGGGCCGGTCCAGGTGCTTATCCAGATGATGTAGCTTGTGTCGATAAAATCATTGCGGGAGCGGGCGTCCTCGGCGCGCTCTACCAGATAGCCAAAGCGGTAGCCGATCATTTCGTTGATGTTCTTTGCGCCCTCGGTGTCATCGTCGATCTGCGGGACTTCGTAAAAATAGGTGTCCTTGTTGCCGTTGGGGTCGGTGTAGCTGAATTCCACATCATACAGCGTAGAGATGCGGGAATCATCAAACCTGCGGGAGGGCTGCGGCTTTTGCGGGGTCTCCTCCGTAGCTTCCACATTTTCAGCGGAGGTCTCGCTCACAGCACTTGCGGCCGGTTCGGTCGATTCGGTCGGCTCGGGCTGCTTGCTGTCCTGTGCGCAGCCTGCCGCTGACAGCAGCATCGCCGCCGCCAATAGTACGGCACAGCGTCTTTTCATGGTTGGTTCACCCGCCTTTCGGTTGAGAGTGCAGTAACCTGCCTGTGCTTAGCCAAAGGTGACGCTGTTCAGAATGGTGTCGCCCTCGGTGCCGGGTTCGATGTCCACGCCGGAGATCTTGATGGCCAGCCAGCCGCCGGTGGGCATCTCACCGTAGTATTCCGTCCACCACATACCCACGTTTTTGTAGGTGCGTCCGGCCATCTCCACGCCGCCGATGGTGCGCGGGGTAAGCTCCTCCACATTTTCAAAGCTGTCGTAATAGTAGTTGATCTTATCCAGACCGCTTTTCAGTTCAAAGGTTATGCGCGGGTCACCGGAGAAGATATGGCTGGGGTCTTCGGTCGGGAACAGCTTGAGATCCCCGAAACTGGTCGCGGACTTGTACCAGCCCTGGTCGGGGCAGGTCACGTTGAGCACCAGCGTAAAGTCCGTGCCGAATGCCTCCAGGGTCTGGGTGTTCAGGCCGGCGGCCGATGGATAATCGGGATTTTCTGCAGGGGCGGAAGCAGGGGCCGGTTCGGCGGTGGCTTCCGGCTCCGGCTCTGCAGCGGGCTCCGATGCAGGTTCGGATGCCGCGTCGGTCTTGGGTTCTGCCGGGGTCTCCGTCTGGGGTTCAACGGCGGGTTCGGCGGCCTGCGCTTTCAGGTCGGATAAACCGGAATTGACCTCTAAGGTACGGCTTGGTAATCTGTATTTAGCCGCTGCGGTTGCAGGGGTGATTCTCTGCGCTGTCCTGATGCGGGCATTTTATATGCCGTATTCCGGCTTTTGGCGCACGGTGCTGTATAATATTCTGATCTTTTCCTGGGCGGTATCGGTCTGGTGGCGTATCCTGCACGCACAGACCCGCCGCTGCCTGCTGGGCGCCGCCGCCCTGATGCTGTTCTGGCTGGATATCCGCCTGATCCGCTATGACTTTGCCCAGACGCCGGAGATGCTGCGGCGATTGTGGTATGCGTACTATATCCCGATGCTGCTGATCCCGACCCTTGCACTTTATACGCTTTTCTTTTTGGATCGGGGGCAGTCCTCCCCGCTGTACAAGTACCGGTACATGATTTTTGTATTCCCGGTGGTGCTGTTCAGCCTGGTGCTGACAAACGACTGCCATCAGCTTGCGTTTGCGTTCCCACCCGGGCAGGAGGTACTGGGCAGCCCCGATTACACCTATCGGTTCGTATATTACCTCTGTCTGCTGTGGATATTTTCCTGTGCCGTGTTCACGGTGGTGTACCTTGTACGGCGCTGCCGTATTCCGCATACAAAGCGCATCCTCTGGCTGCCGCTTGTGCCGATTTTTTTTGCCACGCTCTATGCTTTACTGTATAAGCATATTTTAAATGTGCCGTGGATGCACGCTATCGCCGGTGATATGACCGTGGTGCAATGCCTGACCTTTACAGCGACCTTTGAGGCGTGCATCCGGTGCGGGCTGATCCAATCCAATATGGGATATGCCACGCTGTTTGAGGTATCTATGGCCAAAGGGCTGATCACAGACCGGGCGTTTGTGCCTGTGCAATGCTCCATGCAGGCAGCGCCGCTCCGCGAGGAGCAGCTGCGTCAGGCGCTCACCGGCAGTGTCCAGCTGGACGCCACGACCCAGCTTCACGGCCACCCGATCCGGAAAGGGTATGTTTTCTGGCAGGAGGACATCACCGAACTGGTGGCACTGCTGGATGAGCTGCGCCTCACGCAGGAGGAATTGCATGACATCGGGGACATCATACAGGCGGAAACAGCCCAGAAGGCACAATGGCTGCAGCTGAGCGAGCAGAACCGGCTGTATGATAAAATCGAGACCGTCACAGCCCGCCAGCTGGCACAGATACAGGAATATCTGATCACACTCAAGGCCACGGACGATGTCGATACCGCCCGCCGGCTGCTGAAGCACATTGTCGTTTTGGGGACCTATATCAAGCGGCGCAGCAACCTTGTTTTTGTCTGCGACAAGGCGGAGGACATCGACACCACAGAGCTGCGGCTGAGCCTGTTTGAATCGGCCGAGAGCCTGCGCCTGAGTGATATACGCTGCGCCGTACAGATCGCCGACACAGCAAAGATTTCCCCCGCATCCGCCGTGGCAATCTATGACGCCTTTGAAGCCATCATAGAAGCGACCCTGCCGGGATTGCAGGAGATCCTTTTCTGCGCCGAGCATACGGCGCAGGGCTGGGGGCTGCGCTGCAGCGTTCAATGCACCGATGCGCCCGCTGCGCTGCCCGACCTGCCGCAGATGCAGCTTGAACGGGATGATGATGGGCTTTTGTATTTCACGATGTTTCCGGCAGAAGGAGGCGGCCTATGATTTCCCGGATTTCCCGCAACGCTGTCAAGGAAGGCTTTGACACGCTGCCGGCGGCCATTTGCTACTTTGACCGCAACGGCCTGCTGCGCCTGATCAATCACAGGATGCAGGAAATCTCCGCAGTCCTCTGCGGCCGGGATCTGCAGACCCTTACGGACCTGGAGCAGGCGCTGCACAGTCCCGGCGGCGGTGTGCGGCTGCGAGATGAGGCCGCCCGCATCTACGCATTCCCGGACGGAACGGTATATCATTTCACGGTGCGCCCTGTTCAGGACAAATACGGCATACCGTACACCGAGGTGATGGCCACCGATGTCACCCAGCTGGCTGCATTGCATGCTGCACTGCAGCAGGAAAACGAGCGCCTTGCCGATGCGAACCGCCGCGCAAAGCGCTTATATGACAATATGCCCGACATTGTGCGGGAGGAAGAAATCCTGAAAATGAAGATGCGGGTGCATGACGACATCGGCCATACCCTGCTTGCCGCACGGCGCGCACTGCGGCATGAACATGATCTTGCCCGAATCAAGAGCGAAGCTGCAAAGTGGGAAAGTTCCATCTCCCTGCTATGCCGTACCCGGCAGGAGAATGCTGCTGAGGATCCGCTGAGTTATATGCAAAGGCGGGCGGCTGTTCTGGGCGCAACCGTACAGCTGCGCGGTGCATACCCTGCGGCACGCGCCACCCGCGAGCTCTACGCACTGATCCTGCGGGAGTGTACCTCCAACGCTGTGCGGCATGCGGCCGCCACGGAATTGTACGCCGACTCCGAGCATCGGCCGCAGGAATGGCACCTTTGCATCACGAACAACGGCGCGCCGCCCAAGGCGAAGATAAAGGAAGGCGGCGGGCTTTCCTCGCTCCGCCGCCGTATTGAAAAAGCAGGAGGTACAGTAACCGTACACTCCCTGCCTGTGTTTGTTCTGGAAGTCACCCTGCCCGATAAGGAGAGCACTTATGATACGCGTTATGATCGTTGAGGACCAAAAGCTGGTCCGGAGCCTGCTCGAAAGCTATATTCAGAACGAGGACGGGTATCAGCTTGCTGTGTCTATCCCCGGCGCTGCAGAGGCTCCGATCCTGTGCGATACCGAGGACATCGACCTTGTGCTGATGGATGTGCAGACCGAACACCGCGAAAACGGTCTGGCCGCCGCCAAAAAGATACGAAAAGCGCACCCGGAAATCAAGATCGTGGTGGCGACCTCGCTTATTGACACACAGGTTTTAGCCCGCGCCAAGGCCGTGGGCGCGGACAGCCTGTGGTATAAGGACGGCGATGAAGGGACCTTGATGCAGGTCGTGCGCCGCACGATGGCGGGGGAGCATATCTTCCCCGATGCACCGCCCAGCGTGGAGATTGGCACCGCCATGAGCGCAGAGTTCACCAAAGGCGAGATGAAGGTCTTGCGCTGTCTTGTGCGCGGGCTGTCCTATAACGAGATCGCAAAAGAACTCGGCATCGAGCCATCCACCGTGAAGTACCACGTCATCAATATGCTGCAAAAGACAAACTTAGAGAATAAGCTCCAACTTGCCATCGCCGCCACCGAAGCCAAATTGGTGGTGGAGTTGGCAGAGGAGTAATTTATATTCCGGTTATCCCTTTTACGCAGACAAAAATGAGCAACCAGCAGCGAAACCAGGCGTTCAAACAAATTCATGTTTCTACGGTTACCACTTTACCTTGTCACCCGCACCGTGACGCTCGGCCTGAACGGTCATGTCCTCAAATATACAAAATGGGTACCGGCCTATATCAGCGCACGGAAACCATATCCATCGGGTTCGCCAAAATTGCAGCAAATCGTCGTGTGACCGGGCGGCTGCCAGCACAACTCGCCGTCCTCGATGACGCCGACGCCGCAGCCCCCTGTGACCATCCCCCAGACCGGCGACAGCATGAACGTCACGCTGCTGTTTGCGCTGACTCTGTGCAGCGCCTTGCCGCCGAAGCGGCATATGAATATCATATTTCGACACGCCACGCAAGCCTTACCGCGCGCTTTGTGGCGTGTCTTTTTTTTGCATACGCAGATTTGCGGCAAAAATATTGCCCTGCGCGGCGTTTTTCTGATTGACAAGTTGCCCCCCCCCCGGAGTAAAATTGATATCAATATGTGCAAGGTGCATAAGTTTCTGTCCACAACATAAAGGAGGAATCACAAAATGAAGGAACGCATTGCAAGCCTATTGGCTGCGCTTGCGCTCTGCCTGACGCTGCTGCCCATGGCGGCGTTTGCGGAGGATGCTGTCGGAGCTGCGCAGAGCAGCCGCACGGTTATTACTACGGTTGATGAACTGATGCAATTTGCGGCGGACGTAAACGCGGGTGCATACGACGGCAAGACCGATGCCGTAGTAAGCCTGGAATCCGATTTAGATTTGAGCGGTAAAACATGGACGTCGATTGGATGCGCCGACAACGACGCTAACGTTCCGCATTTTTTCAGCGGAAAATTTTACGGCAACGGACATACGATTTCTAATTTGGACTTTTCCAGTACCTATGGTAATATTTTATATGAGTCTCTCGGTTTTTTCGGATATATAGAGAATGCTGAAATTTCCGACCTTACGGTACAGGGCTCTGTAAATGTTACCGAGCCTAAGGAGCTTACTGCTTTGGGCTTAATTGTCGGTGAATCTGACAATAGCACGATTCGTAATTGTGTGTCCGATATATCATTCACTAGCAGTGAAATTTACCTTTACGGATATATCGGCTTGTGCGGCTACGCTTCGAATTCCACCATTGAATATTGCCAAAGCAAAGGCGATATTTCTATTACAAGAAGCGATAACGACCCGCCTTCTCTTTATGTTGGCGGTATCGTCGGTTACGCCGGTGGAGCCTCTGAAATCCGCTATTGTGCCAATACTGTTAATATTGAAGCCACTGCCAGTCACGTTGGCGGCATTGCTGGCTCTTTGGGCAGCGGCAACCCATCTGTAACGAATTGCTATTCGACTGGCAAGTTGATTGTTCGCGGGCGGTCTTCTGGTGGTAACACTGGCGGCATTGTCGGCACGATCAATGGCAACACACCCATCAAGCATTGTTATTTTGCTGGTGAAATTGATTTGACCAAATATGGTGTCACCACACCGCCATATAACCGTCTCGGCGGACTTGTTGGTAAGGTTGAATCCGGCACCCCTGTTTTTGAGAACAACTACTATACCGAAACTGCAAACGTTGATTCCTGCGCCACCAATGGTACTATCGCTGGCACCGCAGAATCCATCGATTCCATGAAAACCCAGGAATTTTACGACAAACTCACCCAGAACGGCGGCGACTACCGCCTCAACCCGAACGGTACGCCGCTTCTGCCCGGGCCTAAGTATACCGTTACGTTTACGGTGTCCCCTGCCGAACTGACCAATGTTGTTATCACTGCCAACGGCCAGACCCTCACGAACGGTTCCATCGACTTGGAGGCCGGGGTCTATCCTGTCACGGTCACTGCGGACAACTGCGAGCCGTTCAGCGCGGATATCACCATCACCGCTGACACCGCTACCCACGCCCAGACTTTGACCCTCACCTACAAACCCGCCGACTACACCGCGGTCGAGGCCGCAATTGCCAAGGCGGGCGCATTGAACCGCGACGACTACACGGATTTCTCCGCTGTGGATGCCGCCATCAACGCCGTGGACCGCAGCAAGAACATCACCCAGCAGGCCGATGTGGATGCCATGGCAAAGGCCATCGAGACCGCCCTCGATGCGCTGGTCGTCAAGCCCGCGGCCGCACCTACGGCCACCCCGGCCCCGGTCGTTACGGCCACGCCGCAGCACCCTGTGACCATCCCCCAGACCGGCGACAGCATGAACGTCACGCTGCTGTTTGCGCTGACCCTGTGCAGCGGTGCAGCGCTCGGCCTGGCCGCCCACAAGAAAAACCGTTCCTGATACCGTATAAAAACAGCGCCGCACAGGCTTTTTCGGGCCTGCGCGGCGTTTTGTCTGCCGGGGCGTAAAATTTTGCATTTACCCCTTGCACTTAAAGTTGCCTTTCATGGTATACTGTCGTATAGAATCCAACGGAGGTGCTGTTTTATGTCTAAAATTCTGGTTGCTTATTTCTCCCGCGCGGGCGAAAACTACTTTGGCGGCGCAATCAAAAGCGTGGCCGTCGGCAATACCGAGATCTGCGCCGACCTTATCAAGCAGGCTTTCCCTGACGCCGACCTGTTCAAAATTGAAATGGCAGCGCCTTACGCGGACAACTACCGCAAATGCGTCAGCCAGGTCACCGCAGACATGATGCTGCACAAGCGCCCGGCGCTGACCGCCCTGCCCGAGAGCATTGCGGCCTACGACGCCATTGTGCTGGGCTACCCCAACTACTGCGGCACCATCCCCATGGCGGTGGCGACCTTTTTGGAGGCGTTCGACTTTACCGGCAAAAAGCTGCTGCCCTACTGCACCAACGAGGGCAGCGGCATGGGCCGCAGCGAGAAAGACCTGCGCAAGCTCTGCCCCACAGCAGTAATTGCCCCGGGCCTTGCCATCGCCGGCAGCGCGGCGGCGCAGTCCCAAGCCGCGCTGGTCGGGTGGATGCAGGAAAATTTGTAACCCCCCTGCGGGGCGTCGGGGACGACGCAAAAAAACCAGGGCACAGACTGCATCGTCTGTGCCCTGGTTTTATTTGTTTTTCGGGTGACCGTTTTCTACTTCGCTGGTGCCCTGCTCCATCAGGTAGGTGGCGGTCAGGTCCGCAATGTGCAGCTTGACCGCCAGCGGGTAGGTGTTGTAGGCTTCGCTGACAGCAAAGCAGCCGCCGCGCGCGGCATCGTCAAAGCCGCCCATGTGCCAGCGGATGGCAATAGCCTCGGCGGTTTTCAGCCGCATAAAATGCTCGATGAGGTAGACACTCTTCTCGCCGTGGCCGTAGGGCAGTTGATCCGCCACCTGGTAAAACGGGACCTTCTCCCACTGGCCGGTGGCGTCGTTTTTGACATTGCGGGTGCTGACCTTATAAAAGTTTGCCTTGCACAGGTCGTGCAGCAGGCCGCAGATGGCATAACTCTCGGCGTTCTCGCCCTCGGTGTAGAAGTGCTGCATCATTGCGTTGTACACGTTGATGCTGTGCATGACCAGGCCGCACTCGCACGCGCCGTGGAACCGGGTGGAGGCAGGCGCGGTGAAAAAGTCGGTGGTTTCCAGCCAGTTCAGCAGCCGGTCCGCACCGGGGCGGGTGATGTTTTTGTTGTAGATCTCCACAAATTCAGCGTGGTAGTCCTGCATACGAACCTCACAGTTCCATGTCGTCCAGAATGCCCTTCAGCGTTTTCAGCTCATCCTCGGTCAGGCTGATTCCCTTTGCCATGCGGCTGCCGTCCGGGGACCAGTCGCGGATATCGTACTTCGGCGGGTTGCCGTTCCAGCTGACCATATTCAGCTGACGCTCCCAGCCGCGGGCGTTGGTGGAAAGAACGGCGATGCGTTCGGTAACTTCATAGGTAAATTCTGCCATGATACAGACTCCTTTTATAAATGATGTTGCAAGCTCCATCATAGACGATTCTGCCCAAAAATGCAAGTGTAAAATCTGCCTGCCCCGCCGGGTCGGCCGCGCAAAAAGTTTTTTGCAAAAAAATTGGCAAAACCTGTTGACAAACGCCCCGCAGATGGCTATAATAATTAGCGTCGCCTGACGGCGGCGCAAAGCGTTATTGCCCCATAGCTCAGTTGGTTAGAGCACCTGACTGTTAATCAGGGTGTCGT
>OLOS01001793.1_pt1 | contig 16386 bp, 7 predicted proteins | sample 1672631 | NCBI WGS metagenome assembly OLOS01 (sample SAMEA3136707, study PRJEB25190) | human gut metagenome | biome: human gut; feature: human-associated habitat; material: faeces | place: Austria | collected 2013 | reverse complement strand
AGGTGAAGGTCGCAGTCGCGCTTTCAACGCCAGTCCAGCTCCAAACCGGCTCGCCATACTTGTGGCCAGTGACCTTGATGGCCTCGGTCTTGGTGTCGGTGTAGGTCTTGCCCTCGAAGGTGACGGTCGCCGTATAGGTGCGGACGCCATCCTCGGTGCAGGTAGCGGGCTTCGTGACCTCGCTGGTGATCGTCGCATTCACGACCTGCGTGTGGGTAGCATCATACTCACAGGTGAAGGTCGCGGTCGCGCTTTCAACGCCAGTCCAGCTCCAAACCGGCTCGCCGTACTTGTGCTCGACCTCGTCCTCGATCTTGATGACCTTCTCGTCACCCTCGACCGGGGAAACTTCGTTGCGCTCAAGTGCCTTGACGGTGATCTCGGTGTTGACATAGTCGCCGTAGCTGAACGTCAGGGTCGCAAGCGTGGTGTTCGCAGCAACTGCTTCCTCAGCAGCAAATGCAAACGTGATCTTGCCGTTCGTCTCATCGACGTTGAAGCTCTTGTACGCCTGGCTGGAGGTCTTGCTGGTAAGGGTGACCTTGGCCGGATCGTACTCGACAACGTACTTACCGTTGGTAACAGCAACGTCGTCGCTGATGGTGACAGTCAGAACGTGGTTCGCAGCATCGCCGGTGGAAGGCTTGATGGACTGCGGACGCTCGGTCTGCTTGACCTTGAGTGCGTTCAGCGTGCCGCTGGTCTTGTTGACCGTGGCCTTGACCATCGAGACTACCTCAGCCTTCTCGGAGGTCTTCTCAACGGGCTTGACATTGCTGCTCATGGAGACATTTTCGCTCGAAAGCAAATCTCTGCGCTCAGAGCCCTTCTCGGCCTCGACATTGTTCGCCGCGCGGGCAACAGACATGGTTTCCGCGTTGCGGAGCAGGTTCTTAGCCGCATCGCCGGAGGCCGTCTCCGTGGTGTACAGGGAGGAGATGTTGGTTGCATCTGCGAGGCTGCCGACCTTGCCTGCCACGATGTTCGCACCAGCGAGGTTTGCGTAGTAGAACGAGCCGGAGGTCGCGTCTGCGATCAGCAGGCCATAGTTGTCCTCGCCCAGTTCCACGTACACTGCGGACAGAGCCATGGGATCCTGGAAGGTGATGCCGATGTTGCCGACCACGCCGCGGATCAGGATTGCGCTGACTTCTTCGCCCTTGGCAGCATTCACGTCCCAACTCGGAACAGTGATGAACTGATAGACCGTGCCATCGGTGCTCAGGACATAGTAGACATGGCAGATCGTATCCGCATCACACTCGGTGATCTGGCTGCTGGCAGAAAGCATCTTGTTCACATCCGCCGCAGTGATGTCGCCGACATAGTCAATGGCTGCGAGGTTGGCATAGCTGCTGCTTCCGCGCCAGCCGGAGATGCTGCCGCCCTCGAAGTCGAGCAGCTCATACAGGCCGTCGGTGTTGGAGATGTAGATCGGGTTGCCGAAGGTGGTGGCCTCATGGACGTTGCCGTTCTCGGTCAGCTTGAAGGAGACCTTGGGGCTGACCGTGAGGTCGCGGATCGCGTAGTCCGTGGAGCATTCGCTGCCCTTCGTCTCTGCGAACGTCGTCGCATCGATCTTGTAGATGTTGCCGGCCTCGCTCTTGACGTCGGTGCCCCACAGGGAGCCGAGCGCATAGCCGCCGCCGTACATGGTGGTCTCGGCAACGCCGAGCTTCGTGGTGGACATGTCGCTCAGATCAACGGTGACCCAGGACGTGCCTTCGGCGGTCTCGACCTGCGCATTGACCTTCGTGTTGATGCTCATGAGCGGCTTAACGGTCACTGCAACATCCTGAGAGACGTGCTGGCCGGCCTTGTTGGTGGCAACCGTCGTTGCGGTGATGGTTGCGGTGCCTTCGGCAACGCCGGTGATGACGCCGTTTTCGACCTTCGCAACGGCATTGTCGGAGGAGGTCCAGGTCACATCCTTGGTGGAGCCGAGGATGACCTTGGCATCGACCGTCACGCTGTCGCCAACGTAGATGGTTTCTTCGTTCGTGCTGAGCTTGAGGGTCAGGTCAGTCGCTCTCTGGTACTGATACAGGGAGACAACGGGCCAGACCTTTTCGCCGAAGTCGCCGATCTCAGCCGGGATCAGCTCAGCGGGATCGATGGCATAGAGCTTCGCAAACTCGCCATCGGAGTAATGGGAAACCAGGAGGTAGCCGGTCTGCTGATCATAGATCATGGAAGCATACGGACCGCCGGTGACTGCGGAGACATTGGTCAGCTCCAGACCGGAGAATCCAACAAACTCCATGTTGAGGCCGTAGTTTTCGCCGCCGTCGTTGCTGTAGATGGTGAACTTATAAAGCGCACCGCTCTCGGTCATGACATAGTAGAAGTTTGCCGGGCACTCCACCGTGATGATCGAGAAGGAGCCAAGGTCGAAGTACTCGTCGAGGTACGTGCCGCTGTCGATATAGGCAATGGTCGCAAGCGGGTCGCCCGCGAGATCCGACTTAGAGAGGTCGAATCTGGTGAGCGTTCCTTCAGCCAGATCGATCAACTCGACGTTGGTACCGTTGTTGCAGAGTGCAACCATTTTGCCAAAGCAGCCGTCCACAACGGGGCCTTGTGCTGCATCGGACCAGATCCAGGAGGAAGCGATCTCGCCGTAGGGCGTAACCTCGAACGTGTCAGGATCGACACCGAACGTGTTTTCACCATCGTGGAGCAGGATCTCGCCCTCGTGGAGCGCACCTGCGATGTAGTTGGAGGCAGCATCCTCGCTTGCCTTCGTCCACTTGGTGGTGTCCTTCGTGCTGAAATCAGACCAGTAAGCCTTGCTGTCGGTGTTGTAGATCAGGCCGCTTGCCTTGATCTCGGGCAGTTCCTTAACCGTAACTTCGCAGGTCGCGGACATGGTGGGATCGGCAACGGAGGTCGCCGTGATGGTTGCCTTGCCGACCTTCAGCGTCTTGATCTCGCCGTTGTCAACGGAGACCGTGGAAGCATCGGAGCTCTGCCAGGTAACGCTCTTGTTTGCAGCCAGCCACGGATAGACGTTTGCCTGCAGGGTGATGGTCGAGCCCTTGAGCAGCGTGATCTCAGAGGGAAGCATCTCGACGCCGGTTACCTTTGCATCCTGGGGAAGCGTGATCGTGTTGGCAGGAACAACGAACAGGCCGACAACGTGATCACTGAAGAGGCTGCTGGCGCTGTTGGCCAGCGTTCCGGTGTTGGTTGCCGGATCAACGATCCAGAGCTTGTTGTCCGAGTCTTTGCCGCTCTTAAGACCATAGGAACCGGTAAGATACAGCTTGCCGCTGGCCTGATCGTAGGTCATCGATGCGTAGCTGTAGACCCACGCGCCGCTGGCATTGAGGCCCTCGCCGGTCAGCGCCAGTGCGCCGTCCTTGATGTCATCCGTCGTCCACTTATAGAGCTTGAGAATTGAACTGGAGGCATTGTTGACGCCGTAGAAGTTGCCGTCGGCATCGACTGCCATCGTGCGCAGCACGTCCCACGCGGAGGCGCCGCCGGTCGTGATGTCAGCGACCTTTGTCAGCGTACCGTTTACAAGATCCAGCGTGTAGAGCTTGTTGACCTCCGCGCCGTTGTTTGCGAGGGCGCCGCGGTTGATGTCGTCGATGTGGTTGGTCAGAACGTACATGGTCTTGTCCTTCATGCTGAAGGCCATATCCGCGACCATTTCCTTCTCGTCAAAGTTGGTGAAGCTGGTCAGCTTCTGGGCACTGTCGATTTCATCGAGCGGTGCGGCATAGATGCCGTCAGCCGTTGCGAAGAAGACATACTTGCCGGCATATTCCGCTGCGTAGACGTCATAATTGACCTCTGCGTAGTCCGTCATACCGGCTGTGCCGCTGAGGGTTTCCGGATCGATCTCGACCCAGCGCGGGCCGTTGCCGCGGGAGGTGCCGGAGGTGAAGCCGAACATTCTGCCCGTGAAGTTCTCGGGCGTGCCGCCGTATTTGATCTTGTAGCTGACTTCGTTGCCCGCGTAGTCAGCGACCGTAACGGTGACATATTCGCCGGCTGCGTCGGTCAGCGGGAATACCAGACCGCATTTCTCGCCAGCCTGATCCTGAGACGGAACAGCAGCCATCTGCGTGCCATCGATCGTCAGGATCTTCTTGCCGCTTGCATTGTAGAGGCCCACGAAAGCGATGTACTGGTTGTCCTTAGCGACAACGGTCAGCTCACCGGTCATCAAGTCCTTCTCAACGTCGAGCAGTTCAGGAGCCGTATTATCGACCGTGTAGGTGTTGGCGAAGTAAGCGCCCTCGCCCAGCACGTCGGAGGTGATCAGCTTTTCGATCGCATTCTTATCCAGTGCGGCGCCGTCCTCGTAATACTCGGGGATCAGAGCGACGCCTGCGGTGATCTTATCGCCTTCCTTGAGGCCAAGGGATGCGATCTTCTGGTTGGCCGTCAGGCTGGCTGCCGTGTTCTGCCATGCGGCGCCATTGGTGTAATAGTAAGCGCCGAAGAACTGATTCGTAACGCCGCCCATGTAAAGGATCTCGTTCGTGGTCTCATCCTTGACGAAGTAGACCGCGGCCGCAGCGTTGCGGATCACGCTCATCGCGTACTTTGCGAGGGTGCTGCCGGAGTTAATGGCGGCACGATCGTAGGGGATCTCGTCCTCGATCACATACGGGTTGACCGTATAAATGGTCTCGTTCTTCTCGCCCGGATACTTGATCGTGTTGTAGTTGGTGTACGAGGACAGGCCCAGATAGGTGGGACGGGTGTCGCCGTACAGCTGCTCAACCAGCGTGGAGGTATCAAGCATGGAAGCATCGGACCAGTTGCCGTAGAAGCCGAGCATCGGGATGGAGTGTACGGGGAGCATTGCGCCGTCGTCGGTGTTGTTGGTGCCAACATAGACGTAGCCCTCGACATATGCGCCATTGGTGTAATACTGGTCAAGGTAAGCCTTGGTCTCAGCCGTCAGCTTGATGGTGACCTTGACGTTGACAGGCGTTCCGACCGGGACCTGCACGGCATCCGTCTTCATCTGAGAGAGGAAGAGGTATGCGTCGTAGGAATTGACCTTGCCGTCCTTGTTGATATCGGCGACCGTCAGGTCATAGGTGGAGCCGTCATTCGCGCCGGTGGTGTAGTCCAGGATCGCCTGGGCATCCGCCGCGTCGGTCTTGCCGTCCTTGTTGACGTCGCATTTATAACCGACCGTGGGAACGAAGGTCTTGCCGTCCACATCATAGGTCACGTCGGCTGCCAGAGGAGCAGTCAGGGTGTCCATGAAGACGGCGGAATCACCGGCCGCGTTGTATGCACTCTGGAAAACATCCTGCGTGAACACGTCTGCGGAGAAGGTGTACTCCTGCACGGTGCCGGAGAGGTTGTTGATGGAGAACTCGAAGGTGTATTCGCCGGTACGCGCGGGGTCGTCGCCGAATTCGGCCTTGACCTTGCCGTCAGCGGCAGTACCGCTCAGGTTGTCCTTCATCAGGATATAGCTCGCCGCGCTGACAGCGTTGCCGACATTCGCAAGGCCGGCGCCCTGATTCATAACAGAATAGATGTATTCGCCAGCATTGTCGTCGTAGCCCTTGAGCGGCGTTGCGGTGGACATCAGCAGGCTGTTGATCAGCGCGCGGACGTCCAGACCGGTCTTTTCGTCGAGCTTATTCTCACGGATGTACTGGCCCATCACAGCCGCCATACCGGCGACCTGCGGGGAGGCCATGGAGGTACCGGACATCGTCTCATAAGCGGTGTGGCTGGTATGAGCGCCTTCGCCGTTATGTGCGCCGTTGACGGAGTAGATGCTGCCGCCAGGAGCGGTGATCTCCGGCTTGAGCTCCAGAGAACCCGGAACACCCCAGGAGCTGAAGGAACTCATGGTGTAATGATCGGAGCCATAGACCACAGAGCTGATGCCCTTGTTGATGGTCATGGAGCCGGTCGCATACGCCCCATTCTCAGCCTTTGTGGAGGCTTCCCAGATCGCCAGGCCGTCAGCCATCGTGATGGAGACGAACGGAGCGGTCTTGGTATAGTCGGACAGGTCCATGTTGATAACGCCGGCTGCGTTGTTGTAAACGACGGTTGCGATCGCGCCTGCGTTGACCGCGTTCTCGCCCTTCACATAGAAGGAGATGCCGCCGCGCTGCACGAACACGACCTTACCGGTCACGTCGATGCCTTCATAGTCTTCGGCATTGCCGGCGACGCCTGCGGGCAGGATGACATAGTCATGCGTACCGGCCAGCGTTTCCAGCTTGGCGTTGGAATAATCGGTCTCGTTCCAGAACACGTTCACGTCACCAGCGGTGAAGTAGCTGCCGGTGAAGCCGTCGTTGTCAACGGAAGCCACCGCCAGAGAGTTGGTGAAGGATCCGGGAGAGCCGTCCATCTGCATGGAGACATCGTCCGCATACAGGTAGCCGAGCTGTGCGTTCTCAGCCCAGTAGCCGGAGTTACCGGCGGACATGCTGACAACGGTGCCGCAGTTGGCGAGGCTCGCCATGATCTCGGCATAGTCATCGTTGACACGGCTGAAGCCGGGGCTGCCGGAGCCGAGGGACAGGTTCACGGAGTCGCAGCCGAGCATGACAGCGTCCTCGATAGCGACCATATAGTCGGAATCATATGCGCCGCCGCGCGCGCCAAAGACCTTCATGACAACGAGCTGTGCGTCCGGAGCAACGCCCTGCACCTTCACGGTGTCCAGTGCGCTTGCGAACGTGCCGTCAGCCTGCTGGATATAGGCGTTGGCCGCCGCGATGCCTGCAACATGGGAGCCATGCTCGCTTCCCGTGTCATGCATATGGTCGATGGTGTAGTTCTTGTCGATGTAGTTGTAAGCAAACGGGATCTTGGCATTGACATAGGCCTTGTCCGCGCTGATCTTGCCGTTGGCAGCGTTCAGCTGCGACAGAACATCAGCGGTCAGGTCGGCCTTCGTCAGAATGCCCGCTTCCTTCTTGTACTCGTCAACGCTCATGCCCTTGAGACCGGCAATGTGCGCGATGGAGTACTCATAGCCAGCAGCCGAGAAGGACTGCTGCTCGTAATCGATACCCGTATCGATCACGGCTATCTTGCTGCCAGCGCCGGTGTAGCCTGCTGCCCAAGCAGTGCTGGAGCCGATCTGCGCAGAAGAGGTAGCCATGTTCGGATCATTGGTCTCGTTCTTGTCGACCACCATGGGTTCGTAGCGGTTTTCAATGAAAACCTTCTTGACGCCCTGAACCTTTGCGATCTCTTCGATTTGCTCGTAGCGGACGTTTGCCGAAATGATGTTGCCGGCAAAGGTCAGGTTCCAAACAACGTCGATGCTGTCTTTCAGAGCTGCGTCGATTTTCTGGACCATGCTGTTCTGCTTGCCCTTCAGGCTGTCACGGTAAGCGACGGCTGCGGAGCTCAGATCAGTAGACCCAAACTTTTCGACAGTGGAGGCATCTTCCAGCACGATGGAGACACGAACGATTTCGCCCTCCGCGTACTGCGTGTCCCTGCCGCCGTCAACGCTTTCTTTGTCCAGTGCGGACTCCAGAAGCTTTTCGGAAACAGGATCGTCCAGCTTTTCAAACTCCAGGCTTGCAGTCTGGCTGCTTCCTGCGGCGAACGACGGAACAACAAGTCCGACGCACATCGCAAGGACGAGGAGCATGGAAAGAAGACGGATCGGGAGATGTTTCTTCATATTCTTTCTTTCAAAAGACTTTTACCATGCGTGGGCAGGCATGGCTTGTTCCCGCCGCAGAGCATCTCTCTCCTTGCCGGGATATTACCGCCCAAACTGATAGGTTATCGTTTTTCACACCGATACCTACAGTTCTAAGCGTGAATATTTTACCAAGGAAGTAAAACCTATGTCAACTATTTGCTTCGCTAAAAAATTAACAAAAATGATGTGCGGTAGATTCACACAATTCATAGTATTTATCCAGTTTGCCAGCTTGAAATGTTGGTTTTATCCACGCACGACGTGCATTTTGGTATTTGTTTTTGCATCTGCTCCGTCAAAATAATATGCAGTACGCAATAATCCTATCGATTAATATACAGACATTTGCCAAAAACAGCCGTTTTTCAGCAGAATATAAACTTTTTTCTGGCACATCAAACTTTTTTCAGGCTTCAAAATGCAAGTTTGCGCATTCCGTCCTGCATTTTATGACTTTCCCAAGACTACACGCCGCCGCGCGCTGCGCGGTCGAAAACCGTCGAATATGCATTCGTGAATTTGCCGAAAGGCGGATACGCAGAAACAGCGGCGGCTTCGGGACCAGAACCGTCTCCGAAGCCGCTCTTCATGATATTCCCCTGCTGGGAAGCGCATTTTTTGTGTGCGTTCCGGCGTTGCGTCTCAACCAAGCGTTTCCCGCTCAACGCGGAGAAATTCCTCTACCGCCGACGGCATTCCCGCAAGGAACGGGACCTTGCTGGCAAAATTCAGCGCGCCCTTTCCGTCGCCGCGGACAAAGCGTGCGCCGGTCTCCTGTAAAAGCGCCGCCGCGCCTGCATAATCCCACACGCTGAGCTGCGGAGAGTAATATGCCGAGCAGCGCCCCGCAGCCACATAGCAGATCGAGAGCGAGGCCGTTCCCGGCTCACGCAGATCCATCGTATGGTCGGAGATCGCCCGTGCCAGCCGGAAGGCGTCGTCGCGCAGCTCCGGGCGATAGGGCGCCGTCCCGAAGATCACGACGCTGGAGGAAAGCGGGCCGTCCTGCGGCTGAAGGCGCGTGTCGTTGAGATAGGCGCCCCTGCCCTTTTCCGCCCAGAACATTTCGCCCCGATAGGGGTTATAGACCACGCCGCTCACGATCTCGCCGTCGAGCACAACGCCGACAGAGATCGCGCTGTACTGGAAGCGGCAGATAAAATTTGTCGTGCCGTCGATGGGGTCGATGATGAAGGTCAGCCCGCGCGCTACCGGATTTTCGTCGCAGCCGGCCTCCTCTCCGATAAAGTGGCAGCCCTCAAACGTCTCTGACAGGCGTTTCATCAGGAATTTCTGCACTTCCAGATCATATTTCGTGACGTAATTGGCCGTTCCCTCTTTAGCCATGGTATTTTCCGCAATATCGCCCGCGCGCTTGATGATCTCGCTTGCCTCACGCACGATCTGCTTTACCTGTTCGATCATGTCTCTCCCTGCTTTCATATGGTGTTGAGAATGTGTCCCGGCGAGAGGCGGTACCCGCTCTTGAAGTCCTGCGGGTTGACGCCAACGATCCTGCGGAACACGGTGCTGAAATATTTTGTGTCCTGATAGCCGCACCTTGCGGCAGCCTCATAGATTTTGATGTCCGGATCCTCGGTCAGCAGGCGTACCGCCCGCTTCATCCGGAAAAGCGTCAGATATTCCTGAAACATCGGCCCGCCGCTGCTTTTGAAGAGCTTTCCGAGATAGCTGTCGCTGATCTTCAGCTCACTCGCCACATGGCGGAGCGTGATCTGCTCGTCGCAGTGCTCCTCCATCCACGCGCAGGCACGCTGCAAATAGCGTTCTGCGGTGGTGTTGCCTTCGTTGTAGACCAGCGCCGGCTGTGCTCCGGCGCGCTTCTGCTCCAGACTCCGGATGGCGCTCTCGAGCACGGTGCGCAGCTCTTCCTCGTCCAACGGCTTGAGAATATAGCCCTTGACGCCGAGAAACACCGCTTTTTTTGCATATTCAAACTGATCGTAGCCGGAGAGGATGATGAACTCGCAGCCGCAGCGTCCCTTCATCCGCTCGATCAGCTCCAGCCCGGAGCCGCCGGGCATATTGATGTCGGTGATCACGATGTCTGGCCGCAGCTCTACGATCAGCCGCTCCGCCTCTTCGGCGTTGTAGGCCTTTCCCGCCACGGTGCAGCCGTAGCGCGCCCACGGTGTGGCCATGCACAGCCCCTCGAGGATCAGCGGTTCATCCTCCACCAGAAGCACCCGGTACATCATCATCCTCCTTCCTTTTTTCTGTTTCCGGCTGCGGCAGGACCGTCAGCCATACCTTCGTGCCTTCGCCGAGCTTGCTCTCGATGCGCAGGCCGCAGCGCTCGTCTCCATAGAGCTGCGCACGCTGCTGCACGTTGCTCAAGCCGATATTGTACATTCCCTGCGACTTGAGCTGGCGTACATGCTCAAGCCGCTCCTCACTCAGGCCAACGCCGTTGTCCTCCACCAGAAAAACGAGATAGCCGTCCTCCCGGCGGGAGCTGATGCGGATCCTTCCGACGCCCGGCTTCCCTTCCAGTCCGTGGACCAGCGCGTTTTCCACCAGCGGCTGGATCAGGAGCTTGGGGATGCGCTCCTCTTCAAGCGACTCGTCCAGCTGCATCTCGACCTGAAGCCGTTCGGCGTAGCGCAGCTTCTGAATATCGATGTATGCGCGCACCATATCCATTTCCGTGCGCACGCAGACCATGTCGTCGCGGTTATTGAGGATGCTGCGCAGGAGCTTTCCGAAGTTGACCGTCACCTGCACCACGACATCGTTTTTCCCAAGCCTGGCGCACCATCCGATCAGGTCAAGCACATTATAGATGAAATGCGGATTGACCTGAAGCGAGAGCGCCTGCGCTTCTGCGACGCGGAGGCTCTCCTGCTCCTGCTGAACGTGCCCCACCAGCTGTTCGATCTGCTCCGTCATAAGGTTGAAATCCGCCTCAAGCTGGCCCATTTCATCGCTGCGCTGCACCGGCACGCGCGTATCCAGCTCGCCGTTTCGGAATTTCTCCATAGACGCACGCAGCTGATGCACCGGCCGGCTGATCGTCTGCGCAACGCGCCACGCAACCAGCACGCTGACGAGCGCTGCCGTCGCCAGTCCCAGCAGCAGTGCGCCGAGCAGGCTGCTGCGGAAATTCAGGATCTGCATTTTCGGCAGCTCGACCAGAATCAGCCCCCGCAGCAGGTCGCTGCGGCAGTAAGCATACGCTCCGCCCCAGAGCGTCCCGCTGCGGCTGCCGCTCCATGCCTGTTCGGTGCTTTTTCCGTTCGGCAGTTTTCCGAGGCCCTCCGCCTCCGCTCCTGCCGAGCTGTAAATCACGGTATCATACGGGTTGAGCAGCAGCGTTTCCGACGCATAGCCCGTCGATGGCATATGATAAAGCGCCGCCAGCGTTGTGCGCGGAGCCTCCAGCAGCACATAGCCGAGCTTCTGCCCGTCAGCACCGCAGACAACCTTCGCCAGTGCGAGGCGCGTCGTATCCTCCAACACGGCGTCCTTCGCCGTCAGATGGACGGCCACGCCGTCCGTCTCATTAGCCTGCCGGAACACGCTCCAATTGAGCGAGTCCGTCTCGCCGGGGGCCAGCGAGGAGGAGCCTGTACTCAGAACATCGCCGGTTTTCAGGCTGATAACGGAGATCGCCGCCTCTTCCGTAAAATCATTTTTGTAGCCGTACATCTGCCGCAGCAGCGAAAGCCCGCCGTCCTCCGGCGGCGACTGCGTGAGCCACTGTCTCGTCAACCTCCCGGCGGCAAGCTCGTCCACTGCCGTGCTGTAATCCATGAGCGCCGATTCCAGCCCGCCGCAGATCTCCGCTGCCGTTGTCTGGCCGCGCGAAGAAAGGCTGCTCAGATAGAGCGTACCATAGGAGGTATAGATCACGGCCGCAAAAACGACCAGCGCCGCAATGATCGACAGCAAAACCATCCAGAGCAGCCGCACAAAATAGCCGCTGTGCAGCATCTGCTTCCATTTCCGAAGCATTTTCTCGCCTCCCTCCGGTCTCAAGATACAAAAAACGCGCGCAAAAAGCAATCGGAAAATCCGCCGCAGCCAAAACAAACGGCAGCGGCGGCATCCTGCAGCCGATCGCCGCAGTCCGCCGCCGGAATTGCCGATATCAGCCGACGACGCTCTTGCCGCCGGAGATCTTGTTGAACAGGATCAGGCACAATACCGTTGTCAGCGTCAGGATGGTGGACAGCGCCGAAGCCTGTCCGTAGGCGTCGTTGTTGACGCAGTTGAAGATGGCGACCGGGATGGTAACGGTCTTGCCCGTGTACAGAAGCAGCGTCGCGCTGAGCGTATTGATGACGCTCACGAAGCTGAGCACCGCGCCGGACAGCACGCCCGGCAGCATCAGATGCACCGTCGTCTTGAAGAACGTGCGCATCGGCGGCACGCCGAGACTGATCGAGGCCTCCTCCACGCTGTTGTCGATCTGATACAAAATACCCACGCTTGAGCGCATCGTATACGGCAGCTTGCGGATAATAAAGGATATAATGATGATCCACATACTGCCGGTCAGCAGGATCGCGCCGCTGTTGAACGCGACGATCAGGCAGATGCCGAGCACCGCGCCGGGGATGACATAGGGGAACATGAGCAGCACGTCGATCAGATTCGTGAAGAAGCTCTTCCTGCGCACGATCAGATACGCGCCAAGCAGCGACAGGACAATGATGATCGCCAGCGCAATGACCGCGTAGAGGAAGGTGTTGGTGATGCTCTGCTTGGCCTTCGACCAGACAGCAATATAGCTGTCAAAGCTGAAACCGCTGACAAACAGCGGGCCGTTGGTCTTGCGGAAAGATTGGACGGTAACGGTGATCTGCGGCAGGACGGACAGGAACGAGACGAGGAACACTGCCAGCGTCGCCAGCAGCTTCTTTCCGACCGGAAGCTCCCGCACTGCCGGCGGACGGAGGCTGGTCATGTTGTAGCGCTTCTTGTCCACAACGCCCTTCTGGATAATCAGGACGACCACCGCGATCAGAATGATGACCACCGACAGCGCGCTCGCAAAGCCCGTATCGGTGCCTACCTCATTCAGGAATTCCTTATAAATGACGACCGGGAGCGTCGTGTAGCCCTCGCCGATCAGGCGCGGCGTACCGAAGTCAGCCAGCGCCGTCATAAAGACCATCAGGCTGCTGGAGAGGATTGTCGGCATGATGACCGGGAACGTGACCTTCATCACGCGCCGGATCCCTGCCACGCCGAGGTTTTCGCTGGCCTCCTCGAGCGAGGCATCAATGCTGCCCAGCGCACCGGAGACATACAGATAGACCATCGGATACAATTTTAATGTAAAGACCAGCAAAATGCCCTTCAGGCCATAGATGCTGCCCAGCTCAATGCCGAGCTTCGCCAGCAGATGCGTGATGAAGCCGTTGCGCCCGAGCAGCGTGATCCATGCATATGCACCGATAAACGGAGGTGAGAGCATGGACAAAACGACCATGATGTTGATGATCCGCTTGCCGTAGAGGTTGAAGCGGGTGCCGAGATATGCCAGCGGCACGCCCAGCGCCGTGGCAAAGATCGTCACGGCGAAGCTGATGAACAGGCTGTGCCACAGAGCCTCCTGATAATACTTCTTTTGGAAGAATTTCAGGTAATTCGCAAAGGTGAATGCATTGGTCGAGGGGTCCTGAAAGCTTTGGATAAAAAGCTTCGCAAACGGATAGATAATAAAGACCAGTGAAAGAATGATGATGAGAAACGTCATACTTGTCCAGAAATTGAACCGGTCCATATGGAGCTTTTCATACAGCTTTTCTTTTTTCTTTTTCGCTTCCATGCGGCGTTCTCCTTTCCGGCTTATTGCATGATCGACTCTTCTGTCTCCGCGTCGAAAACATTGATGCGCTCCTCCACGAAGCGAAGCCCGACCTCATCGCCAACGCTGCGCACAATGCGCATCCGGTCGGTATATTCGTTGGCTTCGATGATCTGTCCGTTGGAGAGCTGTATCTCATAACAGATGAAATCGCCTAGGAAGGTCGCCAGCGTAATGGTCCCGCGGATCGCGCCGTCCGTGGGCTTGCTCTCAATGATGAAATGCTCCGGGCGGACGGAGACCTTCACCTTGTCCGCAAACGCCGGGTCAACACGGGCATTGACGTCTGCCGCATCCAGGATGCGGACCTTGCCGTTCTTTGCCGTGCCGTCGAGGAAGCAGGACGTGCCGATAAAGTTCGCCACGAACATATTGGCGGGGTTATCATAGATCTCCCGCGGGCCGCCGATCTGCATGACTTTACCGGCGCGCATGACGGCAATCCGGTCGGAGATGGACAGCGCCTCCTCCTGATCGTGGGTAACGTAGATGGTGGTGATGCCAAGCTTGCGCTGGAGCTTTTTGATGGAAGTGCGCATGGTCACGCGGAGCTTCGCGTCCAGATTGCACAGCGGCTCGTCCATCAGCAGGATATCCGGCTCGATGACAATGGCGCGCGCCAGCGCGACGCGCTGCTGCTGGCCGCCGGAGAGCTGTCCGGGCATACGGTCGGCCAGCATCTCGATCTGCATCATCTCCATGGCCTCGCGGGCCGCGCTTTCCAGCTTCTCGCCCTTGATCTTGCGCGCCTTGAGACCGTAGGCCACGTTGTCCTTTACCGACAGATGCGGGAAGATCGCGTAGTTCTGGAACACCATGCCGATGTTCCGCAGATGCGCCGGGATGCTGTTCAGTTCCCGCTCACCGAAGAAAATTTTGCCGTCGTCGATCGTGTTGAAGCCCGCGATCATGCGGAGCAGCGTAGTCTTTCCGCAGCCGGACGGGCCGAGGAGCGTGAAGAACTCGCCCTTCTGAATGTCCAAACTCACATGGTCGCAAGCCTTAAAGTCGCCGTAGACCTTGGTTGCGCCGTCGATTTTTACGCTTTGACTGCTCATGTATCTGATCCTTTCTGCGTGAGATTGGTGAGCGGCGGCTGCCGTTCACGGAAAACAGGCGCCGGGCAGGCGTCCCGAGAACCGGAAATGCCCGCCCGGCGGAAACTGACTCAAATTTTAGCCGGTGATGTAATCACGCCATTTCTCGTTGAACTCTTCGGTATGCGAAGCGGTCCAGTCAAGATCGAGCGTAACGAAATTGATCTGATCCCACGGAGTCATGGTGTCGGGATCGGTGACATCCTTGCGGACGGAGCGGCGGTTCAGATCGCCCAGCTTCTCCTGCACTTCCTTGCTGGAGAGGTAGTCGATGAACAGCTGTGCGCTCTTGGGGTTCTTGCAGTCCTTGATGATGGCGCAGCCGGACGGGCTGGAGGAGGTACCCTCTTCGGGGTAGACGATGGCGATGCTGGCGCCGGAAGCAATGTAGCGCAGCGCAGCCTCTTCATAGGTCAGGCCGACCAGATACTCGCCGTCGGCAACTCCCTTGTAGACGCCGGAGGAGGATTCGATGACCTTGCCGTCCAGATTCTCGACCAGCTTTTCCACGAAGTTGTAGCCTTCACCGTTGTCGGTGCCGTAGGCCAGAATGATGGACATGATGCATGCAAACGCGGAGGAGGAAGCCGTCGGGTCAGCCGTTGCGATCTGTCCTTTGTACTTCTCGTCGAGCAGATCTGCCCACTTGGTGGGAGCGTCCTCCGGGCTGATGAGGTCGGTGTTGTAGATCATGACCATCGGGCCCATGTCAAAGCCGGTGTAGTAGCCGTTGGGATCGACTGCGGCGTCCTTCAGATCGGCAACATTGGAGGAGGTGTAGGGCTGGAGCATATCCTGATTGGCGCGGTAGGTGTCGATGACGCCGCCCCAGATCACGTCTCCCTGCGGATTGCTGGCCTCGGCCTTGACGCGGGCAAAGAGGGAGGAAGTGCCGTCCTGAACGAGATTGACCTTGATGCCGGTCTTGCTCTCAAACTCCTCGATCAGAGGATCGGCCCATTCGGTGGAGTTGGAATAGTAAAGCGTCATTTCGCCGGTATCTGCCAGCTCGGTCTGGCCGGCTTCTGCGGGCGTTTCTGCCGGGGTATTATTCTGGGGAGTCTCTTTCGCGGCACAGGCCGCCATGGAAAGCAGCATGACAACTGCAAGCAGGAATGCGATCCGTTTTTTCATGATTTCTCTCCTTATTTCTTTTTCGGCACGGTTTGGTACCGTAGTTTTACTTTATCACGCGGTTTTTTACCTGACAAGGTGAATGAACCGCACTTTAGGGCGAAAAAACAGCATATTATACATTTTTATTTGTTATGCATAAATGTTTCCTGTTGATATTGTACAAACCTCACAGTTGCCTGCACGGCTCCTTCCATACGCGCACTTCTCCTGGTCTCCTGCGCGGCCCTCCCCCGCCGTCTCATCGCTCTGTCTGCCGCCTCAACGGCCTCCGGCGGGCGCATCCGGAGGGACACAAGACGCCTCTTTTTCCGATAAAATGAAAAAAGAATCAAAAATCTACTTTTTTTGCGGAAAAGCATTGCTTTCTTTCCTCCATGCCGCTATGATGTATACATAATTTTCCACCATAACTGTATATCTCCGGCACACACTATCCTTGGAGGATTTCAATATGAAATTTGAACTGAATGATCTGACGCCGCTGCTCGACCTTCTGGCGCAGCCTGCCTTCTGTACGGAGGACGGCGTCGTCTGCTATTGCAACCGCCCCGCGCGGGATCGTGGTCTGAAAACGGGCGTCAGCGCTGCGTCGCTGCTCGGCGACGGCGCGGAGCTTCCCGCCCCCGGCGGCGCGCCGCGTCAGATGACCC
>OLOS01001791.1_pt1 | contig 16401 bp, 17 predicted proteins | sample 1672631 | NCBI WGS metagenome assembly OLOS01 (sample SAMEA3136707, study PRJEB25190) | human gut metagenome | biome: human gut; feature: human-associated habitat; material: faeces | place: Austria | collected 2013 | reverse complement strand
GCGATCTCCTCAATAGGTTTCATTTCTGCGGTGCGGGCGATTTCCAAATCTGTCGCCACTTTGTCCCCTCCTTTCGCCCATAAGGCGTATAAAGATACAGGATTCAGTATAACCCAAACAGGGGATTGATGCAAGCGCCATTGACGAGGCCCGCCCCATCCGTTATAATGAAAGGTACGCTCCGCGCAACGCTATTTCGGAAAGGAGAGAAGCAGGACGAAAGCCATCGTACTTCATCCGTCCAAAGGAAAGATTCAGGGCATGATCCTCGGCGCATGGCTGACTTCTCTGCTTTGTCTGCTCCTTCCGCCGTTCAGCGTGGCGGCGGTGTCCTTTTTTACTGCGATCAGGCCCCGGCTGTACTCGTTGTCCGCCAGACCGGCGCCCGCCGTGGTTGTCACGGAAGCCACCTCTGCGTTCTCCCGCGCCAACTGCACCCGTGCGTCCTCCAGACCGGCGTTATACGCCGCGTACCGCTGCTCCGGCGTCAGCATCGCCGCGTATTTGCCCTTGGCCTTGTCCGCCTCGATGCCGTTCAGCCCCGCGTTGTACACGCTGGAAAAACCTGCATACAGGGAGGGTGCGTCCTCTGCCGTCCGGCTCATTTCCTGATACGCCTTTTGCCCGTTTTCCAAAAAGCCGCCTACGCGCTTCTCTGCGCGTTTCTGCGCGGTAGGGGAGGGAGGTGTAGCCCTCTGTGTTTCCTGCGTCACCTCGCGGCTTGCAAGCCCCGCAATGTCCCGTTTTACCTGACTGATCGGCTTGTCCGTGTCCAGCTTCACGCCGGTGCGCTGCTCCAGCACCTCCACCGCCACCGGGTCACGGGCAATAGCCGCCGCCTGATTGCCGGTGATAGTCTCGCCCCGCGTCACAGCCTCCACCGCCTCCGCCGCCTTGGTGTTGATCTCCGGCGCGGTGTTCCGCTGCACGTCACGGTTGTACTGCGCTTTTGCCGCGTCATACGCCACGCGGTTGGCAAGGGCACTCACGCCCATTGTGCCGCCGGACAGTAATCCGCCGACGATCGCGCCTCCGGCAAACTCTTCGGCAGCGGTTCCCGGATCAAAAATCGCGTTTTCGTTTACGCCAAAATACGGATTATCGGCATCGTATACCGCATTTTGCAGTGTTCGGTCGATGATGCCCTGCAGCACCTCCTCCTTGCCCTCGTCCAGCATGGTGTTCACCAGCGTCCGCCACGCCGCCTGGTTCGCCACCTTCCCGGGCAGATTCTGAATGCCGCCGCTGATCTCGATTTCCGACCCCAGCAGCGCGTTCCCGATGGCGTACAGCGCGGCCCGCTTATCATCCACGCCCTCCGTCTTTGCGTCGTTGTAGCTGTGAGAAAAAATCTGCGCCGCGCTGGCGAGGTAGTTGGGGTCCTTGGCACGGGCCGCCGCCACATTCTTCAGCGTCTGCACCAGCGCGGGGGAGCTCTTTGCCGCCGTCTGCGCCGCCAGGTCTCCCGCCTTTGCCGCCGCACTGGTGCCGCCGGTGGCGAAGGCGATGGCCAGCGAGGGCAGCGTCTCCACCGCAGACGCCAACAGATTCTCCCCCTTCTCCGCGTACTGGCCACCCTTGGCGGTGTTTTCCGCGTACCTCTGCTGCAGCCCCTCCTGTTCGAGGGCGATATTCTCGTCCCATGCGTTGAAAAAACCGCGCTCGTTCATCGGGGCAATATTGCCAAACAGCGCGTTCCAGCCCTTGGCCACCGTACGCTCTCCAAGGGCCAGCGGTGTGGTCACATCTCGTGCGATAGCCGAAAGGCCCATTCCTCCCGCTTTCAGCAAACCCTTTCCATAGTTGTACCCCTCGTTGGCCTGCTTATCTGCGCCGTAATTGCCAGCACCCAGTGCAGCAATGCTATACGGCTCCCTCGTCGTTTCCTCCGCATATTTCGGTGCAGCCTCCGCAGGCTTTACCTCGCCCAGCTCTGCGGCACGGCTAAGGATCCGCGACCGCGCCGTGTTTTCTTCCGGCTCCTTTACTTTTCCAATGGCATTTGCCCGCAGCATGATCCGCTCCTGCGCGGTGCTGCCCGTGGGTCTCGGCATATCGTTTCCCCCTTATCTTGTCAGCTTGACAGGATCCCGATAGTTTTTCTTTGTGGTCGGCGCAAACACAGGCTCGCCCTTTTTATTCACGCCAAGCAGCTTGATCAAGCCCTTCTTTTCCAGCGTCTCCGCGTCCTCAAAACTGACCTGCCCATAGTTGGGAACGCTGACGCGATTGGTGCTGGGCTTCGTATAGTATTTGCCTGTGTCCGTAGGTGCCTGCCCCCGATCTCCGCCTCCGCCGCCGCTGCCTCTTGCTGCCAGCCTTGCCGCCTCCAGCGCCGCTTTTTGTGCCGCCGCCAGCCGCTCGTTGTAGTCCGCCAACTCGTCCCGGTACCGTCCATACTCATCATTGACCAGATTCCGATATAGCGTTGCATCGCTCAAAATATCGCTTCGATCCTGGTCATACATTTGTCTGGCCACCTGTTCCAGCTGCGACATATAGCTGTTGTACTGCTGCTGTGCCGCCGTGGATGCATAAGAGGATGCCAGACCGCCCGTTCTCGCCGCGATTTGGCCGAGTACGTCCTGCATACCCATTCGCCCGCTGTCGCTGTACCGGTCGGCCAGTGATCTGTACTGCTCTCCCTGCGTCCAATCGCCAAAGTTCATACCGGTTAGTTGCTTTGCCAACTCATTCAGCTTTTCCATATACTGGCTGTTGAAAGATGGACGTTCCCCAATGTCAATTGGTTTTACCGCTCCGGTAACCGCACCCACCGTCCCCGCCAAAGCGGGAATGGATGCGCTGTTATTCCATTTATTCTTTTTGTTGTTGATTCGATCCGCGAATCTTGCCATCATAGCACCTCCTGTCCGCTATTTTCCAAAGCTGTCACACGCTGCTCCAGCGCAGCATACTTCTTTTCCGTTTCACCCACACGCAGCTCCAGCGCGGTATACTTACTTTCCATTTTGCTTACGCGACCGGCAAGCTCTGCGTAGTCGTTTCCAAGCGTCGTTACGCTTTGCAGCAGTGCGGAAATGCTGGAGCCTTGGCTGTTTACGGTGCTCTGCAAGGCAGATACCGTGTTTTGCAATGTCTGCAAAAGCATATAGGTTTCCGTACTGGATACACCTGCTGCACTGACGGTTTTGCCAACATTGCTGATTGCCCAATCTGTCCGCTGACACATATACCTGATATAGTCCTCGATGATCCGGAACGCAGCTTCCGGGTCTGATTTTGGTATAGCGTTTATGCTCTCCGGAAATACGATCACGTCACGTCACTCCCCAAAATAAACTCTCTGGATATGCCAAGGATCGCGCACGGGCCTTTACCCTCCAGGCGGAGTTCAAATTTATCACACCGGTTTGCGGCAAAACGCATCCGTGTCACGTTGACCTCACGCCCGACCGCTCTTCCGCACTCCTTCCACGGCTTCCCGTCACAGCGCATTTTTACGATCACATAGCTTCCCACTGGCAATTCCAGCCGCATCAGCAGACGCGAATACGCTTTTTTCCCGTTCAGCGTTTCATACATTGGCGCAAATTGCACCATCCACATTTGCGTCTGCGGCGTTTCCTCTCCATCCAGCAGATAAATGTTCCCGCCGTCATCCAGCATATACAGCTGCCGACCAAGCCGCGCAAAATCAACCGCCTTTGTTCCGTCCTCCAGCACCCAGATGCCCGTTTTGGTTTCGTACACCATCAGGCGGTTTGTGTCGCCGTCTTTTACGCTTAAGTAATAGCTGTCGCCGTCGTTGCCCGCCACCGCGTCCGAAAAAACTTTTTCTCCAAAGTTGTCACTGATCAGCGTAGGTGTGCCGCCGGAATAGGCATATACCCCGTGCGGCCCCTTGTAAAACAACATATCGTTGATAACCTGCTGGCTCTTGTGACAGCCATCTTGCAGACCTTCCATCTCATAGGTGTACATGGAGTATTCCGCCGGATAGCTGCCCAGCATCTTGTGCAGCTTTGTTTCCTTCCAGAAAAGCACGGAGGAGCTGAGCTTGCAGCATCCTGTAAATTTCCCCTCCGTTCCCACCGCCAGCGTATAGGAATCCGTTGAAAGCCCTTCGTACACATAAAAGTTGGTCGGATCACCTAACGCACTGGCGTACAAAGTCTGTGTTTTACTGTTGCACCCCCACAGCCGGTTTTCGCTCTCGCAGATATAATCCAGATCCGGGATCTTCCGCTCCAGCTTGATTCCTGCGCTGTTTTCCGTTGCCTCTGTAAATGTGTTGTCGGCCACAGTGATTTCCGTGGCGGTGACGGCTTTGATCACAAAATCCTTGTTGTTCGCGCTCTGCGCCACACAGCCGGACAGCGTAACGCCATCCCCCGCCTTGAAAAGCGTTGTCAGATCAGGCCACCCGCTTACCGTCATTTTGTTTTTGGTAAATGTGGCCGTGCTGCCGGTCACTGTTGCCGCCAGAGGCTTTAGCTTTTTGTCGTTGATGTCCAGATATACCTTGTCCGGCCATATCACCATCTTCGTGTTGATCACGGCAAACTGCTTTTTCCCTGCCGCCACCGTTCCGATCTTCTGCCCGTCATACAAAAGATCTGTACCCTGTACCACAACCAGCTTGTCCCACGCCGTCATTGCCGTGGCGTTTTTATAGGGGGCTTTTTTCACGCGGCCTTTTCGCGTGGTAATATAGGGCCACCGCCTGGCAGACACATTCAGGCTATCCCGCAAATCGCCGTCTTGCAGCGCATCTGACCAGTTGATGCCGCGCATCTGTACAATGTCCACTTTGTTTGGCCGCAGATCATACGGCAATTCCGGCATTCGCATCACATCACCTGCACATTTCCGCCATACGCAGGGCAGTTATTCCGCCGCCACCACGCCATCGCCTCACCCAGCGCCTCGTCATACACGGCTTTGTCGTTGCCGTACAGCGCTGTTTCGTTGTTGTAGTAGTCAATTTGGCTGCACAGATACAGCACATACACCCGGTCATACGGGGAAGGGAGCAGAAGCTCCCCGTCTCCCGTAGGCCAGTCGTGTACGCGGGATTCTGTGCATAACCGTTCCCCGATCTCCTTATCCAGTCCCATCACCCACGCCGCCTTTTGCTCGTCGCTGATGGTATTCATCCGCAGCTCATCAGCCTTGGAGATCGTTTCCGTCACCGTCATGCTTTCCCTCCTTACTGTCCCAACAGCTTGCCCCAGGTCCCCTTTCCGGCGATACCGTCAGCACCGAGGCCGTACTTGGTCTGGAACTTCTTCAGCGCCGTCTCCGTGCCGCTGCCGAAGTCACCGTCCGCACCGGCCGCACCGCAGGAAAAGCCGTAGGCGATCAGCGCCGCTTGCAGGGTCTTCACGTCCGCACCCGCCATGCCGCGCTTGAGCATCCGTACCTGCATGGGCAGCATCGTGTCCTTCTCCGCAGGTACCGGCACGTTGGCGCTCTCCACAAAGGGTACGCCCAGCGCGTTGCACAGCCCCTTGGCGATGGTCTCGCCGATCAGGGTGGTATTGTCGATGATCCACTGGGCAACACCGGGAACGTCATGGAAGTCCACCTCGATGTATACCGTGGGCGCGGCGGGGTACTTCACCTCGTAAAGGCTGGGATATGCCCGGATAACGTCCGGCGTCCCCGGCGTCAGAGGCCCCAACACATCCATCACCGCCTTACAGGCCTTGTACCCGGCGCTGTTTTTGTCGATGATGTAGTTGCCCTTGGCGTCCTTGGTGTTGCTGTAACAGAACAGATGCGTACCGCTGGCTTTTCCATTGCAGGCATTGGAATGAATAGGGACGTGCAGGTCAGCCTTGAAGCGGTTGGACGCCGCCACACGGTTCTGCATGGTGTCGTACTGCCCCAGCATGACCTCCACGTCGGAGCGCTCCAGAGCGGCCTTGCAAGCCTCGGCAATGCGCCCGCACTGGATGGCCTCGGTGGTGTCGCCCACCGCGTAGGTGTTCCGCCGCTGGTCGCTGGGGGACAGATACACCCGCTTAGCCATCGTTCTTCGCCTCCTTGTGGTACTGCGCCGTAGAGATGCACAGCACCGCGCCGAGGAACGTGTCCACGGCGGTGATGGTGGTCACCACCTCGTCGGCGTAGGGCCACGCCCACACCGCCGCCAGCGCCGCATACAGCGTAGCCACGGCGGGCATAACGATGATGACCAGCCATTTCAGGATGTCGTATACCTTGTTGTTCAGTTTCATAATTTCTTTCCTTTCCGGCGCATCTGCGCCTGCCTTTTATTTCCCGCTCTTGAGCAGCGCCGCCGCACAAAAGCCGATGCACGCACCGATCACGATGTGTATGATCTCCATTTTTCTGCACCTCTCTGTATGCCCTATCGTATGGGCAGTTTCCGCACTTCCTCCATGACGCGCCGCGCGCTGCCGTTGCCGCCCATCGCCTCATACGGCTCGTAGAGGTACACCTGCAAATTCTCGTACTCATCCTGTGTGACGTAGCCCCGCTCGATGTACACCATGCCGAGGTGGATGATGCGGTCGTGGGCCAGTCCCACCAGCATCTTCCGCTGCGCCTCGTCTGCCTTGCTGCGCTTGGCCGTCAGCTCCATCCGCTTGAGGATCACCTTGCTCACCACGCCCCACAGGGCGGTGGAGGTCAGCAGCGCCACGATCAGCGGCACGCCGACATTCGTCCATGCTTCCATCCGGTCACCTCCTATAAGTCAGCCGTTGCCGAAAAAGCCACCTGAAAGATAGAACTGCCAGCAAATTTACCAGCGTCGTTCACGATACAGAATCCATCGGGAGTTGTCTGCGATGCATCGCCCTCTGCTGTTATTACAGCACCAGTGGAAGGATTTCGATACGACACGAGTTGTACGGAAGGGGTAGTCCGCATCGTCACAGGGAAGATGCACGAATCCATTAAATAGTCGTCGGTATTCTTACGCATCATGTAGGCGGAATACTGTGCGGATGCCGTCTTGAAATAATACCGCTGACACCTCCGCAGCTGCTCCCCATAATCGGGTATCTCATTCAGCACCCAGACGCCGTTCTCCTGATGGGCGAGGGTCTGCTGTGTGCCGAGTTCCAGACCAACGGCGAGGATGCTCTTCGGGGACGAATCTTTAGGGCGAACATACAGAAGCGTATCCGAGGTCGAATAAACAATAAAGTCTCCAGCTTCCATCCCCCCAGAGGCACCCCCAATTTCAAGCCCCACTGAGTACAAATCTCCGGACGTAGTCAGAGCCGAAAACGTACCTCTTTTGCCCAAAAGTTCTGCGAGTTCTTCGCTATTCTGAACAATACCTGCCTCGGGACCACCTGTAAGGACAAGTGCCCCACCAGATAGGCTGATTGCAGCACCCGCTTCTATTCTCCACCTGTCGATTCCGTACCCGGCTCCCACATAACCCGATACATCGGTTCCGATCGGAGTGATGTAAGTCTCGCTGCCTACTTTGACTTGCGGATAAAGCCCACCAGCGTTCAAGTACCCGATCATTGTAGCGGGCGATGATAAGACACCGGACTGCGTAGAGCTTCCCTGCACAAAATATGGCGTTCCTGCCGGGACAATACGCCCGCCCCGCTGATTCACCGGATTCCCGAAGTACCAGTTATCCAGAATCTTAGGATTACAGGGAAACGCCTTGGTAGCAATGACGCTGCCGCTGATGGAGATGTTCTCCCCGGCGGTGTAGGGGGCAGGTGCGTTGATGTTGTCCCGTGCCTGCTGCTTCTGCTCGTCGGTCAGGGTTTGCGGGGAGTTGTACTTGACGGCGTTTTGTACGTCCGCAAGATCGCGCGAAAACTGCGCCTCAGAGCCGACATAGCCGCCGGCCGATGCCGTTTCGTATGCGCTTTTCCCGTCGGCACCGGGGTCTCCCTGCGCCCCGGGCGCACCGTCCTTGCCCGGGAGACCTCGTTCGCCCTGCTTTCCCTCTGCACCGGCTGGGCCTGCCGGGCCTTGTGCGCCAGCTGGACCGGCCACCAATCCCAAATCAATTTCAGGCATTTTTTGTTCCTCCTTACACTGTCAGTATTAAATGGCCAGCGCTGTTAATGGAGAGATTCGGCGGTACGTTCCCCGTATAAGACAGGATCAGATGTCCGGTCTCATCGATCCGAAAACCATACATACCATCCGCCTCAACCAACGCGCCGGCTGGGCCTGTATCGCCCTTTTCTCCGGGCGCACCGTCTTTGCCGGGCGCACCGTCCTTGCCGGGTGCACCGTCCTTGCCGGGGATGCCCTGTTGCCCGGTGGCGCCCGTCGGGCCGGTTTTCCCTTTTCCGCTGATGCTGCTTTTGTAAAAGCTTCCGCTTTCCGGATCCCATAGCATCCAGTATCCGTCCCCGCCTAAATACGGGTATTTCCCGACGGCGCTTTCCGCCTTTGCCGCATCCTGTCCGGCTGAAACGGCATCCCGTCTGGCGCTTTCCGCGCTTGCCGCCGCATTCTTTTCACTTTCTCTTGCGGCATTGGCGTTATATGCCGCGCTGGTTTCGCTTTGCTTGGCGGCATTTTTGCTTTTCTCGGCCTCTTCGGCGGCGGATCGTGCATCCGCTATCGTCCCGATGATCGCTTCGATCTGTGTCTGCATCTGTGCTGCCTGTGTAGGCGGCACGTCCTGCTCCGTTTCTGCGCTGCCGCTCCACTTGCTTTCACCCACCGTAAAAGTGCCGTATACCGCCGTAGTCGCCCGTGCCTCTTTGCCGCCGGAAGCCTCTGCGCCCTTGATGGCAAGCGCCATATCTCCCGCGTACTTTTTTGCCCCATTCGGCACCGGCACAAGGTAAACGTTGGTGGTACCGCTTTCCAGCATTTGTGCAGCCAGCAGCACCTCCACGGTGCTCTCACCCAGCGCATCGCAGAACTGTACCGTTTTCGCCAGCCCATCCCACATAGGCGAAAACTCCATCCGCAGCACCACGTCGTTGTGGCTTCCCGCCGCTCCGATGAGTACACGGTCGCCAATGATATACTCGTTCTGTATTTTCAGGGGAATCGTTCTCGTCATGTCTCACGTCCTTTCTGCTGAAAGACGGCGCAGCAAGCCAAAAGGGAAGCGCCCCCTCCTGCCTTGCTGCGCCGTGTCACAGCCGTTTTCGTGTCTCGCGGTGGTATGCGGTTGTCAGTTCAGCTGCGCCTTGACCGCCTCATATTCCCGGCTCTTCTGTTCCAGCATCTCCGCCGTCGCCGCGTCCTGTGCCATCGAGCGGCGGATGATGTTGTACACCTCGCGGGGAATGCGGACGTGCTTGCCGCGCTGGATGCGGTACACCTTGCCGTTCCAGCCCACCACGATGTCGTCCTTGTACCGGTCGTCATCCTTGAACGCCCAGAACGGCACCATGCCGTCGTCGGAGGCCTCCCCTGCCGCCATGCCGCGCATAACGGCCTCGGCTGCTTTCGCGGCCTCCTTGGCATCCTCCGCCTCCTTCTTGGCCTGCGCCAGCGCCTCGTTTGCTGCTGCCAGCGCCTTTTCCATTTCCATCTCCTCCGGAGTTCTCTGCTTCTTGTTGTCAGCCATGCTCATTCCTCCTTGCATTTTGGGTATGCGGAGGGGAATGACCCCCTCCGCGTTACCGTTAGTTCATCGCGCCGCTCTCAAAGGTAGAGGCGGATTCGATGCGCACCATGTACTGCTCCACCAGACGCTCCGCCACCTTGGTCAGCTTCCAGCCTGCGGTGGCACGCTGATCCAGCGGGTCAGCCGTACCGGCGGAGCCGCGCTGCTTGACGATGTGCTGCAAGCCGCCGCCCTCCAGCTCCGTCACGCCGTAGGCATCCGCGCCGAGGATCAGGGTAGAGTACACGTCACGGCCATTTGCGCCGCCCTCGCCGGGATACACCACCGTGCCGTCGGTCACAGCGGCAGGTGCCGTTTTCGTAGTAATGGTAGCGGCACCGGCAGCACCTGCGGCAGCAGATTCCACCTCCAGCAGATCCTTGCCGATCAGAATGTCTCTGCCGGTCAGCGCCTTGGCCTGCTTGTCGGTTAGCTTTTCTTTGATGGTAATGACCTTCCCGGTCGCGCTCTTGGCAGTCAGGTTGCGGGCGCTTTCCTCGGCGCCGTCCTCGATCTTCAGGGGAGTGGCGTGGAAGATCTTTGCCTCTGTGGTCTCCACAAAGCGCACACCCTCGATCTTGCCGATCTCGCCCTCATAGATGCCGTCGGGGTCGGAGTAGGTCTTCACATCCACCCACTTCTTGTCGCTCATCAGGTCATAGGCGGTGTCGGGATGGATGATACCGGCAAAGTAGCCGTTGATCTTCTGAGCGTTCATGACCTTCAGGGCGCGTACAGCCTTGCGGATGTCATCCACCGTCAGGTACTTGTTGTTCTCGGCGGTGCTGTCGCCGCCCACCAGCTCAGAGCGATCCTTCGCACCACCGGCGTACACCACGTTAGTGCCGCCAGCCAGCACCTCGCGGGTGATGGTGTCGGAGGTACGGCCTGCCTGAGATGCCAGCAGGCGGGTGCCCTGCACCAGGTTGTTGTCGATGGCCGTCAGATCCAGGATATCGGACAGCTCGATGTAACCGCCGTACTGCTTGATGGTAGCGCGGATCACGCCCATGCTCAGCTTCTGACCGGCGGGGGTCACACCTTCTGTCAGGGGTACCAGCGCCTTGGGCAGACTGTCGTACTTTCTGAACTCGATAGTCTTGCCGCTGTTCTTGGGGATGGGGTGCTTCTGGCCAAACTGGTCATGGATCAGCTCCGGCTCTGCGAGGTTGATGAGGCGCATCGAATAGTACACCTTCATCTCGTCGCTCAGACCGGGATCCAGCGTGGTATTGGTGTATGCGTCAAACAGGTTCAGCACCACCGGCATCAGGTACAGGTCGTTGTAAATTGCGTTCATGTAATAGCTCCTTTCCGCATATCGCAGCGGAGCCGTAGGTCAAAAGGAAATGCGTTCGCCTCTTGCTACTCTCCGCTCGATCTCCTCAAAGTCCGCTCTCGTCAGCTTCGAGGGATCCGTCTTCGTAACAAACGCGCTGTTGGAGCTGGTGCCGTTCTCACTGGGACGATTGCCCTTGGCCCGGACGTTATCGGCCACCTTCTTCTCCGTGCTGGCGGCAGCGGCCTGTACCGCGTTGCCCATCAGCTCGTCAAAGTGCAGCACCTTGTAGGCGTGCTCCATCGGTGTACCGGCTTTCAGCAGGTTCACAAACTCGTCGTTTTGCAGCTCCTGCACAAGGTCAAAGTTCTGGTACATGGGATTGCTCCTCATGGCCTCCGCCTCCATGTACCACTTTTCGCTCTGCGCCCGGATCTGCGCCTCCTGCTGCTGCATCTGCTGGCCGCGAAGCAGCTCGGCGTTCTCCCGCCGCAAACGGCGAAACTCCTTGTACTGCTCCTCGCTCATGCCCGCCTCCTCGGCGGCTTCACTCCAGTAGGCGTGGTCGTTGTCCACGGCCTCCAGCAGACGCTTTGCGTCCCCGTCCGCGATGTCGTAACGCTCCATCAGCGTATCCAGCACCGGCTGGTAGGACTGCATCCGCTTCTCCGTCTCCCGCGCCTCCTTGAAGCGCCGGTCGATCATCCGCTGTGTCTCCTGGGTGTACAGATCCTTGTACTCCCCGTTGATCAGCTCCCGGAAAGCCTTTTTCTTGGCCTCCAGCGCGTCGGACGTGGATACCACGTCCTTCACCTTATCATCAGTCCCGGCGTCGGACTGTACTTCCGTCTGGCTCTCCGCCTGTTTGCCGTACTTGACGTTGGCCAGTGCGCCCGATTTGCTCTGGCGGGTGGTACCGGAGCTTGCCTGTGTATCGCCCTGTGCGGTGGCAGCTGTCGCCCCATCGCCGCCCTCGCCGTCAAAGAGGCAGAGGGAGATTCTGTAAAGGTACATATCTGTTCCTCCTTTGATTCGCGGGCATATCGCTCCCGTGCAGCGCTCCCTATCCACCCTTGCGGCGGGCGGCGGCTCTTCACCGCCGTCACACCGCGCAGGCAGGTAGGAAGTATCTATATCATAGAAATGGGGCGCGGTCCCCCGCACCCCTAAAACGAAAAATATTTTTATTTTTTTTCGATTTTTACGGAGATCGCCTCCGGCTTTGCCATTTCCAGCTGCAAAAAGCCGATTTCCAGCAAGTCATACAGCCACCTCCCGCCGTGCCAACGAAGGTACGCATCCCCGCTGTCCAGCCGTTCCAGCACCAGCTCCGCCTCCTGCGTGTTGTGCAGCCAGCCCGCCGCCGTGTACAAGAGACAGCTTACCGCCGCACACACGTCAGGGTATCCCGTGGCGTGTCCCTTGCACCTCACGGAGCAGCTGTCCCCGCTATGCAGTGTTACCTCCGTCATACGCTGGGCGTGCTCCGCTTTGCCAATGCCTGCCCGTAGCCGGTCATAGGCGTCTGCGCCTGCATGATGCCGCTTGCAAGCTGGCTGGTGGCCTCCGCAGGTGCGCCGCCGCCAGTCTGCGCCGGTGCAGCGCCCGCGCCCTCCTGCGGCATAATAGCGCCCGTCAGCATGGCGATCTGCGACTGCATCTGCATCAGCATATTCAGCAGCGTCTGGCCTTGCATCACCTTTTCCCGCACGGTCTGGATGCCCTCAAAGTCCATCATCTCCAGCGCCGTCAAACTGGCCTGTGCGTTGTCAGGATTGAAAAATCCCAGAGAGTACAATTCCTTGGCCCGCTCGTTCTGCTCCATGCGGGAGAAGGGATTCTTTTTCTGCGCCTTGATTTTCAGGTCGAACACTGGCTTACGGAACATCTCGTTGCCCATCGTGTCCAGCCCCGTCACCTGATCCTGCAAGCCCGCGTTGTCAAAGTCCACAAACTGATACTCGTTGCCCTCGCCGGCAATGCGGAAGCTGCGGCTTACGTCGTAGAATTGCCGCATCAGCTCCACGCACAGCGTGTTGATCTGGGTATAGGCGCGGTAGCTGGCGGCGATCATATCACGGCTTGCCTTGTTTCCGGCCTCCTGCAAAGCGGCAATCGCCGCTGCCGCCGTCACGTTGGTGGTGCCGCCGGAGTTCACGTCCCGGTTTGCCGCCGTGTCCTTCATTTCCTCGATCTTCATCTGCGCCACCGTGACGTAGATATCGGAAAGCGGCTGGGTGACAATCTCCTTGATCCGCTGGTCGCCGATCTCGCCGTTGACGTGTACCAGAGGGCGATTCCAGTCGATAAACTCCTGCTCGTTGATGGCCGTACTCTCCGACACGAAAAAACGTTTCTTGGTCGCCATCATGGCGTTTTCCAGAATGTTGGCGCTGAGCTTGTCAATGTACAGCTGGGGATCCTTGCAGATTGCCACATAGCCAAAGCCGATGGGTGTACCCTTCTCCGGGTACATGACATCCAGCACAACAGGGTACATCCCGTGGTCGTAAAAGCCACGCTCCCGATACTCCGGATCATTCTCGCTGGCGTACAGCAGGGTAGACCCCACAAACTTGACGTAGTGCAGCGCCGTCCTGCCGCTGGGCGTCTTGACCTTGTAATACCAGTCCACCACCACGCTCTTCTCGCTGGTGTCCACGGTGTCGTCGTAGATGTACTCCTTTACGTCCACGACCTTGCCCTTTTGCTTGCCCTTAAGCTGGGGGTACTCGCTGTCCAGCAGGTCGTTGTCCACCAGATCCACGATAAACAGATTCCGGCTCTTCTGGATGTCCGTGATACCAGGCTCCCAGAACAAATTCAGCAGGTCAATGTTCCGAATCTCAATGTCGCCCAGCCCGTTGTCCTTCTTGCTGTCCCAAAACACGCCATACACCGCCGTGCCGTGCTTCAGCTTTTCCCACCAGTTGTCGGAGTACACCTGCTCGAAATGGTTGTACTCCTGCACCACCGGCAAAATCTGGCTCAGTGTCTTTGCGCTCTGCTCGTCGCTTTTCTCACGGGGCAGCACCACCGGCTCCGGGTAGTTGTCCATAGCGTCCGCGTGCTTGTTCTGGATGGTGTTAAACAGCCACGCCGACGTAGGCTTGGGCTGGGGAGGGGAGGAGAGGACTTCTTTGCCGCTCTTGTCCACCAGCTTGGCCTTGCTCTGCCCGATGCCCTCCCAGTGCCGCAGCTCCCACCACAGCTCATCGTTGACCACCCGGCTCTCCAGATTGCCCTTGCCGTTTTTGTACCGCGTCAGCAGGTCGATCCCGCGTTCCACGTCCTTTTCCGTGATGGTGGGCGTGTCATCCGTCCGCTCCAGCAGCATCGCCGCCATCTCCGGTGGCATACCGTCCTCCGGCACAATGCCGGGAATGCCGTATCTCTCCATATCCTTTTCCCCCTTAATAGGTCTGATAAAATGCGTACCGGCTGGGCCTGTACTCGTCCTCCGTGTCCAGCGGAGAATAGGGTCGCTCCACAATGTGTCCCATGTCCCTTGGCCCGATAGGGTTTTTCATACAGACGTACCGCAGCTGGTCGTAGATGTGATCCTCGCCGTCTGTGTCGATGTCCTCCACGTCCGTCTGGTCATAGACCAGGTTCGGCACTGTCCGGATGAAGTTCTTGCAGGTGTCGAACACATACAGCATCGGCACGCCGTCTGCGTCAAACGCCAGCCGGTGGTGGATCTGCATCTTGCCGTTAATCCGTGCGTGGTCGCCCTTTTCAAAATAGACACGCTCCCGCTCCATCAGCGCACCCACGCTCTCCGTGCCGTCGCTCTGCCAGATCGCCGGATCACCCACGCGGTGTATGTCTCGCCCCCGCAGGTTGGGATCATCCGCCTCGATGCGCCGTATCTCCTGCGCTACCTTGGTCGGCTCCCACATCACGCCACGGTTTGGCGTCCCGTTGCAGCCGTAAAACTCGCGGATATGGTACATCCGCCGGTTTCTGTCCACCGCGTACCACCCCACGGAAAACGGACGGGAATAGCCCCAGTCCAGCCCGCACCAGATCACCCAGTCCTCCGGTATGCGGAACGGCTCGATGACGTGGGTCTGCTTCCTGTCCAGATAGTGCTCCCGGTCGTTTTTCCACTCCGTGAATACCTGCCCCTCGAAGCTGTCCCAGTTGCCGTACAGCAGGGCATTCCGCTCCGCCTCCGGCATACTGGCCAGCCGCTGCACATACAGCGGGTCATTTTCCATCAGAATCTTGTTGTCAAACACCGAGGACGGAACAAATATCCGCTGCTGCTGCCCCGAGTGCTTTTTCCCGTCCGGCGTATACCACACCGCCTCCTCTGTGATGGGCTGCATTGGCGGCGCCGCCGTGATAAACCGCTCCTTGACCCAGCCATGCCCGATGTTGCCGGGGTTGGCGGTGGAGCGCATATACACCCGCGTCCCCGCCCCGTTGGGACGGTTTCGGGATTTGAGGTATTCGTACTCTTCCTGCGTAAAATGCGTCAGCTCATCAAAGGCGATAAAGTCATACGCCTGCCCCTGATACTGTATCTTGTCCTGCGGCCTGTTCATGCTCCCGAACACGATCTGCGCACCGGAGGGAAACCGCCATGTGTGGTTGCTGCCGTTGTACCGCGCCTTGGGATACGCACGGGGGTAGTAATTCAGCGTCTTGTCGATCAGCTCCCGCAGCTGGGGGAATGTCTTTCGCAGGATCAGCGCCTTATACCACGGGATATGCACCTGCCGCAGCGCCTCGATGACCAGCGCGTCGCTCTTGCCGCCGCCCGCCGCCCCGCCATACAGGGCTTCATATTCCGGCCTTGCCATAAATACGGCCTGCCGTTCCTGCGGCTTCCACACGATCTCAGGCATCCGTCTTTACCTCCGGCATCAGCACCACGCCGCCACCGCCGCTGTCCGCAGCAGACCCTATCGTCGTCCACTTATCTATCAGTGTCCCGATCGCCGTCGTGATCTGGCTGGGCGTCGCCTCCGCCAGCTTCTCCGGATCATTCAGCACCGCCAGCCCTTTTCCAATGATCTGACACACCGTCTCCCGCTGGGCATCCATGTACGCCAGCACGTCCACCGTGTTCTCTTCCTTTTTTTGTTCGCACTTTTCCACAATGTCTGCATTCGCCCGCACCAGGTTTTTTACGGTTGTCGCAGACACACCGTTGATCTTCGCGGTGGCGCAGTAGTTATTGGTCTGCACATAGTCCGCCAGTATTTTCTTTTTCTGACGGTCTGTCAGCCGTGCAGCCATTGTCACCACCTCGTTTTCCTAACACAGCGGCCTCCCACCACTGGCCTTTGTCATTGCCGCGTCTTTCCCCGGCTTTCGCCTCGCCTGTATTCCATGTCTCCCCTGGGTCACATTGTCAAGAGGTGCGGGAAGTCCTGTTTTATAATGTTCTCCGTGCGTTTTTCCCGTCAGGGCGAAGCCGAAGCCCCGCCCCACCGGGTAGAAAAGAGGAGAAAAGAAATGAATCGGCACGGGCAGGTTGCCCCTGCATATCCAGCATAGATTTTCTCTCGCCGCTTCGCACCCCTTAAACGAAAAATATTTATATTTTTTTATTTTCCCTCTT
>OLOS01001782.1_pt1 | contig 16537 bp, 8 predicted proteins | sample 1672631 | NCBI WGS metagenome assembly OLOS01 (sample SAMEA3136707, study PRJEB25190) | human gut metagenome | biome: human gut; feature: human-associated habitat; material: faeces | place: Austria | collected 2013 | reverse complement strand
TTTTGATCCGTATTTCTATATGATCTTATCATCAATATTCACTTCCTGACAGCTTAAGCATATCATAAATACTTAGTAAAGCAAAAAAAACAGTACCCGAAGATACTGTTTAGATTTTAAAGTAGCGGATTTACCTGCGCCATTAGGACCAATAAACCCAACAATATCATTATCCCCTATATTAAATGATATATCTTTCAATATAAGCGTATTTCTAATTTTTTTAGTTAGATTCTTAATATCAAGTATCATCCCAAACTTTAAAAAAGTTCTACAAAGGAAAGCCGCAATAGAATATATTCCCAATTGCATTTTATTCAAAAACGGCATATAATAATAATGCCGAAGGAGGACTTGGTCCTCAAACTAGTGAATCGCAAGGTTCACTTTTTATTTGTATTTTTAATCATATCCATCATTAGATTTAGTAATTTCAAATTTTTAGAATTATAGTGATTTTCTTCAATTTTGAAAACATCAGCTTTAACATCATTGAATAATGAAGAAGCATAAGTACTCTTTAACAATTCAAAAGTCATATACAGTGGTGAATTTTCAATTTTCTTTACTCGTTTTATTTCAAAACTCAACAATGGAAAAATTGGCTCATAGTGATTAACTATATTTCTAATTCTACGGATAATTTCAATTTGACCTGAGAATGAAACAATTTTTCTAATATCAATTTTTTTATAGTTATCTGTTGCATAAAATTTAGAAATGATTTTCTTTTGACTGTCACTATCTAACATTGCATATAAAACACTTAATTCTCCTAAAGTCAAAGCATTTGGAATAACCCATAATGGTGCTACTGATTGTGTTTTATGATAATGTGAAATCAAACTATTAGATTCACCTAATTTGTTACGCTCATCTTTTGTTTTCATTCCTATTTCTTTTATATGCTGAAGGACTAATCTTCGTTTTTCGCTACGAAAGTCATCGTATACATAACCTTCTGTTTTAGAGATTGAATATCTAAAGTTAGTGCAGAATCTTGGCAGATCACCATCATCGTCTGATTTCAAAAATTTATCAATTTCTTCAACATATTTGATACATTCTTTGTCCTCATCTTCACATCCAATATATTTAGAACAAATTTCAGCAAATAGGGCATTCTTAAATTTCTTTTCAAAAGTTCCGATGTAGGCATACATTAAACGACTAAATCCCTCATCTGCTTTAACGAGTTTTAAAATCTCTTCAAAATCGATTTCTTTTGTATAAATGTGATTTTTATTTTCATCACGGCCATAAGAAAAAAATTCTTTATATGGATTGATTAAAGAAGCATAATTTCTCTCTTCAAAAATTTTTCTATGTTCGTCTTTTACCATGATTTTTTTATTTTCTTTTAAGTATACTATTTGTTCATCAACTGTTTTGTAAAGTTTTCTCACCAAATACCACCCTGAAAAATTATAACATAAAACCTGTAAAATAACGCCGAATATGTAGGCAGCCAAACATCTTTCTTATTCAAAATTACACAAATAATCAAATATATTACAAAGAATTAAAACCAGCTTAAAGCCACGGGTTAAGCCATGGAACATTCTAGCTACCAGAGTAATTGTAAGACAAGCATCTACAATAAAAATATTAAACATTGCAAAAAAATTAACAATTATCTAACAGCTTAACACATATCATAATTATCTTAATTTCACAAAAAAACAGTACCCGAAGATACTGTTTAGAATAATGAAAGCTGATTTTCTTCCTGAAGATCACTTAACACACCCATCGTCTCAAGCCGTTTGATATGAGTACCATTAAGCGCTGTCCGCTCAGAAAGATCCTGTTTAGATAGGAACGGACGTTTTTCTCGTTCTTCAATTACCGTGACAGCAACGTTGGCACCCAGACCATCAATCGATGTAAATGGCGGAATCAACACATTTTCATCATCCGGATCAACAATAAATTCCGATGCCGCTGACTTCATCAAATTAATATTACCAAAGCGATAACCGCGCAGCACCATTTCAAGTGCCAGCTCCAGTGTAGAATAAATATCCTTTTCCTTCTTAGATACATCATTCTTAAATTCATTACTGTTTAGCCGCTGAGTAATTTCTGCCATACGCGCCCGAATTGCCTGTTCACCGGCAATCATTGTATCAATATCATAAGCATCACAGCGAATTGAGAAGAACATGCAGTAATAATACTGCGGCTTATGAACCTTAAACCAAGCAATACGCACCGCCATCATAACATAAGCGACAGCATGTGCCTTCGGGAACATATATTTGATTTTTAAGCATGAATCCACATACCAATCATCAACATTATGTTCCTTCATAACAGGAATCCATTCATCCTTTAAGCCTTTTCCCTTACGCACACTTTCCATGATTGTAAAGGCAAGCTTTGGCGGCAATTGTTTGTGAAGCAGATAAACCATGATATCGTCACGGCACCCAATTACATTTTTAAGTGTACATTTGCCTTCCTTGATCAAATCAGCAGCATTGTTTAACCAAACGTCAGTACCGTGTGATAAACCGGAAATACGCACTAATTCATCAAAGGTTGTCGGGCGGGTCAATTCCAGAATACCGCGTACAAAAGGTGTACCAAATTCAGGGATACCGGCAGCACCAGTTTTTTCTGTATTTTTGCTCGTATCAATATGCAGACTCTCGACAGAGGAGAAAATCTTCATTGTTTCCGGATCATTCATCGGAATCGTTTTCGGATCAATACCGGAAATACGTTCCAACAGCTTCATTGCCGTAGGATCGACATGCCCTAAGATATCAAATTTCAACAGATTGTCATGAATGTCATGGAATTCAAAATGCGTTGTTTTCCAATCAGCAAAGGGGTTGTTGGCAGGATATTGCACGGGTGTGAAATCATGCACATCAAATTCATTCGGTACTACAAGAATACCGCCTGGATGCTGACCTGTTGTTCGTTTTACACCCTCACAGCCCTTAGCCAGCCGCAGAATCTGAGCATTGCGCATATGAGTTTCCATGCCCATTTCTTCTTCATATCCCTTTACATATCCATAGGCAGTCTGTTCCGCGACTGTACCAATCGTACCGGCTCTGAATACGTGATCCTCTCCGAATACTTCTTTCAGATAATTATGCGCGGTCGGCTGATAATCTCCGGAGAAATTCAAATCGATATCAGGAACCTTATCACCCTCAAAGCCAAGGAATGTTTCAAATGGAATATCCTGACCGTCACCGCGGATCATTTCACCGCAGACCGGACATTTTTTATCCGGCAAATCAAATCCGGAAGCAACACTGCCATCTGTAAAGAATTCAACATAATGGCATTTCGGGCAAACATAATGCGGAGCCAATGGATTAACCTCAGTAATATTCGCCATTGTCGCAACAAAGCTGGAACCAACTGAACCACGGCTGCCTACCATGTAACCGTCATCAAGACTCTTTTTAACCAAAAGATGAGAAATGTAATAAACCACATAGAAACCATGTCCGATGATACTGTCAAGCTCTCGCTTTAACCGTGCCTCAACAATTTCCGGCAGCTGTGGCCCATACTTCTTATGCGCGTTCTCATAACAGATCTGCGCCAGCTTTTTATCAGAATCCTTGATATCAGGCGGGAACAAGGTATCATAAACAACCTTGATATCTTCAATCATATCATTGATTTTATTTGAATTTGTCACAACCATCTCATAGGCTAAATCATGATCGAGATAGCTGTACTCGGCAAGCATTTCATCGGTTGTGCGCAAATGCTGATCCGGTGCCTGACTCATGCGGCGGCGCTGCGCATTATAGATATAAAGCGGATGCCGTTTACCGCCGATTGCCTGTGAATTGATATAAATATCACGAATCAGCTTTTCTTCAGGCTGAACATAATGACAATCCCCGGTTGCGACAACGATTTTTCCTAATTCCTGCGCAGCTTTAATGATTGATTTTAAGATTTCGATAAGCCGCTCCTTACTGCCAATGCTGTTGCGCTCAACCAGATGCATATAATTGCCAAGCGGCTGAATCTCGATATAGTCATAGAACTGAATTACTTCCTTCAGCTTATCTTCACCGCGTGTCTGCGCAATTTCAAACACTTCCCCGTTGAGACAGCTGCTGCCTAAAAGCAGATTGCCGTTCTTATGCCGTTTCGCGATTTCCTCTCGGAAAATCTTTGGTTCTGCGACAACATTGTTTGTATTCTTTGAGTTATATGATAAATACTTCGTATGCGATAAAGTAATCAGTTCAAACATCTCTTTCAGACCAGCCTTATTCTTAGCCAGCACCATGATATGCTTATCTCTGACCTTATTAAAACATGATTCATCATACATACCCGCCAGATCCTTTAAGGTTTTGATATGCTTCAGATCATTCAGCATATTCAAATAAACCTGTGCCAGTACCTTCGCGTCATAATCTGCGCGGTGAGCTACTTCCTCATCATAACGGATATTATAAACACGCGCGATGTTGCCCAAACGGTGAGCCTTGCGGTCAGCATGCAGACTTCTTGACAGATCTAAGGTATCAATCACCGGATTCTTTAATGGCTCGCGTCCCATACGAATCAAAGCATCATTTAAGAAGTTAACGTCAAACTGGGCATTATGGGCTACCAAAATACGGTCACCGATAAATGCCAGCAGCTCATCCATCGCCTCTTCAATGGTCGGTGCATTGCGCAGATGCTCCTCAGTGATGTTTGTTAAGCTGGTTGTGAAAGCAGATAATTCTACCGGCGGTTTAATAAACATCTGTTTTGCCGATGTAATGTCTCGATTTTCAACTAACACACCGCCAAACTCAATAATATGGTCAAAACGTGTCGATAAGCCTGTTGTCTCAAGGTCAAAGACACAATATCTTCCCTCTTCCAGCAGCGTATCATCAGCATTCTTAACAATTTCAAGGAAGGGATCAACCATATACATCTCAACCCCATAAATCATTTTAAACGGCTTTTCACGGCCTTTATTAATTTTTTCTACATAGCGCTGAGCTTTTGGGAAATCCTGTACAACCGCATGATCTGTGATCGCAATCGCATCATGCCCCCAGCGTACAGCCTCATCAATATATTCACTGATGCCGCTGACACCATCCATTTCACTTAATTTTGTATGCACATGCAGTTCAACACGCTTTTTCTCCGCATGATCCATACGTCTGACTTCTTCAATTTTATCGATGCGGTCAGGCATAAAGACCAGCTCTCTTGAAAAGGAATCAAACTCAACCTTACCATAAGCTGCCACAGTATCACCGATTTTAATTTCATCCATAACCTCCAGCGTCAAAGCTCCGCGCTCAAAACGCTTGATGACAATCGCATCCTCGGCATCTGCGATATACAAAGTCTGAATATGCTTGCCGGTACGCAGAGCCCGGTTCTCTTTTTCAAAAATCTTACCGGTAATCTTAATCTGAAAACATGCCTCAACGATATCCTTGATTTTAAAATCAATATACGTCTGATTCTTTTTGCTCTTAGGCACAAAGCTCATTTTCTTTTCTTCATAAACTGTAGCCGGTGCCGCCTCAGGTTTTTTAAATTCTACCTGCTGCGTCTCACTCTTCAGCTCTTGGACTAAAATCGGCAGATCAATACCGACATTTTTCAAAAAGCCTTCTAACAAATGCTTTGTTTGAATCGCTTCATCAATCATTACCGCATCCGCAAAAGCATAGATGATGCGTTTATCCTCAAGCCGCGGCATTGAGCTTTCAAAAAGCTTCAGCTTGGGCTGAATACTTTGCGCATATTCAAGATAGGCACGCAGTTTTAAAATCGTCGGCTTATCCTGTCTGGTTTCAATCGTCAGATCAACCTTGGCCCGGGCAGCCGTCATTAAATGCGAATTAAAACGCTGCCAAACCTCAAAAGGCAGACTCTCATCAAGCTGTACACGAATGCGTAAAGACTTGCTGAGGGCATGATATTCAGCCTTATCGATCAGCTGACCATTTTTAAAATATTCAAGATCTTCTTCAAGACCAATTTTAATAAGCAGGCTTTCTAAAACTTCGTTCATTTTAAACCTCATTTCTATATGTTGAATTATATCATACTTCACTTATATTTACGCAAAATCACACGAATCAGCAAAAGTATTAAAATGCCGCAGCCAATAAGTGCATAAAACGGATGATTCATCAGCCAGTCCTTTGCGACATCAAAACCATAACGGAAAATACTGCGGTCAATCTGCTGATTAGAAAAAAGCGGGATCGTCAGTACAATTTCACCGCTGTAACGGATAATATACTCACCCACATATTGATTCTCCTCAACCGGTGCCTCCAAGGTAACAGATTTGACAACCTCTTTGATAATGTCAGCTTCATTATAATTTATTGGCAGCAAGGCATAGTAATCATTATCTGAAATAAATGTCAGCTCACTATGTGTATCTCCCCACTTTACCGGCAGCTGGGCGATTTCTTCTCCCTCATCAATGATCTTCACCCATTGATAATTTTTATAAAAATAACCCACTGCTTCCGCCATATCTTTATATGCCTTATCGCCTGAGCCATTCATGCTCAAACAAAGCAGAGTCAAACCATTTTTCAGATGCAGCGTCAGCATTGCATCACTCAGCTTAATTCCGCCAATCAATGAATCACTTTCTAAGTGCAGTTCATCACACCGCTCTTTGATAGAAACTTGAGAAGCTGTAAGCATCTGCCTGAATTCAGGATAATCCATTCCCATCTTCAGTATCTGCATCAGTTCATTCACAGTGGTGATCTGATTGATATCCAGTGATCCGTCAACATTCACAAAATTCGTTTTAATTAAATTCAGCGCCTGGGCCTTTTCATTCATCAGCTCAATCATCCGCGTTTCACCCATCATCGCCGCCGCCAAATCACGGGCACCTTCTTTTGAAGATATTGCATCCAACAGAGCTGTATCAAAATCCTTGCCGGCCCGAGTCTGATTAAACTGAGCCTTATTTTCTATCGCTATAACGGCAAATGCCAGCCTTGTCATTGATTCAAGCTGAATCAAATCATTGGTATTTTTCTCATAAAGATTCAGTGAATCATTCATATTCACAATCAGCATCTGTTTGCTTTCAATCGTTAAAGAATGCTGCTCCACCGCCTGGATCGGACAGATAAACATCATCAGACAGCAAAATAAGATCATTAATTTTTTCATCGCATTCTTCTCCTTTCAAAAGAAAAAAATCATAGCCTCAGCATTATGATTTTCATCTCTATTATTTTACCATTTTCTCAAAAGCATCACGCGCCGCCTGCTGTTCCGCTTTCTTCTTTGAAAAACCGACACCGCGGCCAAGAATAATATCATCTAACAGCACAACTACTTCAAACTCAGGCTTATTGCTGGGACCGCTCATATTAACTACTTCATAGCGTACCGTTTTGCGTGAGTCAGACTGTATAAATTCCTGAAGCTTAGTTTTATAATCAATAACCTTTTCACTCTTCGGCTTGTTGATGGTTGGTGTAATCACTTCTTCTAAAATCTTATCTACCGAAGCATATCCGGAATCAAGATAGACCGCTCCTAATAAAGCCTCAAACATATCAGCAAGAATTGAATCACGTTCACGGCCGCCGGTTTTTTCTTCACCGACTCCCAGCAGCAGAAAACGATTTAATTTTAACGTGCGGGTATACTGCGCCAACGCTTCTTCGCAAACAAGCTGAGCGCGCAAGGTTGTCATTTCACCTTCGTGCAGCGGCGGTTCAAGCAGAAATAATTTCGTTGTAGTCCATACTTGAAGTACCGCATCCCCCATAAATTCTAAGCGTTCATTATCATCTAAAAAAGTCTTATGCTCATTAACATATGAGGAATGAACAAAGGCATTCATGATTAAGTCCTTGTTCTTATATGGAATCCCTTTCTCACTAAGCCAATCAAAAATATCCATGAATCTGTCTCCTTTTACCCTAAACCAAAACTATTATACCATTAATCTAAATATTTTGTACTATCAACTGTCTTCATCACCAGATTTTTTAAATCAGGATAAGCGCCTTGGGCAAATGCCTTAAGCAGTTCACAGGCATCCTGACGCGCGGTTTCCAAAACATTTCTGTCCAGCACAAAATCGCCTAATATAAAGCCGGGTACACCGCTTTGCCTAATGCCGAGAATATCACCGGGACCACGCATAATCAAATCCTGCTTGGCAATCTCAAAGCCATCCGATGTATTTTCCAATATTTTCAAACGCGCCATGCTAGTCTCATCTTTACTTGGTGAAAGCAAATAACAATAACCTGGCCGATTCCCCCGGCCAACACGGCCCCGCAGCTGGTGAAGCTGACTCAAGCCAAAGCGATGAGCATCATAGATTACCATAATATTCGCATCCTTGACATCGACACCCACCTCAATGACGGTCGTTGCAACCAGCACATCAATCTGCTTTGCGAGGAAATCATTCATGATCCGATCCTTTTCCTCGGTACTCATCCTGCCGTGAATTAAACCGATATTATAACCCTTTAAAGTTTTGCGCATACCCTCATAGATTTCCTCAACACCCTTAATCTTCATTTCCTCATTCGTTTCAATGGATGGACAAACGACATAAGCTTGATTGCCCTCATCAATCAGCGTCAATACTTCATTAAGAATCGGCTTCATGGAAGCTGACTTAACAACCTTGGTAGTAATGATTGAACGGCCCTTTGGCAGCTGCGCGATCGTCGATACATCCAGATCACCATAATATGAAGAAGCCAAAGTACGCGGAATCGGGGTTGCACTCATCAAAAGAAAGTCAACCTTTTCACCCTTTGCCAATAAAGCCCGGCGCTGCTGGACGCCAAAACGGTGCTGTTCATCAGCAATAACCAAGCCAAGATCATAAAAATTTACATCCTCTTGAAATAAGGCATGCGTACCAATTAATATATCAATCTGATTATTTTTCAAGCGTTCAAGAATATCTTTTTTCTCACTGTTTTTCAGTGATGAGCAATATAATTCAATGACCACATCATGATCAGCAAACAAGCGTTTCAGATTTGCGGTATGCTGTTTAGCCAGCAATTCCGTTGGTGCCATAAAAGCTCCCTGCTTATGGGCGCAGATACATGCATATAATGCAAAGGCAGCAACCATTGTTTTACCGCAGCCTACATCGCCCTGCACTAAGCGCATCATACTTTTGCTGCTGCTTAAATCATGAAGAATATCCATGATTGCGTTTTGCTGATCCTCGGTTAATTCAAAAGCCAGCGAACGCTTCAGCTCCATCACCTGATCAATTGAAAAATGCTTTTCAATCCCTCGATTCTGACTATTTTCAAGCCGCATACTCTGCATACAAAGCTGAAACATTAAAAATTCTTCATACTTTAAAGTACGGATTGCCTGTTTGACATGATTCATACTCGGCGGCTTATGAATAAAATACAAGGCATCTCTTTTATGTAAAAGATGATATTTCTGACGGTAATCTTCGGGAATAACATCCTCGACCTCCCTCAGCATGCCGTCAATCGCTTTTTGAATCAGCTTCTGCCAATCCTTTTGACTGATTCCCTCACGCGTAGAATATACCGGATGCAAGCCTATTTGTTCACTTATCGGCTGAAAATTATAATTCGTACATACCAGTTTATGATCCCCCTGATACGTTCCCATAACCGTAATCTTTTTTTCCATAGCAAAAGCGCTCGTCCATGGCCGATTATAGATTGTGCAGTCGATGACCTCTTCATCTATCAGAATTGAAAATTTAGTCATGGAACGATTGGAGCCAAACCGCAGCACCCGGGCTTGTGAAACAATGATTCCCTCACAGGTGATTTTATCATCCTTCTGCCATTCGTTAAAAGGCTTCTGTACGATTTCCTCATAGCGAAACGGATAATGAGTGAGCAGGCCTTCACCGCTGTCGATGCCCATCAGCGTCAGCAGTTCTATTTTTTTATCAGTGATTTTTAATTTTTTTAATTCCATAGAAACCGCCTTTCGTTATTTATTATAGCAAGTTCCTTGATTGCTTGCAAAGGATGAACGTGTTGAATCAGCCATGACAAGATAATTATTGGGCAAGTTATGAATCAAGTGATTGTTTAAGCTGTGAAAGAATGTTAAAGTAAACGTAAGAAGAAGTGACAGCGTTATTTGGGGAAAATTAAAGCGTTGTCATCAGGGAGGAAATAAAATGAAACGATTAAAATTATTGCTGGTGTTCTTGCTGAGCATATCTTTAAGTGCATATTCAGAAAAAGCAGAGGACTTAGAGCAGCTATATTACCCCTTCAGCGGTGATACTTATCCATATCCGCATGCTGAGGTGGGTGATCCTGATGATTTAAAAGATCAGCCATGGAATATTCAAAATCTAAAAAAGCTTAAAGCGTTGCCTATTAATACCTATCAGTCTTTAAGTATTGATGAAATGATGAAACAGGCAGAAGCAATTGAAACATTGCTTGATTTAGAATCAAAGAGTGTCAGCAAGAATTTAATGGAAGATGGCAATAAAATTGTTATCCTAAACAGCGATACGCATCATTTATATTTTTATGAAACAGGATCTTTTTCATTGCTTATGCATAAACCAATCTATGTTACAAAGCGATTTTGCAGTGAGGAAGAATTGAAAAATGAAGCATTTATTACAGAATTAGCAGAAAATTTCTATCATCAAAATTTGGAAACCCTCATTCCTTTTAATAATCCAGAGATTCATTATGATACCTATCGTACCCCCAGAAATTTTATCATTGCAACCGCTACTTTTTATGAAAGAGCTGAGGATGAACAGACAATACAATTGAATGAGGCCTATAACACATTAACTTTAAGCTTTAACGATGTAGGACTTGCAGGCATTGATTATCATGCACCAGTAAATGCTTTGGTCAATGATGCTCGCTTATTAAGTGTGGATGAGGCAATCGAACAGCTAAAAGCTTTTGATGATGAAAATCTGATGCCGGATATCAGCGAAATATATGACGGTCGATTATTTTACAGCAACGCTTTTGATTTGAGGGAAACAATACCCGTCTATCAAATCTATTACACAAATAATGATGAACCAGATACCTATTATGAAATGCTGGCACCGGCAGTTGCGCTTGATAAAGAATATCTGCATGCTATCAAACCTGAGGATACTAAAGAAATAACAGTTGATGAAGCAGTCGAACCACTTAAAAATCCGCTTCAAATTCCATTGCCTGATGATTTGACAGTGATTAAACAGATTGATGATACCCCGCTTTCCTATACCGCTCTGGAAGGTGTCGGCACAGCTGGCGGGCCGTCCTTCTTCTATACCGAGAAACAAATTGAAATGCTTAAAAATTCACGTTGGAATCTAACAAATTTTGCTGATGAAGCTTTATTTCCTATTTATCATAAAGCTTCTCTGACGCATGCGCAGATGCAGGCCATTGCCAATGCAATCTGTAATTATTTTGATGTGACAATTCAATCTTCTCAATATTATGAACCTATTGATTTTCATACTGACGATTACATCTATCAACGCGCTGACCGAGGTAATCATACTCAAAAAATACTGAATATTGATACAAAAATGTTTTATCTGACCATTAATGAACATGGGACAGTCTGGCTGCGTATCCACTTAGCTTATTCTGAACCTTCTGATAAGCCATATTCTAAAAATCCTGAAACTGGTTTTTCAGGATACATTGATCCGCAATCCGATACAGTAAAAAATACTGTCTTCTATCAGCGTGAAATGATGACTGCCTATGAACAGCTATTTAAAAACTTATGGCAGCTTGATAATCCAATCGCTGATGTTCAGGAAGCTTCTTGTTCTCATATTAATACGAATCATGAATTTTATTATTGGACTAAACTATACGAAAGCAGAACGGATATCAGCCTGAGCCAGCAATTATTTACCGCTAGTTATCAGCAGCTTGATTTCACCTTTGAAGAAGAAGGTCTTAGCAGCGTTACCTACACACCAATCTTCGGTACAAAGGTATTCGACACCCCGCTGCTTAATGTTGACGATGCGATTTCACAGTTTAACAAGCTGTCATTACTGCCGCCTGCCATAGGTCCGAAACCGCTTGAAATCAATGAAATATTAACGGTGACAGTTGGCTATAATAATGGCGATTATCTTTACGATACCATTCCTGTCTACAACATCTATTATTGGCAGGATGAACACATCATTTGTTCTACAATACCAGCGGTAACCATTGATCCTGATCAATATTATATAGCACCGGATATTATGTTTGAACTGCATATTGATCAAGCCTTCCGATAATTAATTGAAGCACCCTTTGGGGTGCTTTTCAATGGTCTTTTAAGACTGCCAAGATTAAAATATTTATTTCACATATTGATTTATGTTGTGGTTTAAATGCTGAAAGCGTGTTAGAGTAAAGGTAGAAGAAATGAGAGCGTTTTTATTTGGGGAGATAAGTCACGCTTTCATCAGGGAGGAAAACATATGAAACATTTAAAAGTATTGCTGACACTCCTACTCGGTGTGTCCCTAAGTGTCTGTCCAATTAAAGCCGCGGACTTACAGCAATTGTATTACCCTTTTAACGGTGATACCCAGCCATTTCCAATTACAGAAGTGAACAATCCTAATGATTTAAGGAATCAGCCATGGAACATTAAGAAGCTGTCCAAATTGAAATCATTGCCTATTTATACATATGAATTGCTTGAATTTGATGAAATGATGAAACAGGCAGAAGCAATTGAAGCTCTGTTTGGATTAAAATCAAACAGAATCCGTAAGAATTTCAGTGAGAATGGCCGTGAAAATATTTATCTAGACGGTGATAACCATCGCTTATATTTTTATGAAAACGGGTCTTATTCACTGCGATTTGATGAACCGCTCTTAGTGAGTAAACAAGCTTACGCCACCAATGAATTTAATGATAGTTCTTTTATCAAACAGCTGGCGAGAAATTTTTATAAACAACATCTCACAGAATTGGTATCCTACACAAAACCACAAATCAGTGTTACTTATCAAAGTGGATTTAGAGGTGTCATTACCGCTTCGGCTACCATTCAAGAGGCCGCTTCTCAACAACAAGAAAAACAGTTTAATGCTTCCTACAACACATTGACATTAAGCTTTGATGAGCATGGCCTGACACAAATCGATTATCATGCACCAGCGAAAGTTTTAGTTGGAAACGCTGACCTGCTAAGTGTGGATGAGGCAATTGAACAATTGAAATTATTCATTGATGATGAAACGATGCCGGAAATTAAAAAAATCTATGATGGCAAACTGTTTTACGCCAATGCATTTGAATTAAAACAAACCATTCCAGTTTATCAGCTCTACTACAAAAATAGTGAAGAACCCAACACCTATCATGTAATGCAGGCACCGGCAGTTAAGCTTGACAAAGAATATCTTGATTCAAAACAATCTAAAGAGCAGCAGGCAATTGCCAATGCAGCCATTAATTCAGCACCGCTGTCACTTCAAGTTTCTCTGCCTAATGATTTAACGATGATTAAACAAAATAAGGATGCAAAATTCTCATATACAGCAGCCGGCGGTGTTGGGGCAGCTGGCGGATTGTATTACTTCTATACTGAAAAACAGCTGGAAGCAATTAAAAGCTCACGCTGGAACTTAACAAACTTCACAAGTGATGCTTTATTCCCTATCTATCATAAAGCATCATTAAGTGAAGCCGATATGCAAAGCATGGCCGATGCAATCTGTAACTATTTTAATGCCACGATTAAATCAATAGAGTATTATGAACCCCTCGACTTCCATGCAGATGATTTCATATTAACCCGTTCCCATCGGATGGATTCGACCCAAAAATCATTGACCGTTGATACTGACCTGTTTTACTTAAGAATCAATGAACATGGCACCGTTGTACTAAGCATCGACTTGCCTTATGCTGATACGACCGATTTCCCATATTCTAAAAATCCAGATTCAAATTACACGGGATACATTGACCCACAAGCCAATACTGAGAAGAACACAGCCTTCTATCAGCGTGAAATGCTGACTGCTTATGAGCGAATCTTCAAAAATCTATGGACACTGGATAAGCCAATTGCTGATATTCAGGAGGTTTCCGCCAGCAGCATAGCAACCAATCATGAATTAGATTACTGGACAAGGCTTGAGGAAAATCGCTCTGATCTCACTTTGAGCCAACAATTATTCGCCGCCAGCTATCAGCAGCTTGGTTTTAGATTTAAAGAGGAAGGACTAAATAGTATCTCCTACACACCAATCATAGGAACCAAGATATGCGATACAACGCTGCTTAGTGTTGATGATGCAATTCGTCAGTTTAATCAATTAATGGCAATCCCACCGCAAATTAATGAAGTATTGACCGTCACAGTTGGTTATAACACCGAAGATTATCTTTACGATACCATTCCGGTCTACAATGTCTATTATCGAGAAGATGATCGAATTGTATGTGCTACCATGCCAGCGGTTACGATTGATCGTGATCAATATTATGTAGCCCCGAACATTATGTTTGAATTACATATGGAAGATGCTTTCCGATAATATTAATTCATTAGCACTGCAAAAAAAGCAGTGCTTTTTTCAAAAAACAGGCTGACATCATGCCGTCAGCCTGTTTAATAAATGATTTAATTATTTACTGGAGCCAACAGCACCTTACCAGTTCCACGATATACATTAACCAACCCCTCACCGGAAGCAGCTGAGCCTATAAGTGATTTACCAGATCTTTCCACTGTAAAATCCAAGCTGCCGCTCCAAGCGATTGCCATATTACCATCTATTTTCAAAACATCATCCTGAAGAGTGATTTCAACCAATTCCTCAAGAGGTACAGGTGACTCAAGGCATAAAGCACCCTTACCTGTGATACCGAGATTAAACAAACCCTCGTTGCCAGCCACCGCAGATGAAAAATTTGAGCGCATAACAGCCTTATGCGTCAGCTTTGAATCACATGCTAAAAACAAACCATCATCAAGCACAATTGAACCATTCCAATCTTCAAGATTAACGAGCAACAAATGCTTATAAGTAGGTTCCGTTACCAATATACCTGTACCAGTATATTCCGGTTTAATAGCTGATTCCCCTGTTACTTTACCGCGCACAGCTTTACTAAATAGGTCACCAACACCTTTAACCCCTGTTGTTGCATTTACATTTCCTACCATCCACTGCATAGCGCCAGCTTGTAAAGTAATTTGAGCCTTACTTAAATCACAGATAAGTTGACGCTTTCTTACATTCATTTCATTGCAGAAATAAGCAATCTGAGCATTTGATGGCATAACACTCAAATCTCGCAAATATTCTATAACCTGAAAAGGTCCCAATTCACAAACTACTCGAATATCATCATTATCAGTTAAATTCCCAATTTGATACATATTGAATCCTCCTTGCTTATCAGCAGTTCTATAAGATATATTGTATAAAAACATAAGACAGAATACAATATGATTCACAAAAAAACAGAACCGAAGTTCTGTCTATGCGCCTGGATGTATTTCGCCGGCTTTTTGTAAGCTCATTTTCGTAATAAATGGCCCAATCAATTCATAAACCATCGTTCCGCATAAAATAACCGCACGAATGGTTGCCCCATGTCCCGGCACTGCACTTTCCGCAATCAATGACAGACCGATGGCTACACCTGCCTGCGGAATCAGACATGGTCCAAGGTATGTGCGTACCTTGCTGTCGGCTTTCATAATTACAGCACCCAGATAAGCACCCAGCCATTTACCGACGACACGAACAATAATGTAAACCGCACCAATGATGCCAATGCTGCCCAATACTGAAGTGTCTAACTCAGCACCTGATAAAACAAAGAACATCATGAACAGCGGCGGTGTAATGTTGTCAATCATTGACATGACGGCATCCGATGAATTAGATAAATTACAGAATACTGCTCCTAAAATCATACAGACAAGCAAAGAACTAGCACCTGTTGCATTAGCTAGTGGGATGGCAAGCAGAATGAAGCCGCCAACTAAACACAGACGATTACCGCTATCCTTAAAGAAACGCAGCAAATAAGTAAATGCTAAGCCCAGCACACAGCCAATAACCCCAGACATTAATATGTCTTTAAATGGACTCAGCAGAGACAGCAGCAAATTCGTATTCTCCGCCGCTGACATTGACTTCGTAATCGCTAAGGCAAAGCCGAAGGCAATCAGAGCTGCCGCATCATCAATAGCAACTGCACTCAGCAAAGTCTCGGTCACTGATCCCTTAGCCTTATACTGTTTAATAACCATAATCGTTGCAGCCGGTGCGGTCGCTGCCGCAATTGCTCCCAGCATGATTGAAAAACTAATGTCATTTCCTGTTATGATCAAAGTCGCGGCAACCAGAAACACGGCTACAAAAGCTTCCATAAAAGCGATGACAATCGGTGTCATGCCCACCTTTTTGAAATAGCTCATCTTAAATTCACTGCCGATTGAAAAGGCAATGAAGCCAAGCGCTATTTCTGAAAATATTTTTAATGTCTCAACACTTTCTAACGTAATCAGCTTTAAAACATGCGGTCCCAAAATCAGA
>OLOS01001779.1_pt1 | contig 16564 bp, 13 predicted proteins | sample 1672631 | NCBI WGS metagenome assembly OLOS01 (sample SAMEA3136707, study PRJEB25190) | human gut metagenome | biome: human gut; feature: human-associated habitat; material: faeces | place: Austria | collected 2013 | reverse complement strand
TGAATTTTCTCAATAGAACTTTCAAGGTTGTTTCACTGTTCAGTTATCAATGTTCGTTGTCTTTTTATCAGACGCAACTCTGATATTCTATCATGTTCCTTTCGCTTTGTCAACACTTTTTTATTTATTTTTTTCAGTGTTTTTCGCGACCGTTTGCTACTATATCATTCTTTCAGCTCTTTGTCAACTGTTTTTTTAGATTATTTTTAATCTTTTTGAATGATACGGAGAAGGAGGGATTTGAACCCTCGCACCGCGTTAACGGTCTATACCCTTAGCAGGGGCACCTCTTCAGCCACTTGAGTACTTCTCCATATAGTAGTGTGCGTTTTTCATGACGCAAACATTATTATACGCAAGTGTTTCCTGTTTGTCAACCACTTTTTTTATTTTTATGATGCCAGAGTAAAAAGGTCATGATTTTCATGATTTTCATGCTTGCATGTATTTTATGTCCATTTGTCCCCTGGCTCATTTTTATTTAATGAGCAAAAAAACGCCTCGTAGAGGCGATTTTGCGAATGGACTCTGAATAGTTACGTTTTGTGTAAATTAATTAATTGAAATTTCATCAATGATATTCTGAATTCTTTCTCTTACTATTGCCGCAATTTCCGTAGACTTCATATTCTTATATTCTTCAAAGTTAAGAGGTTCCAGATAATGAACCTGTACAGTAACAGGATCTGTACTGTTTGTATCAAAAGGCTTATATGCATCTACGATTGCAGCCGGAACGATCGGACACTTCGCTTTGATTGCCGCCTTAAAACTTCCTCCTTTAAATTCCTGCACTTTGTTTTTCTGTTTTGATCTGGTTCCTTCCGCAAAAATCAGATAATTGCGCCCTTCCTTCACTTCTTTTGTCACATCTAGAATAACCGTCATAGCCTGACGTACATCTTCACGATCAATGGACTTTGCTTTCATGACTGCAAATACCTGTTTCAAAAACGGAATATCCTTCACTTCTTTTTTCATTACTACTGAAAATGGATGCGTACAGGTTTCTACAAAAGCCAGCACATCATATAAGCCCTGATGATTCGGATAAATAATAAAGCCGTCTTTTTCAGGCAGGTTTTCCATTCCCGTTGCCTGAATAGTCACCCTGCCTCCCTTATTTGCGTGTTTCGTAATTTTTTTCAGTAATTCAAATCTTTCCTGCTCTGTATGAGTATCCTTTTTTCTTCCATACATACACAACTGAAATAACCAGTAAGGTGCAAACAGTATATTATTTAGCACCATTAAAAAGATTCTCTTCATAACTATCTCCCCTGATCGATCCGATTCTTTCCATTGTTACGACTTCCTTACTGTTTTTTTTCGTGACGCTATACATACTCCTGCTGCACCACACATCATGAAAATCCACAAAAATACATTTGTAGAATCTCCTGTCTTAGCTGCCTTCTGCGGCTCCGTCTGAGCCTGCGGCTGTGTCTGCGGCTGTGTCTGTGTCTGCGGCTGTGTCTGCGGCTGTGTCTGCGGCTGTGTCTGCGTTTCCTCCACATCCTCATCACTGTACGCTACTGCTTTAATCGAATCCTGATGAATCGTCACATTTACGGTTCCGCTGGATGGACTGGCGGAATTATACAGAACATTACTTCCATTTTTCAGAGTATTCACACTCAATGTGAGATTATAAATATCCCCCACCTTTGCCTCATTTTTCAAATCAAACCAGAAATCCAGTAATACTCCATTTAGATTTTTCGATGTTCCATTTTTTGATTTCAGTGTCACACTTACTTTTCCGCTGCTGTCTGTCCCGGTGTAATCGAAGTCATTGATCACATCTTCTCCCGCATCTGAATTTTCTTTATCATAAGTCGCTCTGGTACTGTCATAACTTAACGTGAAGGTTGCCTCAGATATCATGATATCTGAGGGACTTGAAATGGTATAGGTAGCATAAAGACCTTCATCCTCTTCTTCAAGAAGCTCAGGAACCATCGTCAGAGTAATTTCCTTCTTTGATGTTGTTGTACTCCCATTGTTATTTGATGATGAAGTTCCATTATTACTCGGTATGATCGGTGTTTCGTTGTTTGATGTTTCAGGATTTCCTGAATTTGGAGTCGTACTTCCTCCTGTGCCGTTAATAGGTATCGTAGGCGTTTCATTCTCAGATAGGGTGTTTCCCGATTTTGCCAGAGTACTTCCCGGTAATATAATTTCGTTCTGAAGTCCAGAGGTCTCTTTCTTTGCTTCTAAATCCTCTTTTTCCTTCTTTTCTGCTTCTTCATACTTCTTCTGATACTCTTCATAAATCTTTTGCCAGTTCATACTTTCTGCAAATTTTAAAAACTCTTCCTCTGTTTTTTTATCGACTGTCAGTACAGCTCTGATATTTTTATCTTCTCTGAACATATATTCATCTTTTAATGTGCCGCCATTTATCACGATCACTGTTTCTGATATAAGAGAAGATATTTTTTTAATCGTTTCTTCCTGTTTTTTGGTTAACGTGAACACCGGTAGTATTTCCTCTGATGAGCCTGTTTCCTTTTTAATATCGGTCGACATGTCTTCTGTTTCTGTCTGATTATCCTGCACAATAGCATTTTCCTGTGTTTCTCCGACAACTATTTCTACAGACTGTGTTTCTTTCATTTCTGTTTTGGGCTGATTCCAGTAGCTGACCGGCTGAAACACGATCAATGCCCTATGAGGAAGGCTGATTTTGTCCCGGTTATTATCATCCGAAAGTTCATTCACATCCTCTATTTCCTCAGGAGTAACTTTCTTTACTGACAATAACTCTTCCTGCTCACTTTCTTCACTTTCTTTGCTTTCTTCACTTTCCTGTTTACCGTGAAATACTGCTTCTGAAGATTTCCCGGTTTCCAGGGTATAGCAGATCATCTCTACACCGTTTTCCTCTATGTTCTCTGTTTGCTTCTCTGTTTGTTTTTCTGTCTCCGTTTCCAGGGTGGTTTCCATTACTTCCGCCGCAAACGCTGTACTTGAAAATGTTAACGCCAGAGCCATTCCCATTGCGGCAATTCTCTTCCAGTTCAGACCTTTCATATTCCTGTCTCCTCTTTACTTATTCGGGTACATCCTTATGTACCTGCTGTGAGATGCATATTGAAATGATCGTTACTGTTCACTTCGTAATCAGTAACACGCTTCGCTATATGCGTAAGATACATATTAAAATGATCGTTACTGTTCGCTTCGTGATCAGTAACACGCTTCGCTATATGCGTAAAATGCATAAATGATCATTCCGCCAGATATACGTCTGCATATCTGACACCAAAATTTAACGCATCCTGATGACTGTTCTTATAAATATCTACATGACCATAGGGAGTCCCCCTGTCCTCTACGGTATACTGAAATCCGTCAATGATCAGTTTCGTGCCAAATGGTACACCTGCCATAGCCACTGTTCTTCCTTCTATCGGTATAGCCCCGCTTGCCGTGGGTCCTCCGGACCATACTCCACAGCAGATCGGACATGCACAGTAGGATGTCAGCTTGAAATTACCCAGATATTTTCCATATGTGTATCCGGTAGATGTATATTCTGTATAAACATCCCCCATTCCTTTTTGCCTGATCCTGTCCAGAATATCGGTATCCTCATCAGAGATAATACGGGTAGCCCAGACTGCATTCGTATAATTCACAGAACTGTATACGATCCCTGTTGCACTGCCCTGTGCCTCAATCGTCTTTCCATTTCCAAGGCTCATGACCACATGATAAATCTCACCATCTCTTGCATAGAAGATCAGGTCTCCCGGTGCGGCATCCTGTACCGGAATCTTCATACCTACCTTTGCCTGATCCTCTGCCACTCTTGGAAGACGGTATCCAAACTCTGCATAAATACTCTGTACAAATCCCGAACAGTCGGCTCCATTTGTCAGACTTGTACCTCCCCACACATAAGGATTTCCAAGAAACTGTTCCGCAAATGTAATCATAGATGAACGGATCAATCCTGATACAGATGCCTCCTTCACGGAAGTTAATGTGTAATAACAGGCTTTATTCTTCTCCGGCTCAATGTTCTGCCTGGCCGTTAACAGATTTTCCTCTCCCTCATCTTTGATGATATCCTTGGCATCCTTGCCTCTCATCAGAAGCTCTGCGTCAGCAAACCCGCGCACATCCCCGGATTCTACATATACCCATCTTTCACTTGTATCAGCCAGTACATAGCAGACGCCACCTTTCTCTAACTGACCCACAACGGACGGATCATCAGATTCCTCACTCTCCTCCAGTGCAACCTCAGCATCTTCTGGTTTTTCTTCGAAATCATCCGCTTCCGGTAAATTCTCCTCATCAGGAACTTCATCGAAAATATTCATTGTCTCCTGTGCAATGGCATATTTCTTCTTTACAACCGTCTCATAAACCGTTGTCTTTTTATAGTCAAGAGCTTCATTATCCAGTGGCTCGATCAGTTCCTCTGCCACTTTCATCTTCTGCTCTCCTTTATTTTCTATGTACTTTTCCGCCGGGCTTCCTGTTATAAGCATATCCTTCCTGACAAAACCACGGACTCTTCCGGATTCTGCATATACCCATCCATCCTCTTCCTCAGACAGTATATATACAATTCCTCTCTTCACAATATCACCGACAACAATAGAATCTTCATCCTTCTTTTCATAAAAAGATATCGATTGTCTTTTTGCGATTGCATATTTTTTCCCGACCTTCATAAATCGAAAAGTTTTCTCTGCCACAGGAGGAGTAGTGATCTGCTGTGAGGAAATCAGAACTTCATTTGGATCTGCAGTTTTTCCCTCTTCCAGTATGATTTCTCCTGTTTGCGGCAATACTTCTTCCTGCGCTTCTGTCTCTTCAACCGGCTCCTGTACTTCCTCTCCTGTTGTCTCTTTATCCTCTATGATCAGCTCCTCCACAATATTTTCCACCTGTCCGGATGCCGGAGCTGCCATCACACCTCCCGGTACCGTCAGTGATAATGCTAATGCTGCAGGAAACAGCATTTTTAATTTTCTATAGCTCATAATCAACTGCCTACTCCTGTTCTGGTCATCTCTGTCAAAAATACGTACTAGTATCATGGGGTCAAAAGATACTTTGACCCCATCATCATTTTACCAGACTATTAAATTTGTGTATAGCATAAAATCTTAATTTTTCATTATTTTCACATTTATTTCACATTCCGTGATATAAATGAGCCAAGGGACAAATGGACATAAAATACATGCTTGCATGTATTTTTCTGTCTATGGGTCCCGCAAAACATTCGCAAGCAGCCATTTTTCGAAGAAAAATGAGCGGATTGCGAATGTTTTCGTCGATTTTGAGAGTATGAAGCACGGAAAAATCGACGTAAGGCTCATTTGTCGGGCAACTCATATAAATCTCTTCACAATATAATCGTTTGCTTCCTTCTCTTCTTTATCCTCCAGAGGCTGCAGCTCCACTTCTTCCCCGTATTTCCGTTCCAGGGCCTTCGTAATCAGATAATCGCATACCTGAGGATTTTTGGGAAGGAGCGGACCGTGCAGATAGGTTCCGATCACATTCCTGTACACAACACCCTCATACCCGGATTCTCCGTCATTTCCCGAACCATAGATAACTTTTCCAAAAGGTTTATTTTTTCCTATATTAGTCCTTCCTCCATGATTTTCAAATCCTACGACAGGCATTTCAAACAGGTCACTTTTGAGAACAATATTATCAATCAGTCTGCCGGGCTTCTGCTCTGTGTACAGATCAACCAGATGAAGTCCTTCCATCTTTCCCTGATCTGTCTGATAATAATGTCCCAGGAGCTGATAACCGCCGCACACAGCGATCACCACACCGTTATCCTCCACATACTCTTTAAATTTTTCCTGTATTTCCTGAAGTCTTCTGCACACGATCATCTGCTCTCTGTCCGATCCTCCCCCCAGCAGCACAATATCCAGGTCTGAAAAATCAATCTCATCCTCCAGTCTAAATTCTATGGTTTCTGCCTCGATGCCTCTCCATTGACATCGTTTCATCATACACTGAATATTTCCTCTGTCCCCATAGAGATTCAACAGATCGGGGTAAAGATGCCCGATGGTTATTTTTCTGTTCATGCCTTCTCCCCCTGTATTTTCTTCAGTATATTGTGTGTCTGGTAAAGTCCTGTATAGTTTACCAGCACATAGAGATTTCCCACTCCATTTGCGATTCTGTCCCTGATCGCCTTCTCCACATCCGGTTCCAGCGTGGATGCGATATCCACATACTTCAGCCTCAGCCTCATATCCTGACATCGGATTCCACTGACCGTAACAGAAGCCGTATTCATATCCTTAAAACGATCAAAATCCACATCCCACAGCCATGACACATCTGTTCCGTCCTGGCTGTTATCATTGATCAGCACGATGATATCCTTTTTTCTGGTATCCTCCATGACTGCTGATATATTCTGATTAAAGCCTGCGGGATTTTTTGCCAGATTCAGGACGATCTCTGTGTTGCCCACATGAAATTCTTCCATTCGTCCGTTTTGCGGATTATAATCTGCCAGCACCTTATTGTAGTTTTTCAAAGATAAACCGGCTGTTTTTCCTGCCGCATATGCTGCCAGAATATTATAAATGTTATAGAATCCACGATAGTTTGCCGAAATCTGTACGTTATCCACAGAGAAGGCGATTTTTCCACCGGCTTTGATATCCTTTGCATCAAAATCCAAACCGGGCCGTCTAAATCCGCACCCCGGACATTCATAATCTCCCAGCTGGCTGTAATGATAAAAATGATAATTCAGCTTTTCCCCGCATTTTTTGCAGAATCTTCCTTCTCTGATTTCTCTGGAGTCCTCTTCTTTAAAATACTGCTCTCCAATTCCGAAAGTCACATATTCATTTCCACTCTCCATGGCCAGAAAAGCGGAAAGTGCATCATCCCCGTTTACGATCACCTTCATGTCCGGTGCCATTCGCATTGCCTTTTTCAGCAGATCCATGGTAATATCGATTTCCCCGTACCGGTCCAGCTGATCACGGAACAGATTTGTCAGCACCATATAGTCAGGCTTAAAATATGGAAAAACCCGGACAGTGGATGCCTCATCAATCTCAATACAGGCATAATCCGCATCCAGATTTCCATTCCATCCCGCTCCCAGAACAAAAGCCGATACCACACCGTTTAACATGTTGGAACCCGTATGATTGCAGATTACCTTTTTTCCTTCTGCTTCAATCGCTGAACACAGGAGATTGTTTGTAGTCGTCTTTCCATTGGTTCCGCAGGTGACAAAGATCTTCTCTCTCACCTGTCCGGCAAGCTCTGTCAGAATCGAAGGATCCATTTTCATCGCTACCTTTCCTGCGAGGGTAACTCCCTGTTTTCCTGCTGCCTGACAGGCTTTCTTAATCATTTTTGCAGTAATGACCGCAAACATTCTTCGAATTTTCATATTGCCCTGTTCCTTTATATTGTCTGTGATGTAGGCTGAACCAGGCTATTCCTTTTCCCGGATATAGCCTGGTTCTCTTAATCATTTTCTGTAACTATTCAGAGCCCATTTGCAAAATCGCCTCTACGAGGCTTTCCTTTTGCTCATGTAGGGCTCTCGCCCTATAGATTTATAAAATTTGCCTCTTCTTTCGGCATTTCCTCAGAATCACCCGGATTCTCTGCCTCTTCCGCTTTATTCGCGTTCTCCTTCACTCTTGCAATGCTGGCCACTGCCTCATTGTCGCTCAGATTCATCAGCTTCACACCCGATGTCACACGTCCCTGGACGGAAATATCGCTGCACATCATACGGATAATGATCCCCTCTGTATTGATCATCATGATCTCATTGTCCGCATTGACTGCTTTTAATCCAATGACATTTCCTGTCTTCTCCATGATCTTATAGCACTTCACACCTTTACCGCCACGGTTCTGTGCGGTAAATTCTTCGATACGGGTCATTTTACCCATACCCTTCTCAGAAACGATCAGAAGATATTCTCCCTGGGTATCAAGCTGCATGCCAATGACCTCATCACCATCCATGAGATTCATACCGATGACACCCATAGACAGACGCCCTGTACTTCTTACATCTGTTTCATGGAAGCGGATGCACTGCCCGTATTTCGTCACCATAAAGATGTCTTTTTCATTATTGGTGGTCTTTACTTCGATCAGTTCATCATCACTGCGCAGATTAATTGCTCCAAGCCCCGTCTTCCTGACATTTGCATAGTCTGTGATCGGCGTTTTCTTTACAATGCCCTTCTTTGTCGCCATAAAGAGATATTTTCCCTCTTTATATTCTTTGAGTGGAATGATGGCGGTAATCTTTTCATCCGGCAGCAGCTGCAGAAGATTGATCACAGCCGTTCCTCTTGCCGTACGACCCGCTTCCGGAATCTCGTAGGCTTTCAGACGGTACACCTTTCCTGTATTTGTAAAGAACATCAGGTAATGATGAGTATTGGTCATCAGAAGCTCTTCAATATAGTCATTGTCCAGCGTCTGCATTCCTTTAATTCCCTTGCCGCCACGGCTCTGACTCTTAAAGTTGTCGATCGTCATGCGCTTAATGTATCCAAGCTTTGTCATGGCAATCACTACATTTTCCCTTGGAATCAGGTCTTCTGTCAGAATATTGGAGGTATCGAATCCGATCGAAGTTCTCCTGTCATCGCCGTATTTATCGGCAATCAACATAATTTCCTCGCGAATGACGCCAAGCAGAAGCTTCCTGTCAGCCAGAATCGCCTTCAGTTCTTTGATTTTCTCCATAAGCTCTTTATATTCATTCTCAAGTTTTTCCCGTTCCAGACCTGTCAGCGCCCTGAGCCTCATATCCACGATGGCCTGTGCCTGTGCATCGCTTAATCCAAAACGATCGATCAGTCCTTCCTTTGCGATCGGAGTCGTTTTTGAGGAACGGATGATATGGATCACCTCATCAATATTGTCAAGCGCAATGAGCAGTCCCTCTAAAATATGGGCTCTCTCCTCCGCCTTGTTAAGCTCATACCTCGTTCTCCTGGTCACCACCTCCTCCTGATGGCGGATGTAATGACGGAGCATCTCCAGAAGACTCATGACTCTTGGTTCATTATTAACCAGAGCCAGCATGATCACGCCAAAGGTATCCTGGAGCTGTGTGTGTTTATATAACTGATTCAGAACCACGTTGGCATTCACATCCCTGCGCAGTTCGATATTGATCCTCATTCCCTCACGGCTGGACTCATCAGTAATTGAAGTAATGCCGTCGATTTTCTTATCGCGCACCAGTTCTGCCATCTTCTCGATCAGCCTTGCCTTATTAACCATATACGGAAGCTCCGACACCAGGATACGGCTCTTTCCGTTTTCCATGGTCTCAATCTCCGTCACGGCACGCACACGGATCTTCCCGCGTCCCGTGCGATAAGCCTCCTCGATTCCCCTGGTTCCCAGGATTGTTGCACCTGTCGGAAAATCAGGTCCTTTCACGATCGGGAGAAGTTCATCCAGCGTCGTCTCCCTGTCCTCCTGTATGCGGTTGTCGATCATCTTCACAACTGCATTTACCACCTCTCTGAGGTTGTGGGGTGGTATGTTTGTCGCCATTCCGACAGCAATACCGGTCGTACCATTGACCAGCAGATTCGGAAATCTGGCCGGAAGCACAGTGGGCTCTTTTTCTGTCTCATCAAAGTTCGGCATAAAGTCAACGGTATTTTTATTGATATCGGCAAGCATCTCCATCGATATTTTACTGAGCCTTGCCTCCGTATATCTCATAGCTGCCGCACCGTCACCGTCTACGGAACCAAAATTCCCATGACCGTCTACCAGCGGATATCTGGTTGACCATTCCTGTGCCATATTTACCAGTGCACCATAGATGGAACTGTCACCGTGCGGATGATATTTACCCATGGTATCACCGACAATACGCGCACACTTCCTGTGAGGCTTATCCGGACCATTATTCAGCTCGATCATAGAGTACAGAACACGCCGCTGCACAGGCTTGAGTCCATCCCTTACATCAGGAAGCGCCCTGGAAGCAATGACACTCATGGCATAGTCGATGTAGGATTTTTCCATGGTCTTCTTCAGATCCACCTCATGTACTTTATCAAAAATATTATCTTCCAACGACTTTTCCTCCTAATCTAAATATCCAGGTTCTGGACATATTTGGCATTTTCTTCAATAAATTCCCTTCTCGGCTCTACCTGGTCACCCATCAGGGTGGTAAAGGTCAGATCCAGCTCGGATGAAGTCTCATCATCCATCGTCACCCGAAGAAGTACTCTTCTTTCCGGATCCATCGTGGTTTCCCAGAGCTGTTCTGCATCCATCTCGCCAAGTCCTTTATAACGCTGGATCTTATTGTTCTGATCACGTCCCACCTCAGTGAGGATGGCATTTAATTCCTCATCACTGTAGGCATACCACACCTTTTTGTTCTTTTCCAGTTTATATAAAGGCGGCTGTGCCAGATACACATGTCCCTCTTTGATCAGATCCGGCATAAACCGGTACAGAAATGTCAACAATAACGTACTGATGTGGGCACCGTCCACATCGGCATCCGTCATAATAATGATTTTATCATAGCGCAGCTTGCTGATATCAAAATCATCATGAATTCCTGTTCCGAATGCGGTAATCATCGCTTTGATCTCCGCATTTGCATAAATCTTATCAAGCCTTGCCTTTTCTACGTTCAATATTTTTCCGCGCAGAGGTAAGATCGCCTGTGTCGCACGGCTTCTGGCCGTCTTTGCCGAACCGCCGGCGGAATCTCCCTCTACGATGTAAATTTCACAGTTTTTCGGATCCTTATCGGAACAGTCAGCCAGTTTACCCGGAAGAGACATTCCATCAAGAGCTGATTTTCTTCTCGTCAGATCCCTCGCTTTTCTGGCCGCGTCCCTGGCCCTCTGTGCCATGATCGACTTATCCAGGATCAGCTTCGCTGCCTGCGGGTGCTGCTCCAGGTAGATCATCAGCTGTTCTGAAACCACACTGTCCACTGCACCTCGTGCCTCGCTGTTTCCCAGCTTCTGCTTTGTCTGTCCCTCGAACTGCGGCTCCTCAATCTTCACGCTGATGATTGCCGTCAGTCCCTCTCTGATATCCTCTCCTGACAGACTTTCATTGTCTTTGATCAGCTTATTCATCTTTGCATAGGCATTAAAGGTCTTTGTGAGGGCATTCTTAAATCCCGTCAGATGGGTTCCTCCCTCCGGTGTGGTAATATTATTTACAAAGCTGTAACAGCCTTCATTGTATCCGTCATTATGCTGCATGGCCACTTCCACGCTGACATGATCCTTTTTTCCTTCACAGTAGATCACATCCGGGTAAATTGGAGTCTTGCCCTTATTTAAGTATGCGACAAACTCCTTGATTCCCCCCTCATAGTGAAAGGTTTTCTCAACCGGCTCTTCCGGTCTTTCATCCCTGAGGATCATCCGGATGTTTTTCGTAAGGAATGCCATCTCACGCAGACGCTGCTTTAAGGTATTATAATCAAACACCGTTTCTTCAAAAACCTGCTTATCCGGAAGAAACCTTACTATAGTTCCCGTCTGTTCCAGCGGGCACTCTCCGATCACTTCCAGATTATAGCACACATGTCCCCTCTCATAGCGCTGTCTGTAAATTCTTCCGTCATGATAGATCGTCACCTCCAGCCACTCGGAAAGTGCATTTACTACAGATGCTCCGACTCCGTGAAGACCACCCGATACCTTATAGCCTCCACCTCCGAATTTTCCTCCTGCATGAAGAACCGTAAAAACGACCTCTACGGCCGGCAGTCCCGCTTTATGATTGATTCCAACGGGAATTCCACGGCCGTTATCAATTACCGTAATCGAATTATCATGATTGATCGTTACCTTTATCGTATCACAATATCCGGCAAGCGCTTCATCCACGGAATTGTCAACGATCTCATAGACCAGATGATGCAGTCCCCGGACGGAGGTACTTCCAATATACATACCCGGCCTTTTTCTCACGGCTTCCAGTCCTTCAAGAATCTGTATCTGATCCGCTCCATATTCCTGTATCTGTTCTGTATCCATATTTCCCTCCTGATTCTTTGCTTCCATACAACTGTTAATTTCTTTTCCGTAACTGTTTATAAACTCTGCGGCAGCCGCTTCGTACCTTGACAGTTATTACTGTTCACTCCGTGACCGGTAACACGCCTCGCGATAATTACTTTATGTTCCCCTCCACCACATGGAATACTTTATTGATCTGAAACTGATTTTCAATAAAATCATCCAGTCCCGTGCAGGTAATCAATGTCTGTATATCATGAATACTATCTAAAAGATAGTGTTGTCTGTTTCTGTCCAGTTCAGACAGTACATCATCTAAAAGTAAAACGGGAGTATCCTTTATCTCTCTCTTTACAAGCTCAATTTCAGCCAGCTTCAGTGCCAGAGCCGCGGTTCTCTGCTGTCCCTGGGAACCATATCTGCGAATATCCGCATCCCTGATCATCATACTCAGGTCATCTCTGTGGGGGCCCAGAAGTGTCATTTTAAAACGGATATCCCGGTCTCTGTTCTTTTTCAGCATCTCTCCAAAGGATTCTGCCGACACACTTTTTTCGTAGGAAACAGAAAGCTCCTCCCGGTTTCCCGAAAGCTTTTTGTGGATTCCGCTTACGATTTCATTTAATATCTTTACAAATCTTTCCCTGTCCCGGATGATCCTTGCCCCGTATTCAGCCATCTGCTCATCCCATATATCCAGCATCTCCCTGTACTCGGGATACAGATGAATTTCCTTGAGCAGCTTATTTCTCTGATTCACTATTTTATTATAATTCGACAGGTTGTAAAGATAAATCTTATTTAGCTGGCACAGTTCCAGATCAAGAAATCTTCTTCTTTCCCCGGGACCATCCTTAATAATATTCAGATCCTCCGGAGAAAAAAATACAAAATTCCCGATTCCCAGAAGTTCACTTGCCTTTCTGATCGGAATTCCGTTTATAGCGATTCCCTTTGCCTTATTTCTCTTTAAATGCATATCAATTTTGTAGGAACTGCCATTCCTGTTCAGTTCCATCCGGATATGCGCCTCATCCTGCAGAAACCGGATCATTTCTTTATCTTTACTGCCCTTATGAGACTTGGTAGTCCCGCACAGATAAACAGATTCCAGAATATTCGTCTTTCCCTGGGCATTATCCCCATAAAAAATATTAGTTCCCTCGTCAAATTTCAGCCTCAAAGAATCATAATTTCTAAAATTTTCAAGCTGAATCGATTCAATAATCATAAGTTATCCTTACTTTACAATTCTGACAGTCTCACCTTTGTAAGTAATCACATCGCCGTCATGGAGTTTCTTCCCGCGCTGCAGTTCTACTGTACCGTTTACCTCAACATGTCCGTTCTGGATCACGATCTTGGCATCCACACCGGATCCGACCAGACCGGCTGCCTTCAAAGCCTGTCCCAGTTTAATATATTCATCTCTTAATTTAATCGTTTCCATCACATTTCTCCTTTAAGCCATAAAGTTCACCGGCAGAATCAGATAAATATAAGACTGCTGATCATCTCTGATAAAACATGGTGCCTTCGGATTCACCAGATAAATCGAAATATTTTCATCGTCGATCACCCTCAGAGCATCCATGAGGAATTTCGGATTGAATCCGATCATAATGTCTTTTCCTTCTTTTTCAATAAAGATTTCCTCATTCATGGAACCGATCTGAGAATTGATCTTAAGCTCCATGCTGCCCTCACGGATACTGATAATGATCGGTTTCTTATCCCCTTCCTTTACCAGCAGGGTCGCTCTGTCAATACAGCTTAAGAACTCCTTTTTGTTGATCACAACCTTTGTCTCATAATCACTGGAAAGCATCTGATCAATGCGGAAATACTCCCCTTCGATCAGTCGTGATACTACGAGAGTCTCATCAAACTCAAATACAATATGCTTATCGGTAAAGAACAGATTTACTTCATCCTCCGTCTCACCGGATAAAATCTTACTGACTTCTATAAGTGTCTTTCCGGGAACGACAACTTTCTTAGTCGGATAACTATCTTTCAGTTCGATTTTCCGGATAGATATGCGGTGCCCATCCAGAGAAACAACACGTAAAATATTTCCACTTATTTCAAAAAGTTCACCTGTCATCAGTTTGTTATTTTCATTGGCTGCAATCGAAAAAATGGTCTGACGTATAACTTCCTTTAAGGTAAACTGCGACAATGTAACAGAATCATTTTTTTCTACATAAGGTAAATAGGAAAAATCATTCCCTGACTTTCCGGAAATACTGAATCTTGCTTTCTCGCAGGTAATCACAGCCTGATATTTTTCATCTGTGGAAATCATAACATCATTATCCGGAAGTTTTCTGACGATTTCAGAAAAAATCCTGGCATCCAGAGCAATAATACCTTTTTCAAGGACTTCACCTTCTACCTTAGTCTCAATACCCAGTTCCATATCATTAGAAGTAAACTTAATTTCATTTGTGGATGCATCAATTAAAATACATTCCAGGATTGGCATAGTTGTTTTTCCCGGAACGGCTTTCAATACGATATTTACGCTTTTTAACAGGTTATTTCTGGTACATATGATTTTCATGTTGTTGACAACTCCTTTGCTTTGCTGAGAAAAAAAATGAAAAGAAAATCAGTAGTAATCGCCGTAGGGGGTGTTGATTTGTGGAAAAGCCCTGAATACACCAAAAAAACAGGGCCTTTCACCGGAAAAAGTATGTGTAAAAGAGCAACAAAGAGAGAGGAAAACAGGAGAGTTATAAACACCCCTGAAAGAATCCCCATTTTGTTCACATCGTATCCCCTGACTTTCAACATTCTGATGTGGATAATCAACCGGGGCTGAGTTTTTTCTTAATAATATCAACCGCACTGCGTACGTTTTCCGAAGATTCTAATGCTTTTGAAATTTTTTTGCATCCGTTTATGACAGTGGAATGATCTTTTCTGCCCATCAGTGCACCTACAGCCTCTAAGGAGGTATTCGTCATTTCTCTGCACAGATACATGGCAATCTGACGCGGAAGTACGATTTCGGAATTTCGTTTTGGTCCTTTCAGATCACTTTCGGATACATGAAAGTGTTCCGCAACCGTAGTAATAATCAAATTAGGTGTCAACTCGCGCTTTTCATCGGGAGAGATAATATCCTTTAATGCTTCCTCGGCCAGAGCTACGTTAATTTCCCGATTTTCCAGATTGCTGAAAGCCATCAGTTTGTTAAGGGCCCCCTCAAGTTCCCGAATATTGGATTTAATATTGGTGGCAATATATTTAATAACATCGTCATCAATATTGTAACCGTCCATTTCCTCCTTTTTACGGAGAATGGCCATTCTGGTTTCATAATCAGGGGAGGAAATATCAGCAATCAGTCCCCATTCGAAGCGGGAGCGAAGGCGTCCTTCGAGCGTCTGGATTTCCTTGGGAGGTTTATCTGAGGAAATAATGATCTGCTTCTTCGCACCGTGCAGATCATTAAATGTATGGAAAAATTCTTCCTGTGTAGATTCTTTTCCTATAATAAACTGAATATCATCTATTAAAAGAACATCAATATTTCTGTACTTTTCTCTGAATTTGCTCATAGCAGTATTGTTTCCATTTCGAATCGCTTCAATCAGTTCATTGGTGAAGGATTCACTGGTTACATAGAGCACTTTTGTGGAAGGGTTTTCCTGCAGTATAAAATGAGCAATCGAATGCATCAAATGTGTTTTTCCAAGTCCAACGCCTCCATAAATAAAGAGAGGATTGTAAATTTCTCCCGGGGACTCGGCAACAGCCAGGGATGCGGCATGTGCAAATTTATTGTTTCCGCCGACAACGAAGGTGTCAAAGGTGTATTTTGGGTTCAGGTTTGATTTTTCAATGATATCATTGGAAAGTGAAGATGGATTTTTTGTGTTTTCCACCGGAATCTGTTCTGCCTGTGCAGGAAGAATAAATTCGATTTCACATTCAATTCCTGTAACCTCAGCAATTGCCACTTTAATAGGAAGTGTGTATTTTTTGCTGATATAAGATACACCCATATCACCGGACGGAACCAGAATATAGGTTTTGTTTTCTTTTTGGTCATATTTATGTACCGTTAATGGTTTTAGCCAGGTATCGAAGGATATCTGAGACAGTTCGTGCTCTATTTTAACAGTCGTCAGAATTTCCTCCCATTTATCTGTTAATATGTTCATTTAAAAATCTCCTTTTGAACCCAATTTCTCTACAATAATAATACTCGAAAATGGATGAATGCGCAATCAGAAATTTTTACAAACATAGTTATTCACAGGAAATAAACAGGAATGTGGATATGTTGAAAAGTAGTATGAACATAATAAACAGGCTTAACAGGGGGCTTTGTGAATATTACCCGAAAGTTTTTCACAGGATAGAAAAAAGTTATGCACAAGTTATCCCCAAATTGTGGATAACTCCTCTTGTGGATTGTTTGTTTGTAACCTGCATGAAACAAATGACCTTTTGACCCTGGCATCATATAATGATGCCTTCGGATTTTTCCGCGCTTCGCGCTCCCAAAATCCGAAAAACATTCG
>OLOS01001778.1_pt1 | contig 16589 bp, 9 predicted proteins | sample 1672631 | NCBI WGS metagenome assembly OLOS01 (sample SAMEA3136707, study PRJEB25190) | human gut metagenome | biome: human gut; feature: human-associated habitat; material: faeces | place: Austria | collected 2013 | reverse complement strand
TCGCCCTTATGTCAACAAAAAGATTGCGCATTTCGGCAAAATATCTGCAATTTTCACCTGGAAATTCGCTCACGGGCGGAATTGCCATCAGTCCCTTGAGCGCCACATGCGGAAAATCCGCCATGCGGGCGGCAAGTGCAGCGGCTTCGGCCGGCGTAAACCCGGATTTGCTTTCCTCTGCACCGATGTTGACCTCGAAGAGAATGTTCTGCACAACGCCCACTTTTTCCGCCTGCTTTTCGATGCACTCCAGCAATTCCGGCCGGTCAACAGACTCGATGAGATCGACCACGCCGACGAGATACTTGACCTTATTGGTCTGCAGATGGCCGATGAAATGCAGGGGCTTTCCCGTGTACGCGCCCAGCGGGCGCTTGGCCTGAATTTCCTGCACGCGGTTTTCGCCGCAGCAATCGACGCCTGCGGCGACTGCCTCCTTGACGCGGTCGGCGTCGTTCATCTTCGTCGCGGCGCAGAGCAGAATTTCAGACGGGTCGCGCCCGGCCTTTTTTGCGGCATCGGCCATTTGCGCACGGATATTCGCAATATTTTCAGCAATCGTAGACATATCAGTTGACGACCTTTCCATCGTATAGATTTTTCGCGTTGATAATCAACTCGTCACCCGGCCAAAGATTGTTGGTCGAACTGGTGTCGAGTGTGACGACGTAGCTTTCGCCGGTATCGTGGAGGATGGTGATAGGCTTCCACTTGGCGAGTGTTCCTTCGAGGATATACACGCCCGTCTGACCATTTTCGACACGGACGGCGGATTTCGGGACGCGCAGCCCGGAATAGGACGTGAAGACGATCTCCGCCGACTGCTGCCGCAGCAGCGTCACGTTCTGCAGCGCCCGGTCGGACGACAGCACCAGCAGCCGGGAACCCGCCTCGTTGCCGCCGAGGCGCGCCACGCGCATGGTGACCGGCTGGTAATAATCGCGGGCGAACGTCAGCGTAGCGCGGTCGCCCTCCTCCACGCCGGAAAGTTCGCTTGCGGGCACGACGCAGGCATAGTACCACGTTGCAGACGTGACGAGCCTGCCGATGGCGTTGGCATCCGTTTCGTCCGGCTGGACGGACTCAAATTCTGCGACAGTCATTTCCATCAGCCGTTCCGGCGTCAGTGCGGATTCATAGCCGTCAACAGCGGCAGAAAAGGTTCCGGCCTTGCCTGCAAGGATGGCGCTGGTGTCGCCCGCAGACTGCGCCTCGAGCGTCTCAAGTTCTGCCTGCAGCGTGCTGATGCGCGCCTGTAGCGAGCCGCTGTCCGAGTCGCTTCCGGTGCGCCGCAGGATCAGGCCCTTGAGTTCCGGCGACAGGTCGGAGACGGAGTTCATGTCGCGCAGCGCCAGATAGCGGCTCAGCTGTGCAAGATCGCCCGCGATGTCCGCGTCGAGCGCGGCCTGATCGTAGACGCTGGAAACAGCGCTCCATGCGTACTGAAGCTGCTCGATCTGGCCGGACAGTTCATCGATGCGCGTCTGGCGGGTCTTTGCATCCTCGGAGCGGTAGCCGGTGGCGACGGTGTCGTTCGCGGCCACATGGGCGCCCTCGGCGCAGTTCAGAACCGTTGTGCCGTATTGCGAATACAGAAGTTCCTCCTCACGCACGACAAAGCCGGAGGCGTAATAGCCCGCCCCGGCTTCGTATGGTGTGACGGTGGCCGTCATGAGTGGTGCATAGAGGCTGCTTACCACGTTATAGCCGAAATACGCGGCGATCGCGGCAAGCAGGATCCAGAGGATAACGGTAAAATAGGATTTGCCTTGCTTCATAGTGCTCCTTCAGGTAACCCGGCGGGAGCGGAGCGGTGCTCAACCCTGCGTCAGGTGAACGGGAACGGCGGGCGTCATGGTAGACACCGCGTGCTTATAGATCATCTGCTGCCGTCCATCGGACTGCAGCAGGATCACAAACTGGTCGAAGCCCGTGATAATGCCGCGCATCTGAAAGCCGTTCATCAGAAAAACGGTCAGCATCGTGCGGTCCTTGCGGGCCTGGTTCAGAAAAATGTCCTGATAATTCTCTGTTGTTTTTTGCATGGGTATCGGCTCCTTCTCATTTATATGGGAACCTCTGACTCAATGGCCTTCGGCCATAGAGCCAGAACTTCCTTGATCTGATACCCATATCGTACCATATTCAAAGCGCGGAAAAAGGAATATTCTGTCGAGCGGCGGAAAGAACCTCCGAAAAATCTTCCGTGCCTGTCATCCGCAGCCAGTGAACGTCCGGGTTGCGCCGGAACCAGGTCAGCTGCCGCTTGGCGTAGTTGCGGGAACGCTGCTTGCAGAGCGCGGCGGCTTCGTCCAGCGAACACGCGCCGCTTAGGTACCCGAAGAATTCCTTATAGCCGATAGCCTGCATGGCCGTTGTTTTCGGACTGACACCGAGGGCAAGCAGCGCGCGGATCTCGTCCAGCAGCCCGTTCGACAGCATATTCTCGACCCGCAGGTCGATGCGCCGGTATAAGGCGGCGCGATCCTGATAATCCAGACCAATCCACACGGGCCGGTAGCGCGGCGGGACAGCCTTTGTTTCCAGATTGTGCTGCGTGATGGTCTTGCCCGTTTCCTCATAAACCTCCAGCGCGCGGATGACGCGCTTTTCGTCTGCCGGGTGGAGCCGCGCGGCGGCCTCCGGGTCAATTTCGCGCAGCCGAGCCAGCATGGCCTCGCCGCCCGTTTCACGCAGCTGCGCCTCGAGCGCTTCGCGCCTGCCGGTCTGCGGGACAGGTGCGAACGACCGGCCTGCAATCAGACTGTCAACATACAGCCCCGTACCGCCCGCAATGACGGCGGTTTTGCCGCGCGATAGAATGTCCTGCACGCACGCATCCGCCAGCTGCACATATTTCCCGGCGGAAAAATCCTCGCCTGGCTCAACCATGTCAATTAAATGGTGGGCAACGCCCTCCATTTCTTCTTTTGTGGGCTTGGCCGTGCCGATATCCATGTGCTTGTAAATCTGCATGGAATCGCAGGAGACGACCTCGCCGTCATACAGCTTCGCAAGCTGCACGGCAAGCTTCGTCTTGCCGGAGGCCGTCGGGCCGACGACGCAGATGATCCTGTCCATGTTCAAACCCTCTTGAACTGCTTTTCCAGCTGCCGCTTCGTGAGCGTCACGCAAACGGGGCGGCCATGCGGGCAGTATTTGATATCGTCGCGGGATAGAACCTCCTGCACGAGCCGCCGCAGTTCTTCGTCAGATGTCTGCCAGCCGGCCTTAATAGCCGATTTGCAGGCGATGGTGTGCAGCAGATTGTCGCGCAGGCTGTCCGGGTCAAGTGTTTTTCCGGCCAGCAGATCGCCGGCCAGTTCCTGCAAAAGCGCTTTTGCGTCCTCCACGTCCACGTCGGACGGGATCTGCCGGATGAGCACGTCTCCGCCGCCGAAGTCCTCCGTTTCAAACCCGCAGCGCTCCAGAAGCGCCTTGTTTTCCAGCACAGCTGCGGCCTCTTCGCGCGAAAGTTCCGCGGAGACGGGGGCCAGCAGCAGCTGGGCCATGATGGGATGGTCTTCCTTTTTGAGCGCCTCAAAGCGAATGCGCTCATGCGCGGCATGCTTGTCAATGAACAGAACGGCTTCGCCCTGCTCAATAATAATATAGGTGTGCAGCGCCTCACCGATGATACGGAAGGGCTCTTCCCTGACGGCAAATTCCTGCTGCTGTACTTCAGACGCCTTGACCGGTTCCGGTTTCGGCTCCGGTCGTTCTGCAGGCTTCGGTTCGGGCCTTGCCTCCGGCTGCGGCTCGGGCTTCGGCTCCGCTCTGACCTCCGGTTTTGCTTCCGGCTTTGGAAGATCAAAGGCCTGCTGCGCAGGCGCAGGCTCGGAGCGCGGCAGCTGCACCGGCGAGGCCAGCATCGGCTGCTCCTGCTTCGGCATGGGCTGCTGTGCGGCCTGGCGGCGGTATTCGGATGCCTGCATGGTCTGATAGAAGCCGGGCTTCGGCGGCTGGACGATTTTGGGCTGTGCCTGCGGCTGCGGTGCGGCCTCCTGCTTTTTCTCCGGCGTTTTCCATTCCGGGCGGCCAGCCGCTCTGGAAAGCGTGGACAAAACGGCATAGTGTACCGCATCGAAGACCTCGCGCTCGGACAGGAACTTGACCTCCGTTTTGGCCGGATGAACGTTCACGTCCACGGCCTGCACCGGCATGTCAATTTCCAGCACGCAGGCCGGAAAGCGGCCTACCATGATCTGGTTGCGGTACGCCTCTTCCACGGCGGCGGAGAGCAGACGGGACTTGATATAGCGGTTGTTGACGAAGAAGCTTTGCCATGCGCGGTTTCCGCGTGTGGCAGTCGGCTTTGTGACAAAGCCGCGCACGCGAAGCTTTTCCCAGCTGCCGTCAACCGGCAGCATATTGTTGGCAAGTTCCCGGCCGTAGATGGCGTAGATCGCGGCCATGCGGTCGCCCTGCCCGTCGGTGTGCAGCTGCTCCTGGCCGTCCTTCAAAAAGCGGAAGGAGATCTCCGGGTGTGCCAGCGCCTGCTGCTGCACAACGGAGAAAACAGCGGAGGACTCCGCCGCGTCGGATTTCATAAACTTCATCCGCGCAGGCGTATTGTAAAATAACTCCCGCACCAAAATCGTCGTGCCGCACGGGCAGCCGACAGGCTCCTCAGACAGAACCTTTCCGGCTTCGAGATGCAGGCGAACGCCGTTTTCCGCGCCCTGCGCCCGCGTGAGAAGATCGATTTTTGACACGGACGAAATCGCGGCCAGCGCCTCGCCGCGGAAGCCAAGCGTACCGATGCAGGCAAGATCCTCTTGCCTGCGGATTTTGCTCGTTGCATGGCGCAGAAATGCCGTGCGGGCATCAACGGGGTCCATGCCGCAGCCGTCGTCGGTGATGCGCAGGAAGGTCATGCCGCCGTTTTGTAATTCTATTGTAATGTTTTTCGCACCCGCGTCAATGGAATTTTCAACCAGTTCTTTGACGGCGGACGCCGGCCGCTCGACGACCTCGCCTGCGGCGATGAGATCCGCGACGTGGCGGTCAAGCTGAATGATCTTCGGCATAAAGCCCCTCCCAATCAGAAGTTCAGCTGCAAGAGCCCAAACGACAGCGCGTTGACAATGGCATGCAGCGAGATAGATGCCCAGATCGTCCCGGCCTTTTCATACGTCCAGGCCAGCGCGACGGAGGCGGGCAGATACGGAATGCAACTCAAAAGCACCTTTCCGGCGGGATAGAACATAAAATACTGCCAGTTGTGCATGAGCGTGAACAAAACGACGGAGACGAGATACGCCATGACGCGCGACGTCGGCTGAATGGAGCCGAAGACAAGTCCGCGCACAAGCGTCTCCTCAATGATCGGCGCAAGGAAAACCGTCACGGCCAGCATGACATACTGATTGTCGGAAATGAGCGAACCGACCGTCTCGTTGTTGTAGATCGTAAAGCCGGGAGCCAGCCTGGAAAGCGCGAACTGCAACACCCATGTGCCTGCATAATACATCGCAAAGCCCAGAACCAGCGCCTGCACAAAGTTCCAGAATGAGCCGCCGAAAAACGACTGCCGCAAAAATCCATGGAAAATCAGCAGAACCGCCAGCAGATTCACGGCAAAATAGACGATGTTCATCGTCAGCGCCGTCATGCCGAGCGAGAATTTCTCGTTTGCCAGCTGCAAAAGCAGATTCAGAATCAGCAGATAAAACGGCAGATAGAGCCACCCGGCGATCGTTTCAAATTTCGTCAGCCGGTAAGAAATTGAATGGGACGCTTTGCGGGCCATAGACAGCCTTCCTTTCCGGTAAAGGCTCCCCTTGGGCACAAGGGGAGCTGGCGCGTAGCGCCTGAGGGGATTTGAATGTAGCGAACTTCGGAGCATTCTGAACAACGCGGCCCATCCCCTCTGTCATTTGCTTTGCGAATGACACCTCCCCTTACCGCGCGGGGCGCGGCAAGAGGAGGCTTTTCGCCTCTTTTACAGCATCTGCTTCAGCTGGTACAACTGGTTCAGCGCCTCGATGGGCGTGAGCGTTTCGACGGTGATGGACTCCAGCGCGCGGCGCAGTTCATCCGACTGCATATCGAGCATGGAAACCTGATCGGACACGGGTGCAGCCGCGGGCTTTGCGCGCTCCGGCGCGCCGGATTCGAGATCCTTGAGGATTTCCCGCGCGCGCGTAATGACCCGGTCGGGAATACCCGCCAGCTTGGCAACCTCGATGCCGTAGCTGTCGTCTGCCGCACCGGGGACGATCTTGCGCAGGAAGATCATGTCCCCCTGCCGCTTCTTGACGGCGATGTTGAAGTTTTTGACGCCCGGCAGTGCCTGCTCGATATCCGTCAGTTCGTGATAATGCGTGGCGAAAAGCGTTTTCGCGCCCAGCCGCTTGCGGTCTGCTGCATATTCGAGCACGGCACGGGCGATCGCCATGCCGTCAAATGTCGATGTGCCCCGCCCAATTTCGTCGAGAATCAGAAGTGAACGCGGCGTCGCGTTTTTGAGAATATCGGCGACTTCGGTCATCTCGACCATGAACGTTGACTGGCCGGAGGCCAGATCGTCCGATGCGCCGATGCGCGTAAACAGCCGGTCAACAATGCCGATGTGTGCCGACTGTGCCGGGACAAACGAGCCCATCTGCGCCATGAGGACAATGAGCGCCACCTGCCGCATGTAGGTCGATTTACCGGCCATGTTCGGGCCGGTGATGATGGCCGTGCGGCAGTCCTCACTGCCAAGCAGCGTGTCGTTCGGCACGAACAGCGCGTTTTTGAGCATCTGCTCGACGACCGGATGACGGCCCGCCGTGATCGATACGGTATTGCCGAGATCGACCTCGGGCTTGCAGTAATGATTGTGAACGGCGACGGCGGCAAAGCTGCACAGCACATCCAGCTGCGCGACGGCCTGCGCCGTCTGCTTGACGCGGGCGGATTCTCCCGCGACAAACTGCCGCAGCGCCACAAACAGGTCATATTCCAGCGTCACAATGCGGTCCTTGGCCGTCAGAATGGTGCTTTCCAGTTCCTTCAGTTCTTCCGTGATGTACCGCTCACCGGTCGAGAGCGTCTGCTTGCGGATATAGCTGTCCGGGACAAGATTCAGCTGACCCTTTGCAACCTCGATATAATAGCCGAATACACGGTTATAGCCCACGCGCAGATTCCGGATGCCGGTCTTTTCCTTTTCACGCGCCTCGATCTGCGTGAGCATGCCCTTGCCGCCGGACTGGACGGCGCGCAGTTCATCAAGCTCTTTGTTTGCACCGTCACGGATGAGCCCGCCCTCGCGCAGCAGGAACGGAGGATCGTCCACGATGGTTGCGTCGATCTTCTCCTTGAGATCTGCCAGCGTGTCAAGCTGCTCAAAAAGCGTCTGCAAATACGGCGCGCGCATACCGGACAGCCGCTCCTTGACGGCAGGCAGACTCGCCGCGCCCTGTGACAGCGCGGCAAGATCGCGGCAGGAGGCTGTACCCGTCATAATGCGGGTCATGGCGCGCTCAAAGTCCGTAATTTCACGCAGGGACAGAATCAGTTCCTCGCGGTCGATGGTTTTTTTGACCAGTTCCTCCACGGCAGTCAGTCGGCGCGTGATCTGCGCGGGGCTGAGCAGCGGCCGCTCCATCCACGCCCGCAGCAGACGGCCGCCCATGGCGGTCTTCGTCTTGTCGAGCACCCACAGGAGGCTCCCGCGCTTTTCCTTTGCGCGCATCGTCTCCGTCAGTTCGAGATTCCGCCGCGCGGCAAGGTCAAGCTGCATGAACTTGCCTGCAATGTACAGTTCCAGTTCCCGGATGTGCGGCAACTCGTTTTTCTGTAAATCGCGCAGCGTAATGAGAAGCGCACCCGCGGCGGCAATGACGCACGGCATATTCGCAAGACCGAGCGCCTCCGGCGACTGCCCGAACTGCGCCGTCACGGCAGCCTCGCACAGTGCAGAGTCAAACTGCGCGTCCGTTCCCAGATTTACGCAGGTGTGGAAGCGGTCGCGCAGGAAATCTGCCAGCGCGTCGTCCTCCGCCGCCGTGCCGCCCAGAAGTGCCTCGGACGGCAGGAAGCTGCCGAGTTCGTTCTGCGCGTCCTGCATGGCGTCGGCGCCGGAAACCTGCGTTGCGCTGAATGCGCCGGTCGATACGTCGCAGAAGCAAAGGCCGTATGTACCGGCTGCGCCGTAGACGCAGGCGTAATAATTATTTTTGGATTCCACCAGCATCGAACTTTCCGTCACGGAGCCGGGCGTTACGATGCGGATGATGTCGCGCTTCACCAGCCCCTTCGCCAGGGCAGGGTCCTCCATCTGCTCACAGATGGCGACCTTGTAGCCCTTTGCGACCAGCCGCGCGATATAACTCTCCGAGGAATGATACGGCACGCCGCACATGGGAATCTTATCCTCCGCGCTTTTGTCCTTAGCATGGTCGCGCGAGGTGAGCGTCAGGTCGAGTTCACGCGAGGCAATGCGCGCGTCCTCCTCGAACATCTCATAAAAATCGCCCAGCCGGAAAAACAGCAGGCAGTCAGGATTACGCTCCTTGACCGCATAATACTGCTGCATCATGGGGGTGAGTTCGGCCATAAACAAAACCTCCGGGTTTTCTCTTTTAACGTCTGAAATTATGCTTTCGGCAAATCCGTATGCACTTACGCATTCGTTTGTAGGGGCCGATGCCCACATCGGCCCGTTGGAAAGTTGCAAATTCGCCGAAGAATACCGTAAAAACGGTGCATTCTGCCGGGCCGATGCGACGCCCGCAGGCTAGTTTCGAGGCGCAACCGCGCATCGCGCGGCTCTTAGCGCCGAAGATGGGCATCGGCCCCTACAAAGCCCGCACCAGGGTGCTGTGTTATCGGAGTTCGCCTACAAGGCTCCACGTCGTGCAGCCCGTGATCGTCACATCGAAAAACTGCCCAATCAGGCTGTCGTCTCCCGCGAAGCGGACGAGTCTTCCGCCCTCGGTGCGGGCGGTGAGCATGTCCTTGTCGCGGCCGTCGCAGAGCACGCGGACGGTCTTGCCGACGTAGCCCTGATGAATTTCCAGCGAAATGCGGTTCTGCACATCGCAGAGCCGGTCAAAGCGGCGGTTTTTCTCCTCCTTGGGTGTCGGATCGTCCATTTTCGCGGCGGGTGTACCCGCGCGCGGGGAGAAGATAAAGGTAAACAGCGCGTCATAGCGCACGTCTTCAATCAGGCTGATCGTGTCCTCGAATTCGTCCTCCGTCTCGCCGGGGAAACCGACGATCACGTCGCTGGTCAGAACCAGATCGGGCATGATCGCGCGGCCATAGTGCGCCAGCTTCAGATATTCTTCGCGGTTATAGTGCCGGTTCATGGCTTTCAGCACCCGGTCGTTGCCGGACTGGAAGGGCAGGTGGAACTGCTTGGCGATCTTGGGGTATTTCGCAATGGTATCAAAGAGTTTTTTGCTTGCGTCCTTCGGGTGGCTTGTCATGAAGCGCAGCCAGAACTCGCCCGGCAGCTGTGCGATCTCGGCCATGAGGTCGGCAAAATCGACACCGAGGCCTAAATCCTTGCCGTAGGAATTGACGTTCTGACCTAAAAGCGTAATGTCTTTATAGCCTGCCGCGATGAGGCCCTTGACCTCATCCAGAATCTCCTCGGGCCGTCTCGAGCGCTCCCGTCCGCGGACATACGGCACGATGCAGTACGAACAGAAGTTGTTGCAGCCGTACATGATTGACACCCACGCCTTGAGATCGGATGAGCGCACGACGGGGATACCCTCTGCAATATTGCCCGCGGAATCGTCCACGGCAAAAATGCGCTTGTTCGTGCGCAGCACGCTTTGCAGCAGTTCCGGGAAGCGCCATAATTCGTGCGGATTGAACACGCCGTCAACATGGCGGTAGCTGTTTTTGATGCGCTCAACGACCTGCGGCTGGCCCATCATGCAGCCGCACAGGAAAATTTTCTGCTCCGGATGCCGGGCCTTGGTGTGCACCAACGCGCCGACGTTGCCGTAGACGCGCGTTTCCGCGTGTTCGCGGATGGCGCAGGTGTTGATGACGATGCAGTCCGCGCCCTCTTCGGTATCCACGATCTCATAGCCGCTTGCGCGCAGCATGCCGCGGATACGCTCGGAATCCGCCTCGTTCTGCTGGCAGCCGTATGTATCGACAAAGGCCCGCGGCGTCCTGCCGCGCGAGGCCCAAAGGGCTTTGATCTGTCCGCAGACAGCGGCTTCCTTTTCCAGCGCCTCCTGCGGGATTACAACGGGTTTGCGTTCCATGTACGTTTCCTCCGAACTGCATAACTTAACAATTTATTATAGCAGATTCCATGTAAATTTGCAACGGATGAAAAAGCCCCTGCAAAACCGCCCGCGCCGTGTGCGCAGCAGTCTGTAACATTATATAAATAAGGCTTGCTGGAAACAAAACAAGATGCACCCAAGCCTCCCCTTGTCATGCCCTGCATGATAAGGGGAGGTGGCATTTGCGCAGCAAATGACGGAGGGGATTTGTTGCAGATTGCAGAGCGTTCCGTAATTTGCAGCATTCGCATCCCCTCGGGGCGCGTCCTTGTGCCTCTCAAATTTACTTGCCCCTATATCTAGTCACAGCCCCGTGTCATATGACGCGCAATGTTACAGTTAAATTACAAACCCCCCGAAACGCTTGACGAAACGGGGGCAGTGCGGTAAGATGCAGATACAAATTACACAGGGGGCTTTGCTCCGATGTGTAAAATTTAAACAGGAGGAAATCCAAATGAAGAATCTGAAAAAGGTTCTCGCGCTGGTTCTGGCCGTTGTCATGATCATGGGCACCGTCGCCGTCGCCAGCGCAAAGGACTACGCGGATGTCAAGGCTGACAGCGATTACGCCGAAGCTATTGACGTTCTGTCCAACCTCAACATTCTTGATGGTTTCAAGACTGGTGAGACGTACAACTTCCAGCCGGATGGCTATTTCACCCGTGCTCAGGCAGCCAAGATCGTGGCGATCGTCCACAACGCGGCTACCAACGGCAAGATCAAGGGTCAGGAGGCTATCTCCAGCCTGTACAGCAACGCACAGAACCCGTTCGTTGACTGCAACAACTCCTGGGCTCTGCCCTTCATCAACTACTGCCGCATCACTGGTCTGGCTGACGGCATGACCAAGACCACCTACGCTCCCGAGCGCAGACTGACCGGCGTGCAGTGGCTGAAGCTGATGCTCACCACCCTGAACTTCGACACCGCCAAGGAAGGCTACACCGGCACCGGCTGGGACATCAACGTCCTGAACCGCGCCAATGAGCTTGGCCTGCTTGCTGGTCTCCCCACTGGCTGGAAAGCCATCGAGAACATCAAGCGCGGCGAAGCTGCTCAGATCCTCTACAACGCGCTGACCACGAGCCTTGTCGAGTATGGCCAGAACATCAAGGGCTACAATCCCACGGTTGCGGCTGGCAACTTCCTCACCAAGGCGTTCGTCGCCAACGAGTCCGTTGTGTCCACCGGTGTTCTGCTCGCCGCCAAGATGGGCGTCGGCATCACCCGTACCACTGACGCATTCCGCCGCCCGGGCTACAAGTGGAGCCATGGCACTTGGAGCAAGTTCTACATGGACGCGCCGGTCAACAGCTACACCACCGCTGTTACCATGTGCGACATCCTGAAGAACGACATGAAGGTTCCCGAAACCTCCTCCGAGGCGGTTGTTCTGAACGGCTACCGCAAGGGCGTTGATCCCGCTGCCACCGGCGCTACCACGACCGGTCTGCTGTTCACCGATGCCGACACCGCTCTGAACTACTACGCAGTCGACGGCTTCAAGTATGCTGCTGCCAATGACAGAAATTACATGGAGCTTCAGCATGGCAAGAACAAGGAATGCCAGACTTGGTGGGAAGCTGCATATGACTGGACGTCTCCGGTCTTCGGCGGCCAGGGCGATCTGACGCAGGTCTTCAAGACCGAAGACGGCTGGGTCATCACCACTATCCACACCTTCCTCGGCGAGATCACCAAGCTCAACAAGAACAACAAGTACAGCCACGCCACCGGCGAGACTGCGGAGCTCAAGTTCTGGCAGGAAATGGTGAATGATGAGCCGCAGTACGTTGAGAGAACCACCACGGCTATGACCACCACCGACATGAACTACACTGTCGGCACCAAGGTTCTGGTTCAGGTCTCCCTGAAGAAGAGCGAGACTGTCAACCTTGACAACTCTGACTATGTCAACGGCAATGTTGGTATTGTCGCTGTTGCTGAGGCCAAGACCGGCGCTCTGACCGGTGCTTCCGATGCAAACTATCCGGAAACTGTTTCCATCGACGGCACCAAGTATCCCACCAACTGCCGCTTCGTTCTTGGCAAGGATAAAGCCATGAACATTGCGAACAATGGCAAGGTCTTCACGTTCTACTTCGACACCTACGGCAACGTCATCGGCCGTGTTGCGAACACCGATGCCAAGAGCTATGTGGTTCTCGACCGTATCTACGGCGTCCATGAGAACGGCAAGTTCGCGCTGAAGGCCGACATGTTCGATCTGGACGGCAAGGCCATCGAGGGCGCGACTGTTGCGATCGCCGGCTCCTTCGCTTCTGCCAAGGACGGCTACGACAATGCTGGTAATTACAGCAACGACAGCTATCCGTATGACAACTTCGTTTACATGGTTGCCTCGCACAACGATTCGAAGCTGACCAACGCGCTGTACTCCTACACCAAGAACGACAAGGACGTTTACACCCTGACTTGGGTCGGTGATGCGACTACGGCTACCACAGTTGCTGCATCCACCGCAGCTGATGTTGCCAATAACGTCACTTACGGCCATGCATTCGGCCGTCTGGAAGGCTCCTTCGTCCACACTGCAAAGCTGGCATTCATCAAGGTTTCTTCCCTGAATGGCGCAGCCATGATGAAGACCAACGATAAGGTATACAGCGGCAGCGATCTCTCCCTGTCCGAGTCCACCAAGTTCGTGGTCAAGAGCGCTGGCGGCGCTGTCACGTCCTACACCGGCTACACCGCTCTGCCCGCACTGACTGCCTCCTACGTTGACTATCTCGATAACGACGGCGACGGCTTCGCTGACATCGTCTACATCGGCAAGGCAGTCTTCGCGGCTGACAATGTCACTGGTTGGGTCCTGAAGTGGACGCCGTTCAACTGGGCAAATGGCTATGACCTCATCACCGTCTATGTCGATGGCGAGCCTGTCACGGTCAACGTCAAGCACAGCACCATCGAGACTGGCGTTGATGCCAACGGCGTAGCGCTGCGTCCGGGCCTGTACACCTTCAAGACGCAGGTCGATGCCAATGGCGTGACCTACTCTGAGGTCTACATGATTGACCAGAACGCAAGCAACTGGATGGGCGAAGCTGTTGAGTCCTACAGCAACGATGCGACCGCGATCAAGGTCAAGGATGCTAACGGCTACACGCAGACCATCGGCCTGACCGACGTTGTGATCTACAACGTTCTGGCTGACGGCACGGTCGTCAAGGCTGACGCTTCCTGCATCGCCGCGGGCGACTACATCATCTACTCCAAGGTTTCCAGCATGGGCAATGCTCCGTACGCGGTGATCTACGTCCTCGACAAGACCATTCCGTACTAATTTGAGATTTCCTCTCTGAAACCCCAAAGCAAAGAGGGGGCCCCGCAAGGGGCCCCCTTTTCTGCACACTTGACAAACCGTAAGAACCTGCTATAAATAAAAATAACCAAGGACGCCTCGACAAGCGGTCGTCCCCGGTGAAATGCTGATTCTTAAACTATGTTAAGAAACCGTCACTTGGCCGAGTGGCGGTTTCGCCCGTTAATGCGGATCGTAATGGTCAATCCGTGCCGTTTTCGCCCGCTTGACAAATCAAAAGAGTTTGGTATAATAAAAATAACCAAGGCTCCCTCCGCAAGAACGGTTTGGCCTCTGGTTATGTTAGGGTCGAGAAATAATCACGAAACCGTCACTTGCCAGAGTGGCGGTTTCGGCCATTTATGCGGATGGTGACCGTAAGTCCAAAGATATGGAACGTGATCGTAATCGGCATAAACATCCCTCCTTTCGGAGGAGGCCAAACCGCCCGTCTGCATCGGGAGCCTTGGGGTTCAAAAAGAACCAAGCCTATTCTACCAAACCAGCCGGAAAATGTCAATCTGTGTTGGTTTTGGCCGCTTGACAAACCGGAAGGTTACAGCAGGAAAAGGGTAGAGCATTTTTTAACAGATAGACAAGCGCCCGGGCAGCTGCCCGGGCGCTTGTCATACAATCAGGTATGAGATTTTGCTTACATCAGCGGCTCAAGAGACAGAACCGGGTGGTTCTTCTCCTGCAGGAACTCGAGCAGCGCGTCGCAGTCGGTGCAGACGGTTTCATCGGCGATCATGTCGGTGAAGTTGTCAATGCCGTAGAGTTCCTTGGCGGTCTTGTTCAGACGCTCACCAACGTCGTCCTTCAGTTCCTTCGGCATCCAGACGATGCGTTCAATGCCGCCCTCGGCGTGGATGAACTTCTTGGAGGAGATGAAGTGACGGCCATGGCCCATGTAGCCCGGGGTCTGGACGCCGCCGCCGGTGCAGGAGGCCAGTTCGCCGAAGGTCATGCCGGCGGGGGTCATGCCTGCGTACTCGCGGTTGACGACGATGAAGCCGTTGGACATCGGCTCAATGCCGGAGATGCACTCGAAGCAGCCGCAGGAGGTCATCGGGTCTTCCATGATGGAGTACAGCGTGACTTCTTCGACCGCGCCGTGGGTCGCGTCCTTGATGGCGTCGTTGACGGTGGTGTAGCGGCCCGTGCGCTCGTCGAGGCAGCCTTCCTTCATGATGGGCTGGGACGGGCCATTCGGGTTCAGTTCATAGGTCGCCTTGGCATCGAGCCACGAGACAGCGCCGCACAGGCCCAGACGTTCCGGCGTGACCACGCAGCAGTGGGCCGGGGCGAAGGACTGACAGAGGATGCAGGTAAAGAAGCGGTCAACGGATTCGTCGGTCATGGAGGCCAGACGGTCGTCACGCATGTTGTAGCGCGGGATGGCGACATCGTTCAGAAACGCGGTAGCCTTGACCGGGTCGGTAATCAGGTGTACCTCGCACTTGTCAACAACAGCGTCAAATTCGTCCGTGATCATGTGGTACAGAACCTCGGCAAAGTGCGTCAGGCGCAGGCCCTTGTCATAGGCGTCCTTGGAGATACGGATACGGAACTGGTTGCGCTGGCCGGTGTGCATGACGCCTTCCATATAGTTGAACCAGGCGTGGATCTTACGCTCAATAACAGACTCGAAATCGGCCTGCATCTTCTTGCCCGCGACATAGACGCAGGTGGCAAGGGCGTATTCGAGATCGCCGGAGTCGATATCCGGGCCGTCGATGACCAGCTTGTGATCCTCGACCTCGTCCATGTTCTTCATGAGGACAAGTTCGCAGGTAGTGTTCTTGGCGGACCAGAACTCGACCTTCATGTCGGCCTTACGAATGATCTCGCCCTCGAATGCAGCTGCGAACGCGACGGGGATGGGCAGTTCCTTGGACTTGATCTTGATGCCGCGCAGTTCCAGAGACTTTTTGACCGTCTCATTGTGGTCAGTGCAGGATTCCAGCGCACCCGGAACCTGATTTTCGCCGAGGTCAATATCGACCACGACCGGGAAGCCCAGCGCGATTGCGCCTGCACCCGCGGAAACGACAACATTGTCGATTGCGCCGAAGGTATTGACGAACGCGGGAACGCGCTCCTTGGTGTACTTGAGCAGGCCAGCCAGATCGCCCGGCTGCACGTTGCCGAAGATCAGCGCAGCACGGATGGCGACGGTGACGACATGAATCACGGCAGTCACGTCATGGCCCAGCGGGATAACGCGGAGCTCAAGGCCCATCTTGACGCCCGCTTCCGCGCACTGTTCAATGACTTCGCCGACCATGAAGGTCATGATGCCCTTGGACTGATAGTCCTTGACGACCTTTGCAACGTCCTCGCCGTTTTCGGCCTTGCCCAGCACGACGGCCACGCCGGGGATATCGCCCGTGACCAGCGGCACGCCGAGAGAGCGGATGACGGGATCGGGCACAAAGCCGATGCCGGGAACCGCGGCCTGCTCATAGGCATCCTTCGGTTCGGCAAACTTCAGACCCTCAAGGATCTCGGCGCCGACGGCAGTGGCAAGACCGGCGTTGAGCGCCTGGCCCAGATCCTCCTGATCGGTGATGAGGCTCTTGAGAACGCCCACGCAGGCGGGCAGATCGCCCAGGGTCTTGACCTTGACGCCGGTGGCGGCGTAGATAGTGGGGAAGAAATACGCGGTGTCAGGGAAGGCAATGGGATGGTCTGCGCCATATTTTGCAATGGCGTCGTTGACTGCACCCTCGGTCAGGCCAGCCACGGCGTGCGAGCCGCCATAGATGAGATCGGTTAATACGCTCATAAATACCTCCTGCAAATTCTGTAGAATTTTGAATTATATGGGGGAAATGCGGCGGTTCCCTGCCGGTATTTCGCAGCAGGGAACCGTGGAAAGACAAATTACGCGTCCAGATAGGAGTCGGAGTACAGTTCGTTGTTCTTGAAGATGTCGCAGGACTTGATCGTCTCCATCAGACGCAGGTCGTTCGGGTTGACGATGGCGGAGGTCAGACCCTGCATCATGGCCATGG
>OLOS01001777.1_pt1 | contig 16598 bp, 9 predicted proteins | sample 1672631 | NCBI WGS metagenome assembly OLOS01 (sample SAMEA3136707, study PRJEB25190) | human gut metagenome | biome: human gut; feature: human-associated habitat; material: faeces | place: Austria | collected 2013 | reverse complement strand
ACCGGCATTATTGCAGGCTGTCGAGAAAAGCCAGCGGCTTTTTCGACAGCCTGAGGGAAGCACCCCACGGCTTCGCCGCGGGGTGCTTCCCTTGTTATGGAGGAAATCAGCCTTTCGCCTGCGTTATCTCAAGCCAACAGCAGCTTGTCGTCGGCGGCGTCGGTGCCGCCCGCCTCGGAGAACAGTGCCAGCAGATCGGGCACGGTGAGCTTCTGCTTTTCCCAGCCGCATATATCCAGCACCACCCGTCCCGCGTCCATCATAATAAGACGGTTGCCGTGGGCGATGGCGTCCTTCATGTTGTGGGTCACCATCATGGTGGTCAGCCCGTTCTCCTCCACGATGCGGTCGGAAAGCTCCAGCACCTTGGCGGCGGTCTTGGGGTCGAGAGCCGCCGTATGCTCGTCCAGCAGCAGCAGCTTCGGCTTTTTCAGCGACGCCATCAGCAGTGTCAGAGCCTGCCGCTGCCCGCCGGAGAGAAGCCCCACCTTGGCGGTCAGGCGATCCTCCAGCCCCAGCCCCAGAGGAGCCAGCAGCTCACGATACCGCTCCCGCTCCTCGTGGGAAATGCCCCACTTGAAGGTGCGGCGGCTGCCGCGCCGTGCCGCCAACGCCAGATTTTCCTCGATCCACATATCCCCGGCGGTGCCCATCATGGGGTCCTGAAACACGCGTCCAAGGTCGGCGGCGCGCCGGTGCTCCGGCTTGCGGGTGATATCCTCACCGTCCAGCAGGATGGAGCCGCTGTCCACGGTGAGCGTCCCGGCGACGGCGTTGAGCATGGTGGACTTTCCCGCGCCGTTGCCGCCGATGACGGTGACGAAATCGCCGTCATGGAGCGTCAGCGACAGGTCGTTCAGTGCGGTTTTCGCGTTGACGGTGCCGGGGAAGAAGGTTTTGGAAATATGTTTTAATTCAAGCATGAACGTTGCCTCCCTTGTGTGTGATTTTTCCCTTGAGATGGGGTACAGCCAAAAATACAGCCACGATAGCGGCGGACAGCAGCTTCAGATCGTTGGTGTTCAGCCCCAGCTGCAAAACGACCTGCAAAACAAGATAGTAGACGATGGCACCGAAGGACACCGCCAGCAGCTTGAGAGCGAAGTTGTGGAACACCCGCCCCAGCAGGCTCTCGCCGATGATGACGGCGGCAAGTCCGATGACGATGGCGCCGCGCCCCATGTTCACGTCCGCCGACCCTTGGTACTGGCTCAAAAGCGCGCCGGAGAGAGCCACAATGCCGTTGGAGAGGGCAAGCCCCACCACCACATTCCGCTGTGTGTTGATGCCCTGCGCCCGCGCCATGTGGGCGTTGGCACCGGTGGCGCGTATGCCGCAGCCGATCTCCGTGCCGAAGAACCAGTACAGCGCGCCGATGAGCAGCGCGGTGATGACCAGCAGCAGCGGCATGGGGTTTTCCAAGCTCAGCTCCCGCACGAACCGCTGGGACACGACCAGATCAAATTTGTCCACGCTGATGGCTTGGTTCGACTTTCCGCCCATGATCCGCAGATTCACGGAGTAGAGTGCCAGCTGCGTCAGAATACCGGCGAGGATGGCGGGTATGCCGCAGCGGGTGTGGAGCACGCCGGTGACAAATCCCGCCGCCGCGCCGCACACGGCGGCGCACAGCACCGCCAGCCACGGATTCACGCCGGCGCGGATCAGCATTACGCAGGCGGCACCGCCCAGAGCCAGCGTGCCGTCCACCGTCAGGTCGGCAACATCCAGAATACGGTACGTGATGTAAACGCCAATGGCCATCAGACCCCAGATCAGACCTTGGGTCACGGCACCCGGCAGGGAGTTGAGAAGCGAAGTGAGTATCATGTCGGTTATATCCTTCCTTTTACGAGACGTGATAGGCTCTGCCACAAAGCGGCAGGCAGGTGTCCCCTTGTGGCAAAGCCCATCTGCATCCGGAAGGGGAGAGCCCCCTTCCGGATGCAGGAGAGGCATCAGCCTTCAATGGCGGTGTAGCCCTCCAGCGGGGTGATATTCAGCTTTTCGCACATGGCGGCGTTGTACTTGGGAGTGGCAGGCGCGTACTCAATGGGCATGGTGGAGATGTCCGCCTCGCCCTTGAGGATCTTGGCGGCCATCTTGCCGGTGGTCGCGCCCAGATCGTAGTAGCTGATGGACAGGGTGCACACGCCGCAGCCGGTGCACAGACCCTCCTCGCCGCACACGGCGGGCACACCGGCGGCAGTGAGGATGTTGCCGATGCTCTCGGTGTTGTTGGCGGCGGTGTTGTCCGTGGGAATGTAGATCACGTCGCTGGCAGCGGCGGCCTTCTCCGTAACAGCCGCCAGATCGTTGGAGTCGGTGAAGGCGAACTCGGTGCAGGTAAGACCCTTAGCGGTCAGAGCCTTGCTGACCTCGTCCACCTGATAGCGGGAGTTAGGCTCGGCGGAGCAGAACAGCAGCCCTACGTTCTTTGCCTCCGGGAACCACTCCACCAGCATGTCCGCCTGCTTGCTCAGATCGGCGAGGTCGGAGGTGCCGGAGATATTGCCGCCCACGGTGCCGTCGAAATCGTCCAGATCCAGTGCCACGCCGTATGCGGTCACGGCAGTGCCCAGAATGGGAACCTCGGAGGTGGCGGAGGCGGCGGCGGTCAGCGCGGGCGTGGCGTTTGCCATGATCAGATCCACGTCGGCGGACAGGAAGCCGTTGATAATGGTGGAGCAGTTGTTGCTCTCACCGGAGGCATTCTGCACGTTGATTTCCACATCGTCGCCCAGCTCCTCCTTCAGCGCGTCCACGAAGCCCTGGGTGGCGGCGTCCAGAGCCGGGTGCTGCGCCAGCTGGCACACGCCCACGCGGTAGGAGACCTGCTTGGTGGTATCACCGGCGGTATCACCGGTGTTGTCGGGTGTATCGGTCTTGCCGCAGGCGGTGATGCTCAGAGCCATCGCCAGCGCAAGAAACAGTGTAAACAGCTTTTTCATGGTGTTTCTCCTTTTCTCAATAAAAAATTGAAAGCCCTGTTCCGGGTGGAACAGAGCTTTTGCAAACAAATTCGTCGCGCCTACGCCCTATGCACTGCCGGAAGATTCATTTTTGCACAGCAAAAATAGCCCTCAAAATAGAAGGCGGCATAGACACGGTAGGAGCCCATCACGGACTGGATATTCTTGCGGCTCATCGTCTTTTCCATGGTGTGCTCCTTTCCCGCTGCCCGGCAGCGATCTTGTTGTCTGTGACTTTAGCACTTTTAACGGCAAAAGTAAATGGTCGTTTTGTACAAAATTCGGCCCATATTCTCCCGTTTCTCTGTCATACCCACCGCCGCCAAGGGAATACCGCCCCGCGCCCTGCGGCGAGAGCACTCAAACGCAGAGATCCCCCTCCGACGTTTATTCACGAATCGTCTACACGTTGTACGAAGTTCAAACCGCCAAAAACCCCAAGGTTCAGATAAAATGGTCGAAAAGACCGTCGGTTTTTGTGCATTACGCAGAAAAGCAGTTGTTTTTACAAATCATGCTGACATTTTTGAAAGAAGTGGTATAATTAACCTGTATCGTAAAAGAAACACCCGTGGGTGTTTCCCGTTTCCACAACGTGGAAACGATTGCATCTGATACCCAATATACCGAATATGAAAAAGGAGACGAGGACGAATGAAGAAGGTCACGAGTATCTTAATGGCGTTCGTGCTGATGCTCACGCTGATCCCCACCGCATGGGCAGAGGGGGAGAGCGTAGGCACAGGCACAGGTGTTGCAATGATTGGCGATGCCACCTACGAGACTCTGGCTGACGCAGTGGCAAAGGCTGACAATGGTGCAACTATCAAGCTGCTGAAGGACACGGCAGAGGATATTACCATCCTTGCCGGGAAGACCATCACCATTGACTTGAATGGTAAGAAGATTACGAACAAGAGTGCGGATACGATTACCGTGGAAAAGGGTGCTGCGCTGACCATCAATGGCACCGGTACTGTTGATAACGTGACCCATGGTAAGGCTGCTATTGTGAATGGCGGTACGGTTGTCTTGAACGGCGGTCTGTATACACGTAGCAAGGAAGATATGGAGAATAATAAGGACACGGGTGGAAAGAACAGTTACTATACCATTCTGAACGACAACGGCGGTGTGATGACTATTAACGCAGGCGTTGAGGTAAAGAATATTGGGCATTTCTCCAGCATGATCCGTAATGGAGGAACGACTGCATCTACTTTGACTATCAATGGCGGCACATTCAGCGGCGGCATTAACACGGTTAAAAATGACGGAGCTGGTACACTGACGATTAACGGTGGTGATTTTTCCAACACAACCCAGTTTGTCGTTATGAACTGGCACAAGGCTACGATCAATGGTGGTTCCTTCAAAGCTCAGCCTGCGGCAGAGGCCGTGTTGTTTACCTCTGCGTATGGAAAAGATGCAGAAGTGCTGGGTGAACTGACCATCAATAACGGAAATTTCGAATGTGCGAATAAAACGCAAAGTCTGATTCAAGACTATTATGATAAGGACAATACGGGTACAGCAACCATCACCGGCGGCACGTTCAACACCAACCCCAAGGACTACGTCCCCGCGGCAGACTACACCGTGGCGAAGAAGGGTGATGTCTACACCGTTGCTAAGAAGGACAAGAACAAGGACGGCACCGGTGAGAACACCAGTGCTGTGAAGCTGGAAGTTCCCGCCACCTCCGGCGATACTGTTATCGACACGACTGTTAATAAAAACGACATCGAGACGAACAAGGAGCTGACGGTCACCAACAACAAGACCGCCGTGACCATCAACCAAGCGGGCGTGAACAAAATCGGGGCTATTGACTTGAAGCTGGACATCAAGGCGGACAGCAAGACGCCCGAAAGTGCGAACACTGCGGCGTACAACAAGGCGATTGCCGGTAAGGACGCCAACTCTGCGGTCGTTGTGAACATCAGCCTGACCAGCGGTGCCAGCAAGGTGTTTACGACGAATGTGGCCAATGCGTATGCCCTCGTCACCGTCCCCTACTCCACGGATAAGGCGGATAAGCTGACCGTTTACTACTTGAACGGCAGCGAGGCCACGGCTCTGACCAAGGTGGTTGACGCGGCGGATTCCAGCGCGGCTTTGAATACCTTCAGCTATGATGCGACGAACAAGCTCATCACCCTGAAGCTGCCGCACTTCTCCGAGTACCTGATCTCCACCACTGCCACCAGATCCGTCGTCCATCACTACGGCGGCAGCGGCACCACCACGACCACCGGCACCAAGACCAATTCCCCCACCACCTTCGATGCCGGAGTAGGTATCTACGCTGTCAGTGCGATCCTGTCTGTTACCGGTATGGCTTGGGTCGGTACTAAGCAGCGCAAGCACTAAATGAAAATGTAAGCACCGATGTCCCCTGACACCGGCGCACGAAAAACTGCCCCCGGCGCAACTCGCGCCGGGGGTGTTTTTTGTCCGGCTTCGGTGGGGGGGAGTTCCGTTTTGAGAAGGACGAAGCGGACAGTGTACACGTGCGGCATCATATTGAAATCTGTACGGTACATTACCTTGATGTTCAAGTTGGACAATGGTATACTTGGCACAAGGAAAGGGTGATGGACATGACCGTGACGGAGCGGATCGCCGCACTGCGGCGAAAAATGGATAATTCCGCTATAGACGCTTGCCTTATCGTTACAGACGACTTCCACGGCTCGGAGTACGTGGGCGCGTATTTCAAAACGCGCGCGTTCTTCTCCGGGTTCACCGGGTCGGCGGGGTCGCTGCTGGTGACGGCGGAGGAGGCGTACCTGTGGACGGACGGGCGGTACTTCTTGCAGGCGGAGCAGCAGCTGCGCGGCAGCGGTATACAGCTGATGCGCGCCGGTCAGCCGGGGGTGCCCGTGCTGTCGGCGTTCCTGGCGGAGAAGATGGCGGCGGGCGGGACGCTGGGCTTCGACGGGCGCACCGTCAGCACCCAGCTGTACCGGAGGTTAGAGAAGGCGTTGGCGGAGAAAAACGTCCGCTTGGAGGGGGGCTTCGACCCGGCGGAGGGCATCTGGGCAGACCGTCCGGGGCTGTCCGCCGAGGCGGTGTGGGCGTTCCACAGCGGCGTGACGCGGCGGGAAAAGCTGGAGCTGCTGCGGGGCGACATGGCGAAAGCACAGGCAGATCATCTGTTGCTGACCGATTTGACGGATGTGGCGTGGACGCTGGAGCTGCGGGGCGGCGACGTGGCGTGCACGCCGGTGTTCCTGGGGTTCCTGCTGATCGGACGGGAGAGGGCGGTGCTGTGCGCGCAGGAGCGGGCGTTTTCCGCCGCCGTGAGGGAGGAGCTGGTGGCGGACGGCGTGACGATGCAGCCGTATGAGGACATACACCGCGTGCTCGCCGCGCTGCCCCAAGGGGCGCGGGTCATGGCGGACGAGGTCACCGCCAACAGCCGCATTGCCCGCGCTCTCGCCCACACGGAATGGCAGGCGGTACGCAGTCCCGCCTCGGTGCGGAAGGCGGTGAAATCCGCCGGAGAGCAGGAGGGGTTCCGGGCGGCGCATTTGCAGGACGGAGCGGCGTTGTGCCGGTTTTTGTGCCGGGTGAAAAAGCACCCGGAGGCGTTCACGGAGGTGTCCGCCGGGGAGCTGCTGCACCGCCTGCGGGCGGAGGGCGCGGACTTCGTGGAGGACAGCTTTGACACCATCGCCGCCTACGGCGCGCACGGCGCCGTGGTACACTACTCCGCCACGGCGGAGACGGACGTGCCCTTGCAGCGGCGGGGGCTGCTGCTGTTGGACAGCGGCGGGCACTATCGCTGCGGCACCACGGATGTGACGCGTACATTCGCGCTGGGGGACATCACGGCGCGGGAGCGGCAGATGGCTACGCTGGTGCTGCGGGGACATATCCAGCTTGCCATGGTGCGGTTCCCCAAGGGGGTGTGCGGCGAGAATCTGGACGCGCTGGCGCGGATGCCCCTGTGGCGGGAGGGACTGGATTTCGACCACGGCACGGGACACGGCGTAGGGTGCGTGCTGAGCGTACACGAGTCGCCGCCGTCCTTCCGCTGGCGCATAGGCGAGGGGGCGACCCACCCGGCGTTGGAGGCGGGTATGGTCATCTCCGATGAGCCGGGGTACTACGAGGCGGGGACCTTCGGCATACGGCACGAGAATCTGCTGCTGGTGCAGGAGGCGGAGCAGGAGGGCTTCCTGCGGTTTGAGGTGCTGACGCTGGTGCCCTTTGACCGGGACGCGCTGGACGCGGAGCTGCTGTCGCCGGAGGAAAGGGCGTGGCTGAACGCGTACCACAGGCGGGTGCGGGAGCAGATCGCGCCGTTGGTGGACGCGGAGACGCGGGAGTGGCTGGCGGGTGCCGCCGCAGAGATATGAGAAAAAGCAGGAGCGGAACGGCTCCTGCTTTTTTGCTGGGGGGAGGAAAAAAGGAAGCCGGGAGGCTTCCTTTTTTATTGGGGGTCGCGGAGCATGAGGGCGTAGCAGATCTGGAGGTGCTGCGCCTTGTGGATGTCCGTTTTTTTGTAGATGTTCTTGCGGTGGGTCTCGATGGTGCTCAGGGCGCGTCCCGTCTGCTCCGCGTACTGGCGCGGCGTCATGCCGGTGGCAAGGGCGCGGCAGACATCGCGCTCCGCGTCGGAAAGCTCGGCGTAGCCGCGGAGGAACAGCTCGTACATCAAGGGGTCCATTTCTTTTTTGCGGAGGTACGCCAGACGGCTGACCTCCGCCTGAGAGGCGTCCAGATCGTCCCGCGCCGCCGCCATTTGACCGCGCAGGCTCTGCTGCTCCGTCTCCAGCGCGGTGATCGCCCTTTCGTGGGAGCGCAGCTTGTGGGAGAGGGGGAGCAGCTCCTCGAAAACGGGCTGCTCCTTGGCGTTGTCCGGCGCGGTGACGCGGTCGATGCTCGCCAGAATGGGGCGGAAGTAGCGGTTGGTGTAAAAGATGCAGCAGGCGATGCCTACCGTGAGGAGGAGCACCAGCAGGAGAAGAAGCTGCACGGTGCTGCGAGCCATGGCGGCGTGGTAGTCGCGCTGGGGCAGGAGCACCGCCAGCGTGTGGGGCGCGTCGTCCCCGACGGCGAGGGGGAAGGGAGCCGTCAGACCGATGAAGCTGCTGTCGGAGCAGGAAAAGGCGGTGAGCGCGCCGGTGGTCTTGGCGGTGAGCTCCTCCGCCGGGACGAAGCAGAAGCCGCTGGTGGGGTACGTCAGCAGACTGCGGGAGACATCCAGCGTGTCGCCGGTGTCGGAGGCGAGGACACACGCCAGATGCTCGACACCGGAGGGCTGGGCATGGTGGGCGGCGAAATAGGTCTGGTTCACGGAGAAGCCGCAGAGACCGTAGACCGTGCCGTCCGTGCCGAGGAGGGGGACGGTCAGGAGAATGGACTGCTCGGAGGTGCCGGGCAGGGTGAGAAGCTCCGTGGTGCGGCAGGCGGTCTCGAGAGGGGCGGCGGCGCGTTCCAGATGGTCGGCGAGGCCGGGAAAGTCGGAGAGTGTGAATTCCTGCGCCCACTTGCGGTGGGGCATTACGCTGTGGAGGCGTCCCACATCCGCCATGCCCCGGTAGAGCAGCAGGTCGCTGATGGTGTGCTCGGCATCGCTGCGCTGGACGAAAATGCCGCTGTGGGAGTCCGCACTGCGGGTGAGGGAGGCGTTCAGCAGGACGAACGCACCGGAGCAGTCCGCCTGCCGCGCATACTGGCAGAGCGGCTCCAGCATCGCCTCTTGCAGAGACTCGATGGCGTCCACGCTGCCGTTGAGGGCGGCGAAGCGGGGGGACTGCTCCTCGATCAGAGCGGTCATGTCCTCGGAGAGATGGACGCACATGGCGGAGACACTGCGCCAGAGGGAGTTCATGTCCGTGCGGAACGCCTCCAGCTGGAAGGTCAGGGCGCGGTGGGTCTCCTCGCGGGGGCTTTTCAGCTGACCCAGCAGGAACAGACCCGACAGCAGCGCCGTCAGGAGCAGCGCAGCCAGCGCGCCCATGTAGCGAAGCAGCCGGTTACGCAAGGAGGGGTTGGCGCGTTTCAGTTTGGCAAGCAGAAATTCGGGCACGGGCGATACCTCCCCTTGAGCGGAAATTGGTCAGTGGATGGCGCAGAGAAGCTGCCAGACCTCCTGAGAAAGCGCGTCCACGTCCTCGCCGGAGGCGGCGCGGGCGGGCAGGGTGGTTTGCAGCTGGCGGAGGGCGGTGTATAGCTCGCCCACTCTGCCGTAATAGCCGTCAAAGCGCGGCTCGGAGAGGGGCGTGTACGTCTGGACCATGGTTTGCAGGGCGGCGTAGAGCTGGCGGTAGCTGTCGGCAGGGGCGGGGAAGCTGTCGTAGCCGGTGATGGCGGCAAAGGCTCCGTCACGGACGGGCATATAGCCGGTCTGCGCCACAAAGTCGAGGTTGCGCTCGCTCTCGGTGAGCCAGCGGACGAACAGGGCGGCCGCCTCCGCCTTCTGGTCGGTGGTCTTGTAGGCGCAGAGACCTACGCCCGCCTGGGTCATCAGACCGGCGGCACCGGCGACCTTGGGCATGGGCACCACGTGGAGATCCATAGGCTCCTGGGTGCCGTCACGGTATGTGACGGTGTCGTTATAGTACAGTATGGCGGCGGAGGAGCCGAGCCCGCAGAGGACGTCGCCGGTCATCACTTGGGTGTTGGAGTAGAGGTCGGAGACGACGATGTGCCCCTGCGCCAAGGCGCGGGCGAATTGGAGGAAGCTGCCGGCAAGCACCGGGTTGGCGGTGTCGTACCAGCCGGAGGCGGTGTAGAGGTCGCCGCTGTTATGGGCGAGGGCGTTCAGCTCCACGGCGCGGAGGGGATAGTCCAGCGCGCAGAAGGGCTTGCCCGACCAGTCGTAATACTTGGCGGCGGCTTCATAGAAGCCCTCCCACGTGGCGAGGTCATCGTAGGTCACGCCGGTGGCGGCGGAGAAGCGGGCGAAGCCGCTGCCGTTGCACATGAGGACTTGGGTGGACTTGGAGACGGGAAAGACGAGAAGCCTGCCGGTGTCGGAGGTGCCGTCGGCGAGGAAGCCGGGGACGAAGGCGGAGAGGTCGCTCTCGGTGAAGCAGGTGTTCCAGTCCAGCAAATTATCCTCGCCCAGCTCCTGCGCGTCGGAGATGTGACAGGTGAAGATGTCGGGCATATCCTGCACGTCGGTACCGTCGCCGAGGGCGTCCTTCAGATAGGAGCCGATGCGGGACGCGCTGGTAATCTCCGTGACCCTGACCTGCACGCCCTTTTCCGCGCCGAGGGTGCGGTTGAACTCCTGCACCAGACGGTTCATGGGGGAATCCGCCTGCTCGCCGTAGACGTGCCAGAAGGTGAGGGAGACGGGGGCGTTTTTGCTCAAGAGGGATTTTCTGCCGCAGCCGGTGAGGGCGAGGGGCAGCGCAAGGAGCAGAAGCAGGGCAAGAATACGCTTTCTCATGGGGATTCCTCCTATATCGTGCGCCCGGAAGAAAGTGGGCGATTTGTTGTGAATAGGCGAAAATTTTTCTACCCCCCTCTACCCTTTTTCGGGGGTTCAGGGTATGACAAAAAGGGTAAACTATGGTAAAAAAGGGGGGAGAGACAAAGGGAGCCGCCGTGGGGAGGTATTTCACTGTATCTAGCTAATTGTAACACAGCGCGGGGCGGAATGCAAGGCGCGGTGCGCGGCGGAAACGGAGAGAGGGGAGGACGTAATTCGAGGAAAATCTGCTGTGATGCGGGAAGGACTTCGGCAAATTCGGAGAAGGAAACAATTTGAGGTGCAAATGAAAGGAGAAACGACCATGAAGAAGCTGGCCATGAAGATGTTGAGCCTGCTGCTGGTGCTCTCCCTGCTGCTGCCTACGTGCGTATTCGCACAGCCGGGGCAGGACGAGGACGGAGAGCCGGTAACGCAGAGTACGACCAGTGAGGAAACCACCACGTTCACGGAGGGCGGGAACGGCGACGGGAACGCTGACACGTCCACAGGCGGCGGGAACGGCGGCGGGAACGCTGACACGTCCACAGGCGGCGGGAACGGCGGCGGGAACGGCGGCGGGAACGCTGACGCGCCCACAGGAGGCGGGAACAGCGACGGGGACACGAAGGACGAGAGCGGCGACGAGGACGCTGACGTGAGCGAGGAAGAAGCTGCGTCCACGGTGGTGGAGATGGAGGAAGTGGTGCTCGACCTCTCCGACATGGATCTGCCGGACAACGACGAGCTGTTTGCCGCGTATGTGGAGCGGGAGTTTGACCGCGCTGCCGGTGGTGGCCGCTCCCCGGTACTCTATGCGGCTCGGTCTGCCACACATGGGCTGACTTCGGAAGAGGCTGCGGTTTATAACGAACTGAAGAACGCAGCGACCTTGATTGCCAACGGTACAAATAACAGCACCAAAATTACCCTTACAGCCCCGTATGCCTACAGTTATTCGGCGGCTGAGTTGGGAGTGTCCGAAATAGTTGATTCCTCATCTACTCTTACTACCGAGGCTAAGGAGAAGGCAAAGGCTAAGGTTGGGGTGGCGTTCGAGAAAATGCGAGCCGTCTGTGGGCCGATTGTCCCTATGAATTTTATTGGTGCGATAAGCGACTCACACCGTATGGATTTACGCTTGCACCAGATGCAGGTAATACTAAAGTAAAAGTAACGATAACTGAAATTGACTTCACGGTAGCGGAATCCTATCGAGACACAACGGCAACGGAACCTGCATACACGGTGACATCTGACCTTGCCAAGGTGAGTGAGGCTGTAACTAACGCAGGGAACATCGTGGATACCATGTCGGTCACCACCGATAGGGCGAGGCTGGAATACTTCCGCGATGCGATTTGCGACCGTGTAGAGTATAACTATGCGGCGGCGGGTTCTTCTGGCTATGGTGACCCGTGGCAGATGATCTATGTCTTTGATAATGACAGCGGCACTAATGTGGTTTGCGAGGGATATGCCAAAGCGTTCCAGTATCTGTGCGAATTAGCTATAAGCAAAAACAAGTTCGACGATAAGTCGCTGGAGTGCTATAATGTTACCGGTCAGATGGACGGCGGCAACCACATGTGGAATGTGGTGGAGGTGGGGAACGCCCGCTATCTGGTGGACGTGACGAACTGCGACGGGGGACACGATAGGAATGGATTATTCCTAAAAGTCGTTGCAAAGACGGATGACCGAACCTACACGTTCACAGGGCTGACAACTATTTCCGGAGGAATGGCTACCTATTTCTACGGCACGGACATGAAGGATTTGTTCTGCGCGGGGTATCCGGCACTGCGGGAGTTGCAGAGTATTGCGATTGCTACGAAGCCGACCAAGACCACGTATGCACAGGGGGAGAACTTTGACAAGACCGGAATGGTGGTCACGGCGACTTACAGTGATGGAAGTACAACACCGGTCGCGGATTATACCGTGGAGAACGGCAACAATTTGGCGGCGGGAAGCGTGAATGTGACCATCAAGTATGCGGAGTTGGATAATGTGAGGACGGAGACGCAGGCGGTGACGGTGTCGGCGAAAAAGAGTCTGAACAACGCCACAATTACCATCACTGAGCCGACCTATACTGGTTCCGCACAGACTGTCGGTATTACGGTCGAGTATGACGGTGTTACGCTGACAAACGGGACAGACTACACGGTTACCGGGACACAGACTCTGACTGATGTGAGGGCAACAGACGTGCCTATTGTCATCACGGGCAAGGGAAATTATGAGGGGACGGTCCATAAGAGCTGGAATCTGAAAAAGGCGACCTCTACATGCACTGCGCCGACGGGAAAGACGGGGTTGGAGTATGACGGAACGGCAAAGGAGTTGGTGACAGCTTGGGGCAGTGCTACCGGCGGCACGTTGGAGTACAGCTTGGACGGAAGCAGTTGGAATACTGCAAAGCCTACTTTTGAGGGTACCAATGCGGGCACCTATACGCTGCACTACCGGGTGAACGGCGGCGGCAACTACGAGGACATCACCGCGCAGCAGTTGGATGTGGAGATCGCAAAAAAGGCGGCAACCATCACGGTGCATGCGGCTACCAAGAAGGTGGGAAATCCTGACCCCAGCTTTACCGGTACAGTCAGCGGGCTTGTGACTTCCACTGATCTTGGAATGGTCATTTATGAAAGAGCTGCTGGCGATGCGACTAAGAATAATGTCGGTGACGATATTACCATCACCGCGACGTACACAGCGAACAGCAACTATGATGTGACACTGAACACTGCAAAGCTGACCATTACCGCAAAGGATACGCAGACGCTTTCGTTTGCCAGCGGAAGCATTTCCAAGACGTATGGCGATCCAGAATTTACAAACGCTGTGGGCGGAAATAAGACGGTGGTCACCTATACCTATGTCGAAGGCGCAGGTGTAATCTCCGTTGATGCCTCGACCGGCAAGGTGACCATCCTTAAGAGCGGTACTGCTACGGTCAAGGCTACTGCGGCTGAGAATCCTACCTATGCCGCTGCCGAGGCGACCTACACCATCAACGTGGCAAAGAAGAACGTTACAATCACCACGAACCCCACGGCTTCGGTCACTTACGGGGATCCGGTAAAGGCTGCGGACTTGACGGGCGGTGTGGCGAGTGAGGCAGGCGTGTTTACGTGGATGGACAGCGTTACCACTTACGGAGACGCTACCACGTCTGGGGCAAAGACGCTATACGCCAAGTTTACGCCCAACGAGCCGGAGCGATACGAGACGGTAGAGAATATTGCCGTAAGTGTGATGGTTGCCCGAAGGTCTATTTCTGCCGCCACGATCGCGGCGGTCAGTGATGTGACCTATGATACCAACGCACACACTCCAGAGCCCGCAGTTACGCTGGACGGGAAGACGCTGGTCAAGGGGTCGGACATCAATTACGCGTATAGTCCCAACACCACTAACGTCGGTACCGTTACGGTGACGGTGACGGGAATCAACAATTATGAGGGTACGCGCAACGTTACTTTCAATATCAATCAGGCGATGCCGGTGGCGGAGAACTTTATGTTTACGGCTCCCACGGTGTTGGTCTATGACGGCAGCAACAAGACGGCGACGGTTACGGCAAAGGGCGGCATCACCGGCATGGGTGCGGTGACGGTCAAGTATTTCAAGGACGGCAGCTTGACGACGGATACGAAGGCGGTTGGCACCTATGTGGTGAAGGTCAATGTGGCAGCCGGTACGAACTATGCGGCTATCAGTGATTTGACCGCTGGCGAGTGGACATTTACCGTTACGAGAGCGAATGCCTCCGTGACTGCTGCGCCTGCGGCTGCGGGCAGCTTGGGGTATGACGGCTCCGCGAAGAATCTGATTACGGCGGGCACTTGCACCGGCGGTATGATGAACTATCGGCTGGGCGATTCCGGCGCGTGGGGTGATGCCATTCCTCAGGCAACGAACGCGGGAACGTATACCGTGTGGTATAAAGTGGTCGGCGACGGCAACCATAACGACACGGCAGCGGCGAGTGTTACCGTGACTATCGCACGCCAGAACATTACACCCAGCGTTACGGTGAGCGGCAGTTATACCTACAACAACGGTAATCCCATTATCCCGACAGTCGAGGTCAAAAATGGCGGGGCAACGCTTACCGCCGGAACGGATTACGATCTGCTGGTCAGTGACAATACCAACGCCGGTACCGGTAAGGTCACGGTGAAGGAGAGAGCGGACAGCAACTATACGTTTACCGAGGTGCACAAGACCTTTAACATTGGCAAGGCGAATCAGGCGACGCTGACTGTGACCGGCGGAACCTCTGTGGTGTACGGCGAGACGCTGACGCTGGGTACCTCCGGCGGTTCCGGCACAGGCGCGGTGACGTATACCGTGACCGACGTTACAGGTAAGGCGACTATCACCGGCAACGTGCTGACGCCGACGCAGGCGGGCACCGTGAAGGTGAAGGCGACGAAGGCGGCGGACACGAATTACAACGCCATTGACAGCGCGGAGGTGGAAATCACTATCACGCAGGCGACGCCGACCGGCGCGCCGAAGTTCACCAAGATCACCAGCAGCGGTAAGACGCTGGGTGACGCGGCTCTGGTCAAGACGGTGAGCGGCTCCGGCGACGGGTTCTCTGTGGCCGGTACCGTGGAGTGGGTGGACGGCTCCGGTGCCCCGCTGGCGGATTCCACCAGCGTGGAGGCGAACAAGTCCTACGGATGGAAATTTACCCCCACCGACAGCAACTACAAGAGCATCAGCGGCTCGGTGGTGGTGTACACCGTGCGGCGGGTGAGCCACAGCGGCGGCGCGGCTGCGGACAGTGCGGCGGCGGCTGCGGCACAGCCGACGGTTTACAGCGGTTCCCGCGGTGAGAGCGTCAAGACCTTGCAGGAGAGGCTGAACGCCAAGGGCTACAACGCCGGAAGCGTGGACGGGATCTTCGGGAAGAACACACAGGCGGCTGTGATGGCGTTCCAGAAAGCCAACGGGTTGGCGGCGGACGGCATCGTGGGCAAGCTGACGTGGGCGAAGCTGTACGACACGACGGCGGCTCTGCCGGCGGCAAGCACGACGGCGGGCACCCAGCCCATGGTGTATCGCGGCTCCCGCGGTGACGCTGTGCGGAGGCTACAGGAGCTGCTGAACAAGAAGGGCTTCGACTGCGGCGCAGTGGACGGCATTTTCGGCAGCAAGACCTATGCGGCAGTGGTGGCGTTCCAGAAAGCCAACGGACTGAGCGCGGACGGCATTGTCGGGCCGCTGACGTGGGGTAAGCTGGGCTAAAATCCGATAACGAGGGACGTTTCTTCATCCTTCTCCTTTCCTCTTTGGAGGCACGGGGCGGCGCGATGCGCCGCCCTGTGCGCGTTGTGGGGAAGGTAAAGGGGAGGGGAAAAATGTGCGGTGCCATGAGAAATTTTATATAACAGTGAAGTTTTTTCTATCGCTTTTTGTAAAATCGGACGATACAATGGGGTTACAGTGGCGAGGTGAGGGAATACTCACTTTGACCATACAATCTTAAGGAGGAACTAAGATGAAAAAGACACTTGCTATTCTCCTGTCCGCCGTGATGGTGCTGGCTCTGCTGGCCGGCTGCGGCGACAAGAATAACGACAAGGGCGGCAACGCCGGCAACACCGACGCTTCCACGCTGGACGTGGGTGTGTTCTACTACGACTTTTCCGATGTGTATATCTCCAGCGTCCGTAACTCCATGAACAGCCAGTTCGAGGCTCTGGGCATCAAGTACACCAACTACGACGGTGGCAGCAATCAGGCCCAGCAGACTGACCAGATCAACACCGCTATCGCCAACGGCGCGAACCTGCTGATCGTCAACATCGTGGAGACTTCCTCTCCCGACGCCGCGCAGAACGCTGCCGACGCCGCCAAGGCTGCCGGTATCCCCATCATCTTCTTCAACCGCGAGGTGGCTGACGAAGTGGTGAACAGCTATGAGAAGTGCGCTTTCGTGGGCACCAACGCCCCCGAGGCAGGTCACATGCAGGGTCAGATGATCGGCGAGTATCTGGTTGCCAACTTCGACACCGTTGACCTGAACGGCGACGGCAAGATCTCCTACGTGATGTTCAAGGGTCAGGAGGGCAACGCTGAGGCCGAGGCTCGCACCCAGTTCGGCGTCGAGGACGCCAACGCTGTTCTGACCGCTGCCGGCAAGCCCGAGCTGGTCTACTACAACGCTT
>OLOS01001770.1_pt1 | contig 16618 bp, 14 predicted proteins | sample 1672631 | NCBI WGS metagenome assembly OLOS01 (sample SAMEA3136707, study PRJEB25190) | human gut metagenome | biome: human gut; feature: human-associated habitat; material: faeces | place: Austria | collected 2013 | reverse complement strand
CATGACCGTTTCGCTGGCAGGCGGCCAGGGCGGCCCCGGCGGTGCGCCGGGCGGCAGCAGCAAACCCGAGAGCTATGACGCGGCGACGGCTACGCGAGCCTGTATATCAGCGCTGACTCCAAGTGGATCGTGACCGGGGACAGCACCCTGTCCGCCTTGGCCTGCGAGGGCACCGTCGTGGACGACCAGGGCCGCGCCGTGACAATCAAGGACAACAACGGCAATGTTCTGGTGCAGGGCACCAGCGAGTATACTGTGACCGTGGAGGATTATTCTACGACTGTGGACGCTGCCAACACCAGCGTCAGCGTGACGTTCAGCGAGTATGAGGTGGAGAAGGCGTAAGATTTTCCTTATTGCAGGGGCGGATGCAGGCATCGCTCCCCTGCAACGAAAAACCGGGCACCACAGCAGGTGCCCGGTTTTTTGTAGTGCAATTTACTTGCTGACTTTGATGAGATCAGCGCCCGGCTCGACATCGCCGGAGGCAACGACCTCAACATCCTTGAAGTCGTCGGTGTTGGTCACGACCGTGATGACCACGGCGGGGTGGCCGGCGGCTGCGATCTTGTCCAGGTCCATTTCCAGCAGCAGGTCGCCCTTCTTGACCTTGTCGCCTTCCTTGACTTTCGGACTGAAGCCGTCGCCCTTCATCTCGACGGTGTCAACGCCGACATGGATCAGCACCTCGACGCCGCCTACACCCATAATGCCCAGCGCATGGCCGCTGTCCGGGGCTTGGGTGATTTCGCCGTCGACCGGGGCAAAGACCTTGCCCTCGGTGGGTTCGATGCCGCAGCACTTGCCCAGGATGCCCTGTGCAAACACTTCGTCGGGGATGTTCTCCATCGCTACAACGGTGCCCTTGGCGTCAGCCGCCAGGGTCAGGGGGAACGTCGGCTCCGCAGGGGTAGCCGGTGCAGAAGACTTTTTCAGAAAATCAAAAAATCCCATGGTAATCTCTCCTTCTTAAAGCACCACAAGGGGTGTGTTGTAAGTTTATTATATCCCGCCGCGCCCAAAAAGGCAAGGCTTGCAAGCAGAAATTGCCCAGGTCAAATCCGCTCTTTTACAGCGCGTATGGCCTGCCAGGTAATGCGGGCGATCTCTGCCGGCGGCAGGTCAAACCCAGCCTCCTGCCAGGCAACGATGGTACCAAAGCAGCCGTTCACTGCAAAGACCAGCGTATATTTCTGTTCCTCGGTGCCGCCGCCCGGCGCGAACTCGCCCAAGCAGCGCTCGGCAATCAGCTTTTTGGCGTTGCGGGTAAACTCCGACTCCCAGCTTTTGCCGTAAAGCGCTGTGCAGAGGTCGGGATTCTCGGTCATGTAGGTGAACAGCGCCACCAGGGCAGGGGGAACCTCCTCCTGCGAGATGCCGGGCAGCAGACTGTCCATCAGGTCATTGAGCCGCGCCAGCTGGGCAGCCTCCATCTGATCCATCAGGGCATAGATATCGGCATAGTGGAAATAGAACGTCCCGCGGCTGATCCCGGCCAGCTCAGTAAGTTCCCGGACCGTGATCTCCCGCAGACTTTTCTGCTGCAACAGCGTAATAAGCGCCTGGTAGAGCCGCTGTTTGGTCATGCGCACACTGCGGTTGGCGTCTCCTTTGGCGTTCATCGTATGCACCGTCTTCCTCGCAAATTTCTACTTTAAGAATAGCCGTTTTCGCGGACATTGTCAAGGATTTTGTACAAAAATGTAGTCTGCCGTTGATGAAATTTTATAAACAATGCAGTTTGCGCCCCGGTGCAAATATGCTACAATAGGGGCAAGGAAGTGATCATTATGAAAATCGACCATGCCCGCGCACAGAAAGCCTTTGCCGACTACGCCGCGCACTACAACGCCGACGACCCGAAGGTCAAGCTGAAAATCGACCACACCTACCGCGTGGCCGCGCTGTGTGACTGCATTGCCAAAAGCCTGACCCTGCCGCCGGAGGATGCGGATCTGGCCTGGCTTTCCGGTATGCTGCACGATGTCGGCCGCTTTGAGCAGCTGCGGCGGTACAACACCTTCATCGACACCCAGTCCATCAACCACGCTGCATTGAGTGCAAGCGTGCTGTTTGACGAGGGGCACATCCGCGACTATATAGACGATGCCGCCGAGGACGCCTTGCTGCGCACGGCGGTGGCGTGGCACAGTGCCTTCCGCCTGCCGGAAAAATTGGACGACCGCACGCGGATGTTCTGCCAGATTTTGCGGGATGCCGATAAAATCGATATTCTGCGCGTCAATGTTGAAACGCCGATGGAGGAAATCTACAACGTCAGCGCTGAGGCCCTGCGCCAAAGCCCAGTAACGCCCGCTGTGCTGGACGCATTTTACGAGCACCACTGCATTTTGCACAGCCTGAAAAAATGGCCCGCCGATAATGCGGTGGGCCATGCGTCGCTGGTATTTGAGCTGTGCTATCCCGAGAGCCTGCGCATCGTGGATGAGCAGGGCTGGCTGTGGCAGCTGCTGGATTTTAAGACGGAGAATCCTGATACCGCCAAGGCGTTTGGGGTGATTGCGGATGAGATGAAGCGGTGGATAGGCGAGCATATGTAATAAACGGCAAACGGGCAAAACGAGAGGGACAAGGGAGGGCGGCAGTCCTCCCCGTCCACAGCAGCTGCGGCAAAGCCCGTCGAAATCCCCCAGTCCGCTAACGCGGACAGCCCCCTTTAACAAGGGGGCCACCCCTCCCCCCGGGGGGGGTTCGGGGGAACACCCGACTCAAAAGTGGCGAAAGCCCCGCCGGCGTTAAGCGCGAACAGTAATACTGCGTTCGCGTAGCCAGCGGGGCTTTCAACTTCCTTATTGGGGGTCTCGGGGGCGTGCAACGCCCGAGGCGCGGGTCCGCTGCGTCGCAACAGCGGCAGTTTTCTTTGCCAGCTTTCTTTTGCTGCCAAAAGAAAGCTGCCTTCGGGCAGGCTGCCGCCAATCCTTTAGACGAGCCCTTGCACCAAAATCACCGCGATCAGCACCGGCAGCACATACTTGAAATACGGCTTGACCCACCGGGGCATCTTGGGGCCGTCGCCGGTGTTGCACTCGGCAGCATACTTGTCAAAGCCCCAGCCCCATTTGGTGACACAGAACAAAAGATACACCAGACTGCCGCCCGGCAGCAGCAGGTTGCTGACGAGGAAATCCTCGAAATCCAACACCGTGCTGCCTGCGCCCATGGGCTGGATAAAGCTCCACACATTGTAGCCCAGCGCACAGGGCAGACCCAGCAGCACCAGCGCCGCCGTGCCCACGATGCAGGCTTTGTGGCGGTCCCAGCCAAAGTCCTCGCAGGCGCAGGCGATGATGTTCTCAAACACTGCAATGACCGTGGAGAAGCTGGCGAAGGTCATGAACAGGAAGAACAGTGTACCCCACAGGCGGCCGCCTGCCATGTTCGTAAAGACGTTGGGCAAGGTAATAAAAATCAAGCTCGGGCCTGCGTCGGGTGAAATGCCGAAGGAGAAACAGGCCGGGAAGATGATAAGCCCTGCGCAGACCGCCACAAAGGTGTCCAGCACGCAGATACGCGCGGCCTCGCCCGGCAGGGTAAAGCGGCGGTCCATGTAACTGCCGAAAATTTCAATCGCACCGATGCCCAGGCTCAAGGTGAAGAACGACTGATTCATCGCTGCCGTGATGACGTTGCCCAGGCCCTGCTCACTGGCGCGGGACCAGTCTGGCAGCAGGTAGAAGGCCAGGCCGTCGCCCGCACCGGACAGGGCAAAGCTGTGGACGACCAAGACGAGGATGAGAACGAGCAGTGCGCTCATCATCCATTTGCCGACCTTTTCCAGGCCGCCTTGCAGGCCGCGGCCGCAGACGATGAAGCCTGCCACCGTGATAATGACCATCCAGAACACCATTTCCACGGGGCTCGAGAGCATCTCGCCAAAGATGCCGGACGCTTGTTCCGACGTAAGGCCGTCAAAATTGCCGGTCAGGAAGCGGAAGAAGTAATCGAGCATCCAGCCGGAGACGGTGGTGTAGTACATCATCAGCAGTATACAGCCCACCATGCAGAACCAGCCGTGGATGTGCCACTTGCTGCCCTGTGGTTCCAGCGCCTTGTAGGCGCTGCGGGCGGCACCGTGCCCGGCGCGGCCGACGGCCAGTTCCATGGTCAGAACCGGCAGGCCCATCAGCACCAGGAAAATCAGGTAGAACAAGACAAAGATACCGCCGCCGTACTGGCCTGTGACGGTGGGGAAGCGCCAGACGTTGCCGATGCCGATGGCACAGCCCGCGCTGACAAGGATGAAGCCAAGGCGTGAGCCGAAGCCTTCCCGCTGTTTTTCGGGTTCCATAATATTCCTCTTTTCTCTCACAAAGTACTATTATTATAGCGTAGTACAGCGAAACTTGCAAGCGCGGAATCACAGTGTTATAATTAGTGCAACACCCGCCGTGCGGCGTAGGGGCCGCTGCTTGCATCGGCCCGGGCACTTTGCAGCAGCCGCCGCACTGCGCGGGCGAACAATGTTTGCCCCTACTAGCAGCGTACATACTAACGTGTAAGGAGTTAAGAATATGCTTCGTTTTGAATGTGACTACGGCGAGGGCGCGGCCCCGGCCGTGCTGGACCTTTTGCAGCAAACCAATTTTGACCAGACCCCCGGCTATGGCGAGGATGAATACTGCGCCAAGGCTGCTGCACAGATACGCAGCCTGTGCGATGCCCCCGACGCCGATGTGCATTTCTTTGTCGGCGCAACGCAGGCGAACCTGACCGTGATTGCGGCGGCGCTCAAGCCCTGGCAGGGCGTGCTCTGCGCGGACTCCGGGCACATCCATGTGCATGAGACCGGCGCAGTCGAGGCCACCGGCCACAAATGCCTGGCTCTGCCCGGCAAAAACGGCAAGATCACGGCCCGCCAGGTGCGCAAGGCCGTTGAGGAACACCGCGCCAACGCCAGCCACGAGCACGAGGTGCAGCCCGGTATGGTGTATATCTCGAACCCCACCGAGGTCGGCACTCTTTATAATAAGGAAGAACTGACCGAGCTTTCCGCCGCCTGCTATGAGCTGGGGCTGTACCTGTTTGTGGACGGTGCCCGCATGGCCTACGGCCTGACCAGCCCCGCCAACGATTTGAGCCTACAGGATTACGCCGCCCTGTGCGACGTGTTCTACCTGGGCGGCACAAAATGCGGTGCGCTGTTCGGCGAGGCAGTCGTCATCACCAACGACGATCTGAAGCCGGATTTCCGCTACTGCATCAAGCAGCACGGCGGCATGCTGGCCAAGGGCCGCCTACTGGGTGAGCAGTTTCTGGCCCTGCTGGACGGCGAGGACGGCGGCGAGACGAGCCTGTACTTCACGATGGCACGCCATGCCAACGAACAGGCCCTGCACATCCGCGCCGCGTTTGAGGCAAAGGGCTGTAAGGTTTTGCACGACTCCCCGACGAACCAGCAGTTCTTTGCCCTGCCTGACGAGTGGTACGCCAAGCTGACCGAGCGCTACGCCATGACCCACATGGGCAAGCCTGACAAGCACCACACCGCCGTGCGCATCTGCACCAGCTGGGCCACAAAGGATGAAACCGTGGAGCAGCTGGTTGAGGACGTAAACGCGCTGTAATTCGGTACACCAAAAATCCCGCATCACACGATGCGGGATTTTTCATCTATTCAAATGGCTTCGCGGCCTTATTGGTTGTCTGCGCCGCGGCCGAAGCGATTGCTTCTGGCATGGCCGTGGCGTCAGTGATAGTTGTTGTCTCGGGGCATCCCCTTGACTCTGTCTATATACTACACCACATTTATGTCCGGCCTGTCACGCCAATTTGAAAAATATGTTAATTCTTTGCTTTTTCCTATAACGCAGCAGGGGCGGGCTTCCAGTCCGCCCGGGGACTTTGCGGCCGAGGCCACGTTCCCGGGCGGAGCAGAGCCCCGCCCCTACTGTGCAATTTCATATAATTTATTTCTGGATGCGCTTATCGCACTTGATGGCCAGCTTCGTGCCAACGGTCTGCAAGATCTGCACCAGCACGACCAGCAGGGCGGTGGCGAAGAACTCCAGCACCACGTTAAAGCGGTAGTAGCCGTAGTTGATGGCAATTTTGCCCAGGCCGCCGCCGCCGATGATACCGGCCATGGCACCGTACCCCATGATGGTCGTAGCCGCAATCGTCACGTTAGCAACCAGGCTAGGCATGCTCTCGGGCACCATGACTTTGGTGATAATTTGCAGCGGCGTCGCACCCATGCTCTGGGCGGCCTCGATGACGCCCGCATCGACCTCGCGCATGCTCGTTTCAACCAGGCGCGAGACGAAGGGGAAGGACGCGATGACCAGCGGCACAATGGATGCCACCGTGCCGATGGATGTGCCCACGATGGCGCGGGACAGCGGGATGACAATGATCATCAGAATCAGGAACGGCACGCTGCGCAGCAGGTTGACCAGGCCGTTCAGCAGCGCCATGACCCAGCGGGGCAGGGGACGCACGCCACCCTGCTCGCCGGTGACAAGGCAGACACCCAGCGGCAGGCCAATGACCAGCGCCAGCAGGGTGGCCACGACCGTGGACCAAATCGTTTCCCACGTTTCAAACGGAATGGTGGGCAAAATCTGCAAGAACGTCTGCCAGTCCTTGCCTGCAAAAAACTCTGCCATCAGCCGTTCACCTCCTCATAGGTAATGCCGGGATAATTTTTAATGTACTCGATGGCCGCTTCGGCCTTGTCGTCGTCGGGCAGAGCCAACAGCATGCTGCCCAGCGTCTGGCCGTTGACAATGCGGGTGTCGGCCGCCATGATGGATACCAGCGCACCACACTCGATGGCAAGACTTGCCACCAGCGGCTTGTCGGTGGTCTGGGTGCCGCCGAAGGCCACACGCACCAGGCGCTGGCCGGGCAGGGCCTCGGCTTTGGGCGCACCGGCGGGGTAGACCAAGCGGCGTGCCGCCTTGGAAGTAGGATGGCTGAAGATGGCCTGCACGCCGCCCTCCTCGACAACGGTACCGTTGTCCAAAATCGCCACGCGGTTGCAGACTTCCTCAACCACGCTCATCTGGTGGGTGATGATGACGACCGTGATGCCCAGTTCGCGGTTGATCTTCTGGATCAGCTGCAGGATGGCGTGGGTCGTGTTGGGGTCAAGGGCACTCGTCGCTTCGTCGCAGAGCAGCACCTTCGGGTCGGTCGCCAGGGCGCGGGCAATGGCAATGCGCTGTTTCTGGCCGCCGGACAACTGGGCAGGGTAGGCGTCGGCTTTGTCAGGCAGGCCGACCAGCTCCAGCAGTTCGCGGGCGCGGGCCTCGGCCTTTTCCTTAGGGACCTTGGCAAGCTCCATCGGGAACATAATGTTGCGCAGGCAGGTCCGCTGCATCAGCAGGTTGAACTGCTGGAATATCATCGTAATTTCGCGGCGGGCGGCGCGCAGGTCAGCCGCATTCAGGTCCTGCATCTGTTTCCCGTTGACGATGACGCTCCCCTCGTCGGGGCGTTCCAACATATTGATGCAGCGTACCAGCGTAGATTTTCCGGCGCCCGACATACCAATGATGCCGTAGACATCGCCATCCCGGATGGTCAGGTTGATGTCGTTCAGCGCGACGACCGTGCCACCCTGCGTGGCAAAGCGCTTGGTCAGGTGTTGCAGTTCGATCATGGGTATTCTCCCTCACTTACAAAGATAGCGAATGAGTGTAAAACCCATTCGCTGTTAATTTTACTCTATTTCACGACAGGTTGCAAGGTTTTTCTTGCTGTTTGGTGCCTTGCACTGTGGGGGCGAGCAATGTTCGCCCCTACGACCTTACCGCGGATATGTTTTTTCTTAGAAAATGGGCACGACCGCGCCGTCATAAGTGCTGTTGATGTAATCCTTGACCTTGTCGCTGGTCAGGGCGGCGTACAGGGCCTGGATGGCGGGGTCGCTCTCGTTGCCTTCCTTCACGACCAGAACGTTGGCGTAGGTCTGGGCAGCCTCAGAGGATGCGTCCTCGGTGGCAAGAGCATCCTTGCCGACGGAGAAGCCAGCCTCTATTGCGTAGTTGCCGTTGATGACGGCAAAGTCAACGTCCTGCACGGTGCGGGGCAGCTGGGCAGCCTCGATTTCCTCTATCTTCACGTTATGGGGGTTCTCGGTGATGTCGTTGACGGTGGCGGTCAGACCGGCGCCGTCACGCACGGTGATCAAACCCTGAGCGGCCAGCAGCTGCAGGGCGCGGGCCTCGTTGGTGGTGTCGTTGGGCACGGCGATCGTTGCGCCGTCAGCGATGTTGGCGAGGTCGCTGCTCTTGCCCGGGTAGATGCCGAACGGCTCATAGTGGACAGCGCCGACGCTGACGAGGTGGGTGCCGTTCTCCTCGTTGAAGCTGTCGAGGTAGGGGGTGTGCTGGAAGTAGTTAGCGTCAACCTCGCCGTTCTCGGTCACAAGGTTGGGCTGGACGTAATCGCTGAACTCAACGACCTCAAGGTCGATGCCCTGCTCCGCCAGAACCTCCTTGGCCACATTCAGGATCTCGGCGTGGGGCGTGGGGGAGGCGGCGACCTTCAGGGTCGTGCCGGCCAAGTCGCTGGTGGACTCGGCAGCCTCAGAAGAAGCTGCGGTGCTCTCGGTGGAGGCAGCCTCAGAAGAAGCGGTCTCGGTGGTGGAAGCGGTGGAGCCGCAGGCGGCCAGGCTCAGGGCCAGGGTAGCGGCGAGCGTTGCAGAAATCAGTTTTTTCATGGTAGTAATCTCCTTTTTATTGTCAGGTGTGTTGTTTTGTGAATGTGTTGTTCCCTCAAACGTCACATTCGCACACCGGGCTGCTTGTAGATGGAACCTCTTTCCATAGTCACAAACTTCCTTTCCAAACAAAAGCGGGATGTCGGTTTTCTCCGGCATCCCGCTGCAAGTTTTCTTTATGCGCTGAAATTTGCGCGCAAGAAAGCTGGCACAGGACGCTTACGCATCATGCACATGCACATCATCATGCCGGAATAGGCTGCGTTCATAGTCTTGTACCCCTTTCTCTCGTTGTTTGGTCAGCGGTGATTTGCTTTCCATGGCTCACAGTATACGCCGGTGAGCGCATTCTGTCAACACCCTTTTGCATAAAATTGCACATTTCGGCATTTTGCATATATCCTACCAAACAGATAGGTTGAATGCTTGCAAAATTCCTATAATTATGCTATGATTAGTAGTACAATCTCAGGAAAAGGGAGACTGAACATGAAATTCTCGACCCGTGATCGTTACGCTTTGCGCCTGATGGTGGAGCTTGCCAACCGCCCCAATGATCTGATCCCGTTAAAGGGAATCAGCGACAAGCAGCGCATCAGCTTAAAATATTTGGAGCAGATCGTCACCCCGCTGGCAAAGGCGGGGCTGGTATCCAGCGTGCGCGGTGCCCAGGGCGGCTACCGCCTGGCCCGTTCGGCGGCGGAAATCACCTCCGGCGAGATTCTGCGCGCCGTAGAAGGGGAGCTGACGGCCATTCCGTGTCTGGCTTCCTCGGTGGATTGCCCCCACCGCGGCCAATGCCACACGCTGGATTTCTGGTCCGGGCTGAATGATTTGATCAACAAATATGTGGACGGCATTACGCTGGAGCAGCTGCGCACCATGCCGGAAGTACCGGAGATAGGGGAAAGCTGCGAGTAAGGCCTTGCAGGCACCCTGAGATGGGGGCCTTTTTGCGCGGGCAAAGCCCGCGGGGAAGCCTCTCCTCACAGGGGAGGTGGTCGAGCGAAGCGATGACCGGAGGGGCTTTTCGGCTCGCCTTTCCTGTCACTTCACAAAAAGGGACTCTTGCTATGTCGGAATACAAAGAGTTGCTCTCCCACGCCCGCCAGTTGCGGCGGGAAATGACCAAAGAGGAACGCCATCTATGGTATGACTTCCTGCGTAATTACACACCACGCTTTGCACGACAAAAGCTTGTTGTACCCTATATTCTGGATTTTTACTGTGCCTCAGCCCGCCTTGCAGTGGAACTGGACGGCAGCCAGCACTGCGAGAACACCGGGAAAGCGTATGATGAACGCCGCACTGCCTACTTACGGCAGAAGGGGATACAAGTGCTGCGGTTCTCCAATCTGGATGTCATGCGAAACTTTGAAGGAGTTTGTATGCAGATCGACCTTACAGTCAAGAAAATCCCAGCCCAAAAAGGGGAATAGACGTAAGGCAGTAAAGCCCCTCCGGTCATCGCTATCGCTCGACCACCTCCCCGCTGCGCGAGGAGGCTTTCTCGCGGGCTTCGCCCGCAAAAGGGCTCCCTATTCTGGGAAACCAGCCGAGTTTACGGGGCCTGAGGGGCCTTGCACCTTCTTTCCTTTTCTGCTCACAAAAAATTCCCGCCTGCAACACAGATGTTGCAGGCGGGAAATTTTTATCGCACTATCTCAATTACAGATTGAAATACCGCTTGGCATTATAATAGCTGATGCCCTCAACGATCTTCTTCAAAGCCTTCTCGTCGTTGGGGTACTGGCCGTTCTCGACCCAGTTGCCGATCAGGTTGCACATCAGGCGGCGGAACAACTCGTGGCGGGTGTAGCTCAGGAAGCTGCGGCTGTCGGTCAGCATGCCGATGAAGTTGCCCAGCAGGCCCAGGCGGGCCAAGGTCTTCATCTGCTGGTACATGCCGTCGTCAGTGTCGCAGAACCACCAGGCGGAGCCCAACTGGATCTTGCCGGGGATCTCGTCGTCCTGGAACGCGCCCAGGATGGTGCCCAGCATATCAAAGTCGGCGGGGTTCAGGCTGTACAGGATGACCTTCGGGCAGGCATCGGCCTTGGTCAGTGCGCTCAGCAGGCTGCTGACGGTGGCGCTGCAATCGGTCACGGCAATCATGTCAAAGCCGGTGTCGGGGCCGAGCTTGCGGTACATCTTGTCATTGACGTTGCGCAGGCAGCTGTAATGAATCTGCATAGCAACGTTGTGTTTCTTGTAGGCAGCGCCCAGCTTCAGCAGCAGGTAGGTGGTGTAGGCGTCGCCCTCCTCCTGGGTCAGGGTCTCGCCGGCCATAGCCTTCTTGAACGCGGCGGTCGCCTTCTCGGCATCGGTGTCAACGTAGGGGACATAGTCCAGGCCGTGGTCAGAAGCGCGGCAGCCCATCTCGACGAAGAATTCCAGGCGCTCTTCCAGGGCGCTGACAACGCAGTCGGCACAGGCGAACTTGCGGCCCACGACCTCTTCCAGCTTGTGGATGTAGTCGGCGAAGCCCTCCTTGCGGATGTTCAGGGCCTTGTCGGGGCGGAAGGAAGGAGCGACGACGACCTTGATGGAGGGGTCCTCCTTGATCTTCTTGTGCCACTCGAGGGAGTCAATGGGGTCGTCGGTGGTGCCGACCATGGCGACGTTGCTCTGCTCGATCAGGCCGCGGACGGTCAATTTCGGGTCGTTCTGCAGCTTCTCGTTGCAGAGGTTCCAGACTTCCTCGGCAGTCTCGCCGTTCAGCACGCCCTCATAGCCGAAGTACTTCTTCAGCTCGAGGTGGCACCAGGTATACATCGGGTTGCCGATGGCCATTTCCAGGCTCTCGGCAAACTTCTGGAAGCGCTCGCGGTCGGGCTTGTCGCCGGTGATATACTCCTCGGGCACGCCGTTGGAACGCATCACGCGCCACTTGTAGTGGTCCCCGAAGTAGTAGTCGCTGCCGTCGGCCAGGACCTGATGGCCGCCCAGCCAGACCTGCGCAATATTCTCAAAACGGCGGTTCTCATAAATTTCCTGCGGGGGAATATGGCAGTGATAGTCGATGATGGGCAGCTTGGCCGAATAATCGTGGTACAGGTGCTGCGCGGTGGGGGTCTCCAGCAAAAAGTCCTTATCCATAAACGCTTTCATGTACAGACACTCCTTCATTATATTCATTATAAGGGTGATAGCGGGGGAGTGGGCACCGGGCCGGATAGCACATACTTTGCGCATCTTTTTCGGCCCAAAACCACATACTCTGCTACTTCTGCTACTATTATACATAATAAAAAATGCTTTAGCAAGTTGCGAAAATTGCTCGTTAATCGAAATTATAGCCAAAAAACGCGGTGGTTTGTTGTGCAAGATGCGGAATCCCAAAAAAGGCCAGAAAATTGCGCAAAATATGTGCGCTGATTACAGAATGAAACTTGACGAACCAGGCCAAAAAAAATACAATGTAGGTAACAAGGCGTGCTGCGGCCCCCACTGCCGCGCACCAGAATTGTTATTAAGTAAGGAGAAGCGTTTATGGAAACCTTGAATTATGAAGTTCTTGCAAAATCCGGCTACAACGGCTACATTCTGAAGAATGCACCCGAGAAAGTACTGCAGTTCGGCGAAGGTAACTTCTTGCGCGCATTTGTCGATTATTGGTTCGATCTGGCCAACGAGAAGGCCGATTGGAACGGCAAGTGCGTTCTGGTCCAGCCCATCGCCCCGGGCCTTTCCAAGATGATCAACGAGCAGGAGGGCCTGTACACCCTGTACCTGCGCGGCAGTGAAAACGGCCAGAAGGTCGATGACAAACGCGTTATCTCCAGTGTCTCCCGTTGCCTGAACCCGTATGAGAAGGAAGGCTTCGACCAGATGATGGAAGTCGCCGCCAGCGACGACCTGGAAATCATCGTTTCCAACACCACGGAGGCCGGCATCGCCTACGACCCCGCCTGCAAGCTGGAGGACGAGCCCGCATCCAGCTTCCCCGGCAAGCTGACCCAGGTGCTGTACCACCGCTATAAGGCCGGCAAGAAGGGTATCATCATGCTGGCCTGTGAGCTGATTGACAACAACGGCAAGGAGCTGCTCAAGTGCGTCAACCAGTACATTGAGCAGTGGGGCCTGGAGGACGGCTTCAAGAAGTACGTTAACGAGGACTGCACCTTCTGCGGTTCTCTGGTTGACCGCATCGTTCCGGGCCGCATCCGTGACCCGAAGGAAGTTGCCGAGCTGGAAGAAAAGCACGGCTACGCTGACCCCCTGCTGGACGTCGGCGAGGTCTTTGGCGTCTGGGTCATCGAGGGCGACACCAAGCTGAACGACATCCTGCCTTTCCGCAAAGCCGGTCTTGAGGATCACGTTTTCGTGACCCCCGACATGAGTCCCTACAAGAAGCGCAAGGTCCGCATCCTGAACGGTGCCCACACCGGCTTTGTCCTGGGCGCTTACCTGGCCGGTTTTGACATCGTGCGCGACTGTATGCATGACGCCACCGTTCTGGGCTATATGAACAAGATGCTGTCCGAGGAAGTTGTCCCCATTCTGCCGCTGGATCAGGAGGACTGCAAGAAGTTCGCCGCCGCTGTTGAGGATCGCTTCAACAACCCGTTCGTCAACCATGAGCTGATGAGCATTTCCCTGAACTCCACCTCCAAGTGGCGTGCCCGCAATATGCCGTCCTTCCTCGAGTATGTCGAGAAGAACGGCAAGCTGCCCACCTGCCTGACCATGAGCTTTGCCGCTTACATCGCCTTCTACACCAACGATGTGCAGGAGCTGACCGACAAGGGCCTGGTCTGCAAGCGTGCCAAGGGCAACGAGTACACGGTCTCCGACGACCGCTGGGTCCTTGAGTTCTACAACGAGCACAAGAACGACGACATCCCGACGCTTGTCCACGCCGTCATGACCAACGAGAAGATGTGGGGCCAGGATCTGACCAAGGTTCCCGGCTTCGAGGAAGCCACCGTCAAGAACCTGACCGCTATTCGTGAGAATGGTGCGCTGGCCGCTTACAAGAGCTGCCTGTAAGCCCATAAAGGCTTCTCCCCGAGGGACTGCGCCCGCAGGCGCGTGTCGGAGCGCAACCGCCGAAGGCGGCTCTTAGCGCGTAGACTGAAGCCGTCACCGAAGGTGACTGATGAGGGGCGCGTTCGCCATTGCTGCCCGCAAACGGGTTGCCGCCGTAACGCTGCCCCTCATCCGACCGCGCGCCGCGCGGCCACCTTCCCCCTCTGGGGAAGGCTCAAACGTACCCCACTGGGGCCGGAGAATGCCCTCCGGCCCCAGTTTCTATTATGAGTAAGGAGACATCTTATGCCCATCGCCATTAAGATCAACCCCAAAGATAACGTCGTCGTCGCCCTGCATCCCATCGCCAAGGGCGCGACCGTCCCGGTCGATAACACCACCATCACCGCCGTCGAGGATATCCCCCAGGGCCACAAGATGGCCATTGTTCCCATCAAAGAGGGCGAGAACGTCATCAAGTACGGCTTTCCCATCGGCCATGCCACGGCGGACGCCGTGCCCGGTACCTGGATGCACACCCACAACATCCACACGAACCTCTCCGGCGAGGTCGAGTACAGCTACCACCCCAACGTGCATCCGCTGACCCCGGTTGCACCCGAGACCTTTATGGGCTACCGCCGCAAGGACGGCCGCGCCGCTATCCGCAACGAAATCTGGATCATCCCCACCGTCGGCTGTGTCAATGATTGCGCCAAGACGCTGGTGCGCGATAATCAAGATCTCGTCACCGGCAGCATCGACGGCCTGTACACCTTTACCCATCCGTTCGGCTGCTCCCAGACCGGCCATGACCACGCCCAGACCCGCAAGCTGCTGGCCTCTCTGGTGCGCCACCCTAACGCGGGCGCAGTGCTCGTACTCTCCCTGGGCTGCGAGAACCTGACCCACGAGCAGTTCCTGGCAGAGCTGGGCGACTACGACCACGACCGCGTCAAATTCCTGACCTGCCAGGACGTGGAGGACGAGCTGGTCACAGGCCGCGAGATTCTTAAAGAGCTTGCCGCCTACGCCGGGCAGTTCCAGCGCGAGGCGATCCCCGCCAGCGAGCTGGTCATCGGCATGAAGTGCGGCGGCTCGGACGGCCTGTCCGGCATCACCGCCAACCCGACGATTGGCCGTTTCAGCGATATGCTGTGCGCCCGCGGCGGCTCCACCGTGCTGACCGAGGTGCCTGAAATGTTTGGTGCCGAGGGTTTCCTGATGGATCGCTGCCAGAACGAGGAAGTCTTTGAGAAGGCTGTCAAGATGATCAACGGCTTCAAGGAGTATTTCATCAGCCACAACGAGGTCGTCTATGATAACCCCAGCCCGGGCAACAAGCAGGGCGGCATCACGACGCTGGAGGACAAGTCCTGTGGCTGCGTGCAGAAGGGCGGCTCCGCCCCCATCATGGACGTCATCGGCTACGGTGAACCGGTCGTGACCAAGGGCCTGAATATGCTGTACGGCCCCGGCAACGACCTGGTTTCCGCCACCGCGCTGACTGCCGCCGGTGCACATATGGTGCTGTTCAGCACGGGCCGCGGCACGCCCTTTGGTGCCCCCGCCCCGACGCTGAAGATTGCCACCAACAGCCAGCTAGCCGCCAAGAAAAAGACCTGGATTGATTTCAATGCGGGCGTTGTCGCCGACGGTGAGCGCACGCTGGACGAGGCCGGTGCCGACCTGTACCAGCTGGTGCTGGACGTTGCCTCCGGCAAGCAGACCTGTGCCGAGAAGAAGGGCTTCCGCGAGATCTCGATTTTCAAGGATGGCGTTGTATTGTAAGCCTGTTTGTGGTATAATTAAACACGAAAAAACCACTACGCTGTAGGGGCCGGGCATGCCCGGCCCGCAACTTACCCGCAATCGGGTGCTTTCCACAAAGTTGCGGGCCGCATATGTGCGGCCCCTACAAGCATTTGATAAGGAGAATGTATTTATGCCCAAACTGACCACTGGCGTCTACGAAAAGTACGGCGCATCGTATAAGACCCTGACCCTGACCGACGGCGAGTGCGCGTTCACCGTCACGCCCGAGAAGGGCGGCATGGCTACCTCTTTCACCAAGAACGGTGATGAGTACCTGTGGCTGCGCGATAAGAACTTTGAATCCACCGACCGCCCCCGCTGCGGCATTCCCATCCTGTTCCCAAACTGCGGCAAGCCGGATGGCGGCGTGCACCACTTCGGCGGCACAGCCTATCCCATCGAGGTCCACGGTCTGGCCGACCTGGTGCCCTGGCAGGTCAAAAGCGCCGACGACAGCGCCATTGAATTGACCCTGACCCCCAACGGTTTAACAAAATTTGTCTATCCGTTTGATTTTGCCCTGACCATGCGCTACACGCTGGTTGGCAATACCGCCACGCTGGCTCTGACCGTCGCCAACACCGGTGATAAGGCGCTGCCGTTCAGCGTTGGTTTCCACCCTTACTTCGGCGTGACCAGTCTCGACAATGTCTCCTTTGCCATTGACGCCGCCACCTGCAGCGAGAGCGCCAAGGGCGAGCAGCCCGCCGCGCCCGAGACGATCACGCTGACCCGCAAGGAAGGCAGCGCCGACTCCATCCGTCTGCTGACCGGCGTCAAGAGTCCGATGCGCCTGGCTGATTCCGGCAACGGCCACAAAGTCACCGTCGCCTTTGATGAGAGCGTTTTCTCCAACGGCGTACTCTGGCAGCAGGACGCCGAGAGCTTCGTCTGCATGGAGCCGTGGAACGGCTGGGCAAACTCCGTCAATGAGGAAGGCCGCCACATCGAGCTGGCCCCCGGCGAGACGAAAGAGTTCAAGTGGAGCGTGACCATCGAGTAAAGTTACGGCAGTAGGGGAGAGATTCAGCCCTTCTGCGGGGCATCAAAGACGCCGCCCCCTACAAGCGTTGCGAGGTAGGGGCCGCATATGTGCGGCCCGCAGCCTTACCGTAAAAGCGCTTTTGCCGTACAGTTGCGGGCCGG
>OLOS01001758.1_pt1 | contig 16676 bp, 13 predicted proteins | sample 1672631 | NCBI WGS metagenome assembly OLOS01 (sample SAMEA3136707, study PRJEB25190) | human gut metagenome | biome: human gut; feature: human-associated habitat; material: faeces | place: Austria | collected 2013 | reverse complement strand
TCGGTTTCTCAAATCTTTCAAAACGGGAAACCGGAGCGAGGCGCAAAGCGAGCCGAAAGCGAGCGGTAGCCTCGCGGGCACTTCGGTCGGGCCAGCGCCAGGCTCCCGCCCAGCAGCCGCGAAAACAGGTTCAAAGGCAATCGTCCATGACGCGCATGCGCCTAGAGGTTTTCCCTCACCCATTCAATATTGCCCTTGACGGTTGCAATGAGCTCATCGACCGAGTCGAACTTGATCATCGGACGAAGGAATTCAACCGGCTCAACTTTGATCGTATCGCCGTAGATTTTTCCGTCGAAATCGAGGATATGCGCTTCGCACGTCGCGGTCGCGTCGGCAAACGTAGGCGCAACCCCCACGCTCATCGCCGATTTATACCGCACGCCGTCGACGGTGACATAAGCAGCGTATACGGCCTCGCCGAGCACCTGCATCATCGCGGGCAGCTGCAAATTCGCCGTAGCAAAGCCCATATCGTTGCCTTGGCCGCGGCCCTGCTGCACCACGCCTTCGAACGTATACGGGTGGCCCAAAAGCTCAATCGCCGCCGCAACCTTGCAATCGCCCAAAAGATGGCGGATGCGCGTAGCGGTGATGGGACGTCCATCGAAGCTTTCCAGATCATGCGAGCAAATACGCGTTCCACGCGAATCGCCCCACTCATGCAACTCGGAAACAGTACCTGCCGCTTTCGCGCCAAAACGGAAATCGGTGCCCACATGCATCGCATACGGTGCGCATCCACCGAACGTCGCATCCATGAAAGCCATAGGCGACTGGGCAGAAAATGCCGGGGTGAATGGTAAAACCACGACACAGTCGACTCCTGTATCGGCAAGTGCTTTCACACGCTGCTCGTTGGTCATGAGTTTCTTCAGGCGATCAGCATGAAAACGCTCATCGGGGTCGATGTCGAAAGTGAGGGCAATCGACTTGCCGCCGCTTTCTGCAGCGGTGCGCTTCGCCTGGTCGATAAGGAACCTATGGCCCCTGTGCACGCCATCGAACACGCCGAACGCGCACGAAGCGCCAATAAACAATGTGTGGTCGAATGTTTCGTCGACCTTATAGACTTTTGCCACGCGTAACTCCTTGCGAGAACACACACTTAGGCGAAACCTTACCAGTTTTCGCGTCGAAGGCGTAGAGTGCCTTCAAATCGTTGCCATACACCAAGCACACGAGCTCGCCATCGTGAAGCGGACTCGTCGCAGGCACGGCGCATCGCCGCGGACCGCAATCGTCGGCATCGAAACGATGCGGCGCTTCATATACGGAAAGCTCCGACGCGCGAAGCGGCTTGCCATTGCACACATCGGCATACGCCTCATCGTCCAGAAACGCCATACGGCTTTCGAGAAGGAAGACTGGATCGATCGCAGCCTCGATGCCGTAGCGTTCCAAGGCGTCGAGCGACAGGCAGTCTTCCACATCAAGCACGCCTGCTCGCGTGCGGCGCAGTGTTTCGACATGAGCGCACGTTTCGCATGCCGCGCCCACGTCACGAGCGAGCGCGCGAATATATGTGCCCTTCGACACCGAGAAACGCACATCCCACCAAATGCTATCGGCGCGCGGATCGCGCTCCAAATCAAGCAATTCAGCCGAATAGACCTCAATATCGCGCGGCTCAAGCGCAATCACATTGCCTTTTCGCGCCGCGTCGCACGCCTTCACGCCGCCTTTTTTGATTGCGGAATATGCAGGGGGCATTTGCTTCTGCTTGCCCACAAACCCGCTCAATATCACCTGCGCAAACTCGGGATCGCACACCTGCGCGGGAACGTCGAGCGTGCGAATCACTTCGCCGAGCTTGTCGTCGGTATCGGTGGCAGCGCCGAACGAAATGCGCACGTCATACGTTTTGTCATGCCCAACCATATAGGCATCAAGCCTGGTCGCAGGCCCAACGCACACCACAAGCGCACCCGTCGCCAAAGGATCGAGCGTACCCGTGTGGCCCACGCGGCGTTCGCCGAAAATACGGCGGCAGGCATTCACCACGTCGTGCGAGCTTTTGCCCTCGGGCTTGTCGACGCCCACGACGAGGCACATGCCAGAATCTCCACGCTTCATTCCTTGCCTTCACCGCCCACAAACAGCCCATCGAGCAAAGCAGGCATTTCGGCCAAGGCGTCATCGATGCTGCCTTTATAGGTGAATCCAGCAGCCGCCTTATGGCCGCCGCCCCCTATTTCGCGCGCGAGCGCGGCCACATCGATGCCGTCGCCCTTGGCACGAAGGCTTCCACGCACCACGTCTTCCTGCTCGCGCAGCATGCAGGCGACCCGAATGCCGTCGAGCGAGCGAAGCACGTCGATAAGGGGCTCAGCATCGGCCTTTACCGCGCCCAAGCGCTCGAAATCGTCGAGGCGCGCATACGAAAGCGCCCACTCGCCCGACGGAGCAACCTGCATGTTCGAAAGCATGACGCCTTCAAGGCCAAGCGAGGCGGCGCTGCGGCGCTGATAAATCTCTTGCGAGCATTCTTCGGGCCGCGCGCCAGCCGACACCATTTCGCCCGCAAGCGCAAACGCTTCAGGAGTGGTGTTCTGGAACTGAAAGCGCCCCGTATCGGTCATCAGGGCCAAATAGCAGCACTGAGCCATCTCGAACGTGCGCTCAACTCCCATTTCGCCAATAAGGCGCCACGCAAGCATGCCCGTTGCCGGCGCATCGGGGTCAACGTAATTGTATTCTGCCATGCAGCTTTCAACCGCATGGTGATCAAGCGTGAAATGCGCGCTCGCGCTTTCATGAACGCGAGCCGCATCGCCCAAACGCTCAAGATTGGGCACGTCAACTGCGATGAACGCGTCGACGTCGCTCTCGAATTCGCACGCGGGAATCAATTCGTTCGCCCCGGGAAGGAAGAGGAAGCTCTTATCCACGGCATCGTCGTGCGCAAGCAGGCACACCGCACGCTTGCCCTTGGCGCGCAAGGCATGCGCGAGCGCAAGTTGCGAGCCCAGGCAGTCGCCATCGGGGCTCACATGCCCGCACAAGGCAAAACTCTCGAAGCGATCAAGGGCTTCGGCGAATTCCGCAAGCGTCACATTGGTTTGCGGAGTAGTTGCCATGCCGCTACTCCTCGTCTTCGAAATCGTCGTCTTCGCCGTCGCGATGGTATACCGAATCGTCGAAGTCGGCATTTTTGCGCGCGCTTTCTTCGTTGCGCCCAGCATCGCCCGCAAGAGCCTCGGCGATACGCTGCGCCTCGTCAACGCTCGCGTCGAGCATAAAACGCAGCTCAGGGGTCACTCGCCAATGCAAGGCGCGCCCCATGAGCGAACGAATGCGGCCATAAGCGGCAGCGAAGCCTGCGGCGGCGTCTTCATAACGGCTCGGATCAACGGTGTAGTACACGTTGCACATGCTGCGGTCGAAGCTCACTTCGCAGCCCGTGATAGTAACCATGTCGAGGCGCGGGTCGCTTACCTCGAACAACAGAATATGCGCGAGCACTTCGCGCGCTTGTTCGTTGAGCTTTCGGCTCGAAGAGTTCTGTTTCATGTGGAATCACCCTTTCTCGCGGCGCTTTTCAAGGCCGCGTAAGGAAGGTTCAAACGCAGGAAACGCAATGCCGAAAACCGGCATTGCGTTAACCGCATCGCATTAAATTCAATATGGACAAAACGCCAACTCGCTTCAAAGTACAGGCAGGCGAGCGGCGCCGAGACAAGCGCAATTTTGGCTAAGCCGAAGCGACGTGAACTTACGCCCACGAACCGAAGGTTGAGCCCAAAATGCGCAGTCTCTTTGCCGTGCAGCGTCGACCATGAGCGTTGGCTGTCAGGCCGAAGCCTTGAAGTTACTCGGTGCGCTCGACCTCTTCGGTGCGATAGCCTTCGATAACGTCGCCGACCTTGATGTCTTGGTAGCCGTCGACACCAATGCCGCACTCGTAGCCCTGCTTGACCGACTTGACATCGTCTTTAAAGCGGCGCAGCGAGGAAATCTTGCCCTCGTAGATGACCTTGGAGTCACGAACAACGCGCACCTTGTCATCGCGGGAGATTTCGCCCTCGGTGATGTAGCAGCCGGCAATATTGCCAACCTTCGGAACGCGGAACACGTCGCGGACCTCGGCAGAACCGGTGTCTTTGTCGACGAATTCAGGCGCCAGCATACCGATACGAGCTGCGTTGATGTCTTCAATCGCCTGGTAGATAACGCGATACAGACGAATGTCGACCTTCTCATGCTCGGCAGCCTTACGCGCACCTGCGGTCGGGCGTACGTTGAAGCCGATGATGATTGCGTCGGACGCGGCGGCCAGCGTTACGTCGGTCTCGGTCACGCCACCCACGGCAGAGTGAATGATTTGGATCTTGACCTCGGACTGGTCCATTTTCTCAAACGCGTCGCGCAGCGCTTCGATGGAGCCCTGAACGTCGGCCTTGACGACCAGGTTGAGCTCGGTCGTGCCCTCTTCGATGCGGTTGAAGAGGTCATCGAGGCTCATATGACTCTTGGTCTGCTGCTCCTTCAGGCGAGCACGCATCGCACGCTCTTCAGCGAGCTTGCGAGCATCGCGCTCATCTTCGAATACGCGGAACTCGTCGCCCGCGGTAGGAACGCTCGACAGGCCCAAGATCTCGACAGGATCGGAAGGCGTGGCCTGCTTGGCATGATTGCCGCGCGGGTCGATAAGCGCGCGAACACGACCGTAGCTCTCGCCAGCGACAACGGAATCGCCAGGCTTGAGCGTACCGCGCTGCACGAGCACGGTAGCAACCGGGCCGCGACCCTTGTCGAGGTTCGCTTCGATAACGAAGCCGGAAGCCAAAGCGTCGGGGTTAGCCTTAAGCTCAAGCACATCTGCCTGAAGGATGATGGTCTCGAGCAGGTCGTCGATGCCGAGCTTCTGCTTCGCGGAAACGTTCACGAACATGTTGGAACCGCCCCACTCTTCGGGGATGACTCCATGCTCGACGAGCTCTTGGCGCACGCGGTCGGGCTGCGCGCCAGGTTTGTCGATTTTATTCACGGCAACCACGATAGGCACATTTGCAGCCTTAGCGTGGTTGATGGCCTCAATGGTCTGGGGCATAACGCCGTCGTCGGCAGCAACCACCAAAACGATAACGTCGGTTACCTGGGCGCCGCGAGCACGCATGGCGGTAAATGCCTCGTGGCCCGGGGTGTCGATGAAGGTAATCTGGCGACCATTGATGTCAACGACCGAAGCACCAATGTGCTGCGTAATGCCGCCAGCCTCACCCGACGCGACGCCGGTGTGGCGAATGGCATCGAGCAACGACGTTTTGCCGTGGTCGACGTGGCCCATAACGGTGACCACGGGAGGACGAGGCTTGAGGTCTTCTTCCTTGTCGTTGTACACGACGGCGAATTCCTCTTCAGGAGACACGATGCGCACCTTGCGGCCCATATCGTCGGCGATGAGCTCGATAAGCTCGTCGCTCATGGTCTGGGTGACGGTAAGGGCCTGGCCGAGCAGGAACAGGCGCTTGATCACGTCGCCCGAGGGTACGCCGAGCAAGTCGGCGAATTCGCCCACGGTGCATGACCTCGACGACATTTTCATCGAGCATCAGGCTGGGATCGATGCCACGCTCCATTGCCTCCTGGGCAATGCGCTCGCGCTGAGCGGCCTCGCGCTTTTCCTTACGCTTCTTACGACGGCCTTCGCCCTCGTTATTCGATGCGGCAGCAACGGCGGCACGCGCCTCGGCGAGCACCTTGTCGCGCTGCATCTTCTCGGCCTGAACGGCCATTTGGGCGTAACGATCTTCGCCATTGTTGGAAAGCTCAGGAACGTCGGGCTCAAAATGGTGGCCTCCACGCTTACCAGCGCCCTTGGCATTTCTCTTATTGCCAGCAGCGGCGTTGCCGTTGCGAGACGGACGAGCTGCCTTCTCAGCGGTAAGGCGGTTCTTCTCAGCCTCAATCTGCGAAAGCAGCGAGTCGAAGGAAGATTTGCGCGGCGCGGCGGTCGGTGCGGGCTTCGGGCGACGCTCGACAGCGGGTTTGGCGGCAGGCTTTTTCGCACCGCGGTTCGCCAAGGCCTCGGCAACAGCCTTCTTCTTGGCGACCTCGGCAGCGAGTTTCGCGGCGCGCGCGTCTTGCGCGGCCTTCTTGCGACGATGCTCGGCAGCAGCCTTCTGCTCTTCAATCTGGCGGGCCAAGCTCGAAAGGCCCGAATTCACCGCAGGCGCAGGCGGACGCTTGGTCTGCTTGGCGGAAGCGGCTGCAGCGGAAGCCTCGCCCTTAGCTGCGGAATTATGCTCACGACGAGCGCGTTCCTCGGCACGAAGCTCACGCTCGCGCTCGACAGCGGCACGACGTGCACGCTCCTCTTCGGCCTTCTTCTCGTCGGCGGCAGCCTTTTCGGCCTGGGCCTTAGCGGCTGCTTCGGCATCCATGCCCGCAGCTGCCTTGGCGCCAAGCTCGGGGGCGAGCGCCTCGCGGATTTTTTCTACGTTGGCCTCGGAAAGGACGCTTGCGTGGCTCTTCGCGGCGATCTTGAGATCTTGAATGCGAGAGAGCAGCACCTTGCTGTCCATGCCGAATTCCTTCGCCAACTCATGAACTCTCATGCTGGCCATATGGTTCTCCTAGTCTCCTCTCCTGCGATGCTATTCGCAGTCGGCATGGACGCCGCAGAAACGGCTTCCAGGACGTGCATGGTTGCGGCAAGGGGTACCGTCTTCAGCGACATATGCGCAGAATTCGCCTTCTTCAACGTCCTCTTCCTCGTCGAGCAAGAGATTCTCTTCATGTACGGGTGCAGAAGCGTTGAAACTTGCCGATTTAATGTCGATGTGCCAGCCGGTCAAGCGTGCAGCGAGGCGGGCGTTTTGGCCTTCCTTGCCAATGGCGAGCGACAACTGATCGTCGGGTACGATAACGGTGGCGTAGTTTTTATCCTCGTCGATGATGACGCGGTTCACGCGAGCGGGGCTCAAAGCCTGAGCGACGTACTTCGCGGGATCTTCATCCCACTGAATGACGTCAACACGCTCGTTGCGAAGCTCTTCGACAACCATGCGCACACGAGAGCCCTTGGGGCCAACGCACGCGCCAACCGGATCGAGGTTGGGCTCGCGGCTTGCGACGGCGACCTTAGAGCGGGCGCCGGGCTCGCGGGCGATGGATTTGATTTCGACCATACCGTCATAAATTTCGGGCACTTCGAGTTCGAAAAGACGACGAATGAGGTCGGGGTGAGTACGAGAAACGACGATAGCGGGACGGGCCGCTTCGCCACGAGTGCGCGGCTCAAGCGAGTTGGGGTCGCGCACATCGATGATAAGCACCTTAATGCGCTGGTTGTGGCGATAGTGCTCGCCCATCGGACGCTCGTTGCGCTCGTTGGGGTTGCGCTTCTGGTCGTAATGCGGAAGTTCGGCCTCAACGCCATCGCGAATCTTCACGATGGTGAAGTCGGGCGTCGCCTGAAGCACGGTGGCAGTCACGATGTCGCCCACGCGGTCGCTGAACTCCTCGTAAATGCTCTGACGGCCCGCTTCGCGAACCATGGCGGCGATAACGCCCTTTGCGTTCTGAGCGGCGATGCGGCTCACGCCTTCGGGAGTAACGTCGCGCTCTTCGAACTCGGCGTATTCGCCAGTTTCTTCGTCAGGCTCGCCAACCGGAACGAGCTCGTAGACATAGATCTTGCCCGTGGTGCGGTCAATGGTGACGCGAGCGTCCCACTCAAGGTCAAGAATGTTCTGGTAGCTCTTGGCAAGCGACGCCTCGAGGCGCTCGATAAGATAGAACTCGTCGATCTTCTTCTCGTGCGCCAAGGCCTGCAGGGCCTCCATAAGCTGGGATGCCATTGTCTTCCTTCCTCTTCTCAATAAGGCGCATATGCGCCCTCTCGGTGCAAATTCGTATGGTAGGCAACCTTTCCTTTATATAAAGAAAGGTTCGATTAACGGAATTCGACGACGCCTTTCACATGCGCCTTCTTGATGTCGGCAAGCGGAATATCGCAACGCGCGCCATCGACATCGAGCAACACGCATTCGGTTTCGGCGTTAAAGCCCGCGAGCGTGCCCGTAAAGCGGCTCCGGCCTTCGATAGGGCCATTCGTGACCACATAGGCCTCATCGCCGGCAAAACGCTCAAAGTGCTCGGGCGTGCGCAGCGGGCGGTCGATGCCGGGTGAGCTGACCTCTAAGGTATATGCACCCGGAAACGGATCGATCTCGTCCATGATCTCGTTCACCCACACTTGGGCGGCCGTGATCTCGTCGAACGAAATGCCCTTTGCGGTATCGAGATACACGCGAATCGTGGGGGCTTTGCGGCTGCCGACGATTTCGACGGTCACAATCTCGACGCCTTCAGACGCCGCACGCGGTTCCAAAGCCGCAAGCAGGCTCTTCTCTTTGGCGGTGAGCATCGATGCCTCCTTTCGAACGGTTTCGCGCAAGGGCGAAACTCCCCTATACAAAAAAGAAAGCGGGACCAGGCCCCACTTTCTCACAATGACGAAAAAGTTGTAATGCACAAGGGCTACGCCCGAGTGCGTGGTCTTTTTATATCACAGTCACCTGCGGGTACGCAAGGCTCATTCACGGCAAAATCATGAACGTTCATTCTTCCCATTTAATTGAACGGGCGCACGCGTATCACGACTTTCGCATCTGTCAAGCGACGAAACTTCCAACTTCGATAAGCTATTACTATCAATTACCCTAGTTCCGCTTATGATTAAAAAAACGTTAACCAACAGTTTCGCTATTCTGTGGGTATTTCTACCTCTCTTTTTGGGATATTTATCCCCTGTTTTAGACGGTATTTCCTTATGCCCACACATAAAAGCACCCCTTTGACACCTATGTATAGGTGAGACTTATGGATTTAAAACAGTTTTGGTATTTCTATTAATTAGATTTTTCCCCACGAGCGGTGCACAATATGAGCACAAGCTGAACGGAGGCGAGAGAGCAAAAGCACTGGAGCCGAAGTTCAAGGTAAGCGCTTAGGTAACCTTAAGGAGGGTTCACATGAGCAAATTGTCCAAGGAGCAGTTCGACGCATATCTCGAGCAAATCAAGGAGCTCGCAGAGGGTCCGTTCGAGGAGATGCAGCCCGAGATCGAGGTGACGAACGTCTTCCCCGAGAAGTTCTACGAGCTGGCCAAGGAAAACGACCTGTATCGTTTCGCTCTCCCCGCTGAGTACGGTGGATGGGATCTTTCGGAACTCGACATCCTGCGCGTTCAGGAGCAGTTCTCCCGTGGTCCTGGCGGCATGCGTATGCACCTGCACTATGCTGCTGACCTGAACTGGCGCATCCTCGACGACTACGGTTCGGACGAGCTCAAGGCCCAGTACATGGACAAGTTCCAGGACAAGACCATCTTCACCTGCTTTGCTCTGACCGAGCAGTCCGGCGGCACCGGTGCTGACATCCACACCACCGCTGAAAAGGACGAGAATGGCGACTACATCCTCAACGGCGAGAAGTGGCTCATCTCTCACACCGACTGCTGCGAATTCGCTTACGTCATCGCTGTGACCGATCCCACCAAGCAGGGCGACGAGCGTCTCTCCGCTTTCTTCGTCCCCGTTGACACCCCGGGCTACGAAGTTACCCCGATGCCCCACATGATGGGCGCTCGCGGTGCTGCTCACACCGGCCTCAAGTTCACCAACATGAAGCTTGACAAGAAGTACCTGCTCGGCAAAGAGGGCCAGGGCATGGAGATTGCTATCCACTCCCTGTCTGTTTCCCGTGCTCACATCGCTGCTTCTAACCTCGGTATGTGCCAGCGTATGCTCGAGATGTCTCTCGCCCGCGCTAACGACCGCATCACCTTCGGCAAGCCGATTGCTTCCCGTCAGATGATCAAGCGCGAGATTGCTGAGATGCAGATGTACACCCATGCTCTGCGTTGCATGGTTTACGACTTCGGCCGCGAGTACGACGCCGATCCTAACGGCAAGTACATCGAGGAGAAGGCCGCTATGTGCAAGCTGTTCTCCATCTACTCCACCCGTATCGTCTCCGACGGTATGCTGGAGATTTTCGGTGGCGACGGCTACTTCGAGGACAGCCCCTACGGCCCGACCGAGCGCCTCTATCGCGACGCTCGCGCTATGTGGCTCGAAGAGGGTGCTCCCAACGTTCAGCGCATCACCATTGCCCGCAACTGCCAGAAGTTCGGCGGCAAGGTCGAGTACCAGCTGTAATCACCCTTTTGAAGGCGTCGATCGCACAAGAACAAATTCACTCATGAAAGGAGGGTCGTCTGCCTTAGGTGGATGGCCCCCTTTTCTTTTTTGCGAAATCGCCACGAAATGCGTCCGGAGCTCCCGGACCATAGAACCGGGAAACCGGATATTGCATATTTCAACAAGGAGGAAAGCATGCAACCACTCAAGGGTCTTAAAGTCGTTGACCTCACCACCTTCCTTGCGACCCCGACCACGGGCCGCATCCTCGGCGAATGGGGTGCCGATGTCATCAAGGTTGAGGCGTTCAAGGGCGATCCCTGCCGTGTCAACCAGGCTGTCGTTTTCGGCATGCCCTCCAGCGACGAAGAGAACCTCGCGTTCGACGTGGCCAACTTCCATAAGCGCTTCGTCGCTTTGAACCTCAAGACCGAAAAGGGCCTCGAGGTCATGATGAAGCTCCTCGCGGAAGCTGACGTCTTCATCACCAACACCCGCACCAAGTCTCTGGCCAAGATGGGCCTCGACTGGGAATCCCTGCACGAGAAGTTCCCGCGCCTGATCATGGGCCACGGCCTTGGCTATGGCAAGAAGGGCCCCGAAAAGGACGCTGCAGGCTTCGACGTTACCTGCTACATGGGCCGCGGCGGCGTTTTCGGCACCACGGTTAACAAGGGCGACTCCCCCATGATTCCGACCAACGGCTACGGCGACTACCAGTGCTCCGTGTTCTTGGTTGCTGGCATCCTTGCCGCACTCCAGGGCCGCGAGAAGACTGGCGAGGGTGACTACGTCACCTGCGCTCTGCAGCATGCTGGCATCTACACGCTTGCTACGGGCATGATTTCCGCCCAGTACGGCAACCCGTACCCGAAGAGCCGTCTCGAGGTCAACAACCCGCTGAACAACGTCTTCCGCTCCAAGGATCAGAAGTGGGTTGTTCTGTGCCTGCCCGAGTACGACCGCGACTGGCCGCGCGTCATGCACCTCATCGGTCGCGACGAGCTTGCCGATCACCCCGATTACAAGTGCTGCCAGACCGTCAATGACAAGGGCCTCGCTCCTGAGGTCGTCAAGATTCTTGACGACGGCTTTGCCCAGTTCACTCGCGAAGAGCTGCTGAAGATGTTCTCCGAGAACGACATGCCGTGCGAGCCTGCGCAGACCCCGAACGACATCTACGAGGACCAGAACGCGCTCATCAACGAGTACATCAAGGCTGTTCCCTATCCCGATGGCCCGCGCTGGTGCCCGACTGCTCCTGTTCAGTTCGAGCTCGGCGAGACCGACGACCTTGTCCCGGGCGGCAAGCTTGGCTCTGCCACTGCCGACGTCATGAAGGAACTCGGCTACTCCGAGGACGAGATCAAGGCCGCCGAGGAAGAGGGCGCCGTTTCCGGCCCCGTCGATTTGGCAGTCCTGCAGGGCAAGTAAGCCCATCTCGCCAAGGGAGATTAAAGCGCATCGCTTTTTCGAGAAGGGGGCGAGATACGTCTCGCTCCCTTCTTCTTTTTCACATGGAGGGATCAATTCATGATCACCGACGTCAAAATCAACGAAGCCCTGAAAAAACTCTATTACGAGCGTGGCTATTGGGGAGACAAGACTATCGCAGACGTCTGGGATGAGCAGTGCGAGAAATACGGCGACCGCACCTATGTGCAAGACGATCTGGGCACGAAGCTTACGTATAAGCAGGTTGATACCGGCGCACGCAAGCTCGCATCGTGGCTGAAGGAAGTCGGCGTGCAAAATGGCGACGTCGTTTCCTTTCAAGTGCCCAAATGGGCAGATTTCTGCATTATTTACCTGGCCTGCCTTAAGGTGGGTGCCGTTATGCACCCGCTTGCAACGAATTTGAGCGCAAACGACATCGATTACGTCATCAATAAGGTGCAATCGGTCGTATATATATGCCCTACGTTCTTCCACAAAACTGATTACGAGAATCAATACCATGGAATCGAAAGCAAGCTTGGATCGCTTAAGGCTGTGCTGCTGCTTGATAAAGAATTCCCCGCACACGATGAAAATGCTATCACGCTGAGCAAAGTGCTCAGCGGTTATTCGGAATTCGATGGGCCCTGCCCCGCCCATTCCGACGACGTGTGCTGCATTCTGTCGACCTCTGGCACAACGGGCAAACCGAAGCAGGCCATGTTCACGCATAACAATATCCTATTCTCGGAACGCTCCTACACCGCTGATTTGGACCTTACCCCCGATGACGTGATGTGGATGCCGTCGCCTCTCAACCATGCGACCGGTTTCTACCATGGGCTCATCTCGCCTATGCTTACCGGCAGCCGCTGCGTTCTTCAGCTGCATTTCAAAGCAGCCGAGGCCATCGAGCTCATTAATCGCGAGCATGTCACGTGGTCGTGTGGCGCCACGCCGTTCGTGCATGACCTTATTGGCGCAATGGAAGATAACGGCACAGCAATTCCGAGCCTGCGTTTCTATTTGTGCGGCGGCGCTCCTGTGCCCAGCACGCTCATCGAGCGCGCGGCCGAGCACGGCTTCCTTCTGTGCGAACTCTATGGCTCAACTGAAAGCTGTCCCCACCTGCGCGTTCCGCGCGATAAATGCCTCGAATGGGATGGCCGATTCTCGGGCATTGCCTACCCCGGTATCGAGGTAAAGGTCGTTGACGAATTCCGCAACGAAGTCGCTTGTGGCGTTCAAGGCGAAGAAGCAAGCCGTGGCCCTCACATGTTCTGCGGCTACCTTAACGATTCCGAACGCACCAATGAAGCGCTCGACGATGAAGGCTGGTTCTATTCCGGCGATTTATGCACGATTGACGAAGAAGGGCGCGTGCGTATCAACGGTCGAAAGAAAGAAATCATCATTCGCGGCGGTGAGAACATTTCCGCACGTGAAGTCGATGACAACGTGATGGACTGGGAAGATATCTGCGATCAGGCAACCGTCGGCATGCCCGACGATCGCCTGGGAGAGCGCATTTGCCTTTTCGCCGTGCCCGCCCCCGGCGTTACCGAGGAACTTTGCTTGCACGACCTTACGGAGCACCTTGCAAGCAAGGGCGTGGCTAAGCGTCTGTGGCCCGAACGCATCGAAACTATCGACGCCATTCCACGCACGCCTACGGGCAAAATCAAGCGCTTTGAACTTGCGCGCGAGGTCAAACGCCGTATGGGCATCGACCAATAACGCAAAGCCATGCTTTCTATGCATGGGAACGCACGATAAAATGCCTGCAGCTGACGTCCGCAGCTGCAGGCATTTTCAAAATTGGCCTTCTTGTTTTGCAGGATGAGCACGACCGGCGCCCTTCAAAACAAGCAGACTAATCAGCGTATTAAGGGGGAACCATGATTGAACAGAAGTACACCATCACACGCACAAGAGCCACATGGAAGCCGCGTGTAACCGATGCCGATATGCCTTTCTTCACCGACAAAGACGGCAATACGCTCGTTGCCCTTTCGGGCGACGCTGACGCAGTGTATACCGGCACGGGTCGCACGCTTGTGGGAGAACCCCCCTACGCGCATCTTAACGATGCCGTCGAATCCAACAACGACCCCATTGATTTCATCGAAGTCGAAGATCTGCCCGAAGGCATTGAACTCGATTACCAGATCAGCGGCGGCTTCAACAACAATGCCGTGTACTTCAAATGGAAGATTGCCGACAAAACGAAATACCAAATCACCTGGGTTGCTCTGAAAACGTTTACGGGCATGCAGTTGAAATACGTGATGCCGAAGAAATTCCCGCCTTTGCTGTTCGCCCTCGCCGACGAAGACGCATTTGCGTATTGCAATAAGATTCCCTGCGAAGAATGCGCGTTCCGCTGCAAGAGCGGATTCGTGTTCTACGCGAATATCAAGGGCCTTGGAATCGTGCGCATGAGCATGGACCGCATCTCGATGCTCAACATGGACCAAATCAAATAGGACGAAAGAACAATCCCTATCGAAAAAAAACAACCGGCCATGTGGCCGGTTGTTTTCGTTTTACATAATGATGTCCGATGGAGGAGATGCAGGACCCGAATCTTGATTATCGGTATCGGGAAGCACACCTTTAGGGCATACAAACCCTCCAGTGAAGTCGATGAAGCTTTCGAGCGCACGATTCTTGAATTCTTCCTTCTTGTACACCATGTACACGGAATGGAACTCGCGCGGGACTTCGTTTTCGTCAATCGCGATAACGGCAAGGTTGTTGAACGGCTTCAAGCCAATAGTATTTGTGAGCAACGCGCAGTAATTCGGCGGCGCCGTGGAAACCATGCCGCCCATCGTGATTTCGTCATCGTAATCTTGATGAACCTGAAGGCCATAACGGCTCACAAGTTTATCGACCTCATCGCCAATAGGAGTGCCCGTGCGATAGGTATACACTTGCATGCCCTTCAAATCTTCAAGCTGCAGTACGCGACGGAATGCAAGCGGGCTTTGCTTGCTTACCGCAACGACGAGCTGATGGGCAACTGCGGGCTCGAAACAAAGGCTCGACTCGCCTTCCTTCTTGGCGGCGAAAATGACGTCATATTTATCGTCTTTCAAGCCTTCGATAAGATCGAGCGAGAAACCTTGCGATACGCGGAACTTTACCGCTTCACCGAAATTGTCGTGGTAGGCGCGAATAAGCGCCGGCAGATAATCGCCCGTGATAGTGTACAACGCACCTACGGCCAACTCGCCCGCGAGCTTGCCCGTGTACTCATGCATAATCGCGATGCCCTTATCAAGCTCGCGCAACGCATCGTGCACATAGGCCGAGAACTCTTTGCCATAGCGCGTAAGCTTCACGTTGCGCCCCTCGCGCTGAAACAGCGGAACGCCGAGTTCCTTCTCGAGAGAACGAATAGCGTCAGATAACGCAGGCTGCGTGATATAAAGCTCCTTGGCGGCCTTGGTATAGTGCTGCAATTCGGAAAGCTTTCGGAAATAATACAGCTGTGACAAGTTCACTGTTATCCCTTTCCTTCCAAGCGAACATCCCCTTTGCGCATAGCGCATCTCGTTCATTATATGAAAGAAACAGGTATATCGACGGTTCAATTTCATGGCCGAACAACGACTCAGCACATTGACTTCCATCCTGCCTGATGAGGTCCTTAAAGAACGCTAAAACGTATTATTCGTTTTTTAAATAATACGTGTTCAAATACGCAAAACGAATGAATTGGACTTCCTTTTACCTCGCTCGCATAATACAAGGCATAAGGAGCGATGAGCTCCGGAGGAAACACGGATTGTCATGCGACTAGAGGAGGTTTCATGAATCCCAATGCCAAAATTACCGACGAGCAGTTCGAAGCATATCTGAAGCAGATTCGCGAACTGGTCGAAGGCCCCTTCGAAGAGATTCAGAAGGAAGTCGAAGTCACCAACACCTTCCCCGAAGAGTTCTACGAACTCGCGAAGAAGAACGATCTGTATCGTTTCTATCTTCCCTCTGAGTACGGCGGATGGGACCTCGACGAGCTCGAGATCCTGCGTGTTCAGGAAGAGTTCTCCCGCGGTCCTGGCGGCATGCGCATGCATCTGCATCACGCTGCCGACATGAACTGGCGCATCCTCGACGACTACGGCACGCCCGAAGTCAAGGCCGAGCTCATGAACAAGTTCCAGGACAAGACCGTCTACTGCAACTTCGCCATTACCGAGCAGACCGGCGGCACCGGCGCTGACCTTCACACCACCGCCATCAAAGACGCCGACGGCAACTATGTTCTGAATGGCGAGAAGTGGCTCATCTCCCACACCGACTGCTCCGATTACACCTACGTCATCGCCGTCACCAACCCCGATGACGACAAGGACACTCGCCTTTCGGGCTTCCTGGTTCCCAACGATGCTCCCGGCTTCGAAATTGTCCCCATGCCTCACATGATGGGCTGCCGTGGCGCTGGCCATGCGGGCCTGAAGTTCACCAACCTCGTGCTTGACCCGAAGTACCTGCTTGGCAAAGAGGGCCAGGGCATGGAAATCGCGATTCACTCGCTTTCCGTTTCCCGCGTGCACATCGCTATGTCGAACCTCGGTATGTCCCAGCGCATGCTTGAAATTTCCCTCAAGCGCGCCAACGACCGCGTGACCTTCGGCAAGCCGATTGCTTCCCGCCAGATGATCAAGGCCAAGATTGCCGATATGCAGAAGATGATCCATGTTCTGCGTTGCGCAATCTACGACTTCGCTCGCGACTTCAACAAAGACCCGCACAACGAGTACGTCACCGAGAAGGCTGCTATCTGCAAGCTATTCTCTATCGACACCGTGAAGCTCGTCTCTGACGAAATGCTCGAGATCTTCGGCGGCGACGGCTACTTCGAGGATTGCCCCTATGGCCCCACCGAGCGTCTCTACCGCGACTGCCGCGCTATGTGGCTCGAGGAAGGCGCTCCCTGCGTACAGCGCATCACCATCGCTAAGGGTGTTGAAGACCACAACGGTCACATCGAGTACAAGACCTGGCTTGCAGGTACTGCTCTCGACTAGTTTTCGAACTAGAGCTTTTAGCCAAGGTTTTTCTTGGTCAGATTCCGGA
>OLOS01001757.1_pt1 | contig 16678 bp, 13 predicted proteins | sample 1672631 | NCBI WGS metagenome assembly OLOS01 (sample SAMEA3136707, study PRJEB25190) | human gut metagenome | biome: human gut; feature: human-associated habitat; material: faeces | place: Austria | collected 2013 | reverse complement strand
AGCAGCTCCTGCGCGTAATCGGTGATCTTGAAGTACCACTGCTCCAGCTCGCGCTTTTCCACCGGGTTGCCGCAACGCCAGCACACGCCTTCGGTGACCTGCTCGTTCGCGAGCACCGTGTGGCACGATTCGCACCAGTTCACCGGGTTGCTGCGGCGCTCCACCAGGCCCATCTCCCACATCTTGAGGAAGATCCACTGGCCCCAGCGGTAGTACTCCTTGTCGCACGTGCGCACGACGCGGTCCCAGTCGTAGGCCAGGCCCATGCGCTTGAACACCTTGCGCTGGGTCTCGATGTTGCCGTACGTCCAGTCGGCCGGATGGCCGTTGTGCTTGATGGCGGCGTTCTCGGCGGGCAGGCCGAAGGCGTCCCAGCCGATGGGGTGCAGCACGTCGAAGCCGCGCATCTTGTAATAGCGGGCGATGACGTCGCCGATGGAGTAGTTGCGTGCGTGGCCCATGTGCGGGTCGCCCGACGGGTACGGGAACATCTCCAGCACGTACTTCTTCGGCTTGCTGGGGTCTTCGACGGTGCGGTTGACGCCCGCCTCGTCCCATGCCTGCTGCACGCGCGGTTCAATCTCGTGCGGATTGTACTCTTTCATAACGCTTCTTTCCGGTCTAAGGCCTTGCCGTGGGCCGAGCTTGCAGTCTTCCTATTATAGAGCGAAACATTTCAGAGCGGTGTACTACGCCAGCCCCAGCCAAATCTGGAACTTCGGCACGTAGCCCATCACGAACACGATAAGGATGAGCGCCGGCAGCACGTACTTCAGGTACGGGCGCAGCCACTGCGGGAACGGGCGGCCTTCGCCGGTGTTCGCCTCCTTCAGGAAATTGTCCCACCCCCAGCCACGGCGCAGCGTGCAGAAGAGCACCACCACCAGGCTGCCGAGCGGCAGGACGTTGTTCGACACGATGAAGTCCTCGATGGACTGGATATCGCCGATGCCCGGGATGCCCACGCCGGAGAGCACGTTGAAGCCCAGGGCGCACGGCACGGACAGCAGGATGATGGCGATGCCGTTGATGACGACGGCGCGCTTGCGATCCATGCCCCACTGGTCCATGAAGAACGCGATGATGCTCTCGAACACCGCGATGACCGTGGAGAGCGCCGCAAAGCTCATGAACACGAAGAAGAGCGCGCCCCACAGTTGGCCGCCCCACATCTGGCTGAAGATGCTGGGCAGCGTGATGAACACGAGCGACGGGCCGCTATCGGGCTGCACGCCGTAGGCGAAGCATGCCGGGAAGATGAGCAGGCCGGCCAGCAGCGCGATGGCCACGTTCAGGCTCGTCACGCGCACGGCCTCGCCACCGAGCTTGTAGCGCTTGTTGATGTAGCTGCCGAAGATGGCCATGGAGCCCATGCCCACCGACATGGAGAAGAACGCCTGGCCCATGGCCGCGTACGCCGCGTCGCCGAACGTGAGCAAGTTCGCCGCCAACCCCGCGTCCGCGGTGCCGAAGATCTTCGAGAAGTCAGGCGTCAGGTAGAACGAGACGCCCTCGCCTGCGCCCGGCAGCGTGAGCGCGCGCACGCACAGCACAACGAGCAGCACGAGCAGGCTCACCATCATGGGCTTCGTGATGCGCTCGACGCCGTTCTTCACACCGCCCGAGCACACGAGCAAGCCGAGCAGGCACGTCACGACCATCCAGAACACCATCTCGAACGGCGAGGCCTGCATGGCGGCGAACGACGACGCCACCTGCTCGCTCGTGGCGCCGTTGAACTGGCCGGAGCCCAGCTTGAAGATGTAGGCGATCATCCAGCCGCACACGACGGTGTAGAACATCATGAGCAGGTAGTTGCCCGCGATGGCGAACCATTTGAGCCGGTGCCACTTCGTCTTCTTCGGCTCCAGCTCATCGAAGCACTTCGCGAAGGATTTGCGGCTGGCGCGCCCGATGGCGTACTCCATGACGACGACCGGCACGCACGCCACGATGAACAGCAAGTACAGCAACACGAACGCCGCGCCGCCGTACTCGCCCGTGATGTACGGGAACCGCCAGACGTTGCCGATGCCGATCGCGCAGCCCGCGCTCACCAAAATAAAGCCGAGCCGCGTCGCGAAGCCCTCGCGCTCGGCAGACTGCTTCTGTGCCATGCTTTGTGATTGCCCCTATCGGCCCGCCGCGCAGACCCTCGTCCCCTGTGAAACACAAAGCAGCATTGTAGCATTGCGCGCACGCATGGCGAGCTCCCGCTTACGCGGCAACGTAGCGGTACGAGACCGCGCGAACGCCCCAGTCGTCGATGGACGAGGCGCCGAACGCCTCCCACACCGCAGGAGCCAGATCAAGCTCGCGGCCATAGTCGCCGAACGAGCCCGTGTCGGTCCCCGTCGCGCGCACGGTGATCCCGCCGTAGAACACCTCCACCTGGGCGCCGAGCATATCGGCCTCCGATTGCGGCACGGCCACCGTGAAGCTTTCGTCATCGAGCGGAATGCCCGACGCGGTGGCAGTCCCGCCGTCGTTGTCTTCCGCGCTGTACGCCGACGCGTCGCCTTCGACCCATCCTTCGCCCTCAGGCCTTGCCGCGGCATTCAAGTCCTTCACGTTGTACGCACCGTCCACCATGCCGTCGGCGTCGGCGTCGTACGCGGACAGGGTCGTTGTCACCTCGGGGCGCTCATCATGCTGCACCGGCACCTCGGGCTCTTCCCCGCCGACCGCGGCTCCGCCCCCGGCGCACTGGCTCACGCCGAACACCACGAGCGCGCACACCACGACGATGATCGCCAGCAATGCCACCGGACGCGCCAGGTCATGCGAAAGGAGCGGTGCCGCCCCATCGGCGACACCGCCCTTCCGACGCTTGTGAATTTCGCGAGCGGTCACGCGCGGAGGCTAGCGCAGCGAGACGTTGCTGGCGTACGTGTTCTTGTCTTTCAGCACGACGTCGTGAGCGCCGCCCTCCACAATGGACGTGGAGCTGACCAGCGTGAGCTTCGCCTTGTCCTGGAATTCAGGAATGGTCAGCGCGCCGCAATTGCACATGGTGGCCTTCACCTTGTACAGCGTCAGCGCCACGTTGTCCTTCAGCGAGCCTGCGTAGGGAACGTAGCTGTCGACGCCCTCTTCGAAGGCGAGCGTCTTCTTGCCGCCCAGGTCATAGCGGCCCCAATTGCGCGCACGAGCGGAGCCCTCGCCCCAGTATTCCTTCATGTAGGTGCCGTTGACCATCACCTTGTTTGACGGGCTTTCGTCGAAGCGAGCGAAGTAGCGGCCCAGCATCACGAAGTCAGAGCCCATGGCGAGTGCCAGCGAAATATGGTGATCGTACACGATGCCGCCATCGGAGCAGATGGGCACGTAGATGCCGGTCTCCTTGAAGTACTCGTCACGGGCCTTGGCGACCTCGATGACGGCCGTCGCCTGGCCGCGGCCGATGCCCTTGGTCTCGCGCGTGATGCAGATGGAGCCGCCGCCGATGCCGATCTTCACGAAGTCCGCGCCCGCCTCGGCCAAGAAGCGGAAGCCCTCGCCGTCGACAACGTTACCGGCACCGATCTTCACAGAGTCGCCGTAGTGCTCGCGCACCCACTCAATCGTCATCTTCTGCCAATCGGAATAGCCCTCGGACGAGTCGATGCACAGCACGTCGGCGCCCGCCTCGACCAGCGCAGGAACGCGCTCAGCGTAGTCGCGGGAGTTGATGCCTGCGCCCACCATGTAGCGCTTGTGGGCATCGAGCATCTCGTTGGGGTTCGACTTATGGGAATCGTAGTCCTTGCGAAAGACCATGTAGGCGAGCGTGTCATCGTCGTTCACGAGCGGCAGCGAGTTCAGCTTGTGATCCCAGATGATATCGTTGGCAACCTTGAGGGAGGTGTCCGCCGGCGCCACAATCAGCTTCTCGCGCGGAGTCATGAACTCGGAAACCTTCTCATCGCCGCTCATGCGGGAAAGACGATAATCGCGCTCAGTGACCACGCCGAGCAGCTTGCCGTGCGCCGTGCCATCATCGGTGACGGGCATGGTGGAGTGGTCGGTGGCCTCCTTCAGGGCGACGACCTCGTTGAGCGTCATGTCGGGGGAAAGGTTGGCGTCGGACTCGACGAACCCAGCCTTGTAATCCTTCACGCGCTTGACCATGGCGGCTTCCTGCTCGATGGTCTGGTTGCCGTAGATGAAGGAAAGGCCGCCCTCGGTGGCAAGGGCTACGGCCATGTTGTCGTCGGAAACGGCGGCCATGATAGCGGACACCATCGGAATGTTCAGCGAAAGCGGGCACTCCTCTTCGCCCTTGCGATACTTGACGAGCGGCGTTTTCAGGCTGACCGACGCCGGGATGCACGTAGCAGGCGTGTGACCAGGCACCAAAAGATACTCGTTGAACGTGCGTGACGGCTCGTCATAGTAGTAAGCCATGGGGAATATGCTCCTTCGCGAATGGGGACGACTATAGTGTTGTTCGACATTATAGACACCCCGTCGCGGGTTGCACGGGTCGCAGCGGCGAAATACCTGCGTTTTCGGAGAAATTCCCCAGCCCTTAACGCGGCAGCAGGAGAAGGCTACGCGGAGTGCGAGGAGAACTTTGAGGCGGGAGTTGGAGGCGTGCAGCCGGCCTGCCGGCGAAAGGAGGGCGCCCGCGGCTCAAGCTTACCGGCGCGGCGTGCGAGATGTGCGCAACTCAGCGGAGGCGTCGCGGGAGCGACGCTGGCGCTCGGCGGAAGCATCCTCCGTCGGCACGACACGCCCGACCACGCGCGTTGCGTGCGCGGCGGCCGCCTGCTTGTCACGCTCGGCCAAAGCCATGCGAACCTTCCCGTATTCCCAAACCAGAAGCACGAGCAGGATGCACATCACAATGAGATACCCGATGATGGCGCCCGGCAGTCCCGTGAAGTTCACCAGCAGAATCGGGACGAACAGCGAGAACCCGAACGTGATCAGGTAAAGCTTCGTCACCGTACGCTGCTGACGCAACACCGTGACCACCTGATAGAGGAAGTCGATGCAAGCAGTGACGCCGCCGGCGGCGAGCATGATGAATACAAGTCCGCGGAACTGCTCGAAATCCACGCCGTAGAGGAAGCTCATGACCGTAATGCCAATCCAACCCATGATGAGCGCCATCACGACGGTGATGCCCACGATCACCGCCACGATCACCACGATAATCATGTCGAAGCGCTTGCGCTTCTCGGGGTCGGCCCACACGGCGGCCATCTTCACGAGCATCGGCTTGTAGATGAGCTGCGCGGTGAGCAGGATGCCCATGGCCGGGAAGTAGAGCACGTTGTAGTAGAGCTGGTTATCGTAGGAAAGCACACCCTCCATGACGAACTTGGGCATGTTGTCGATGAGCGAGTAGAGGAACAGCGCGACGAACAGCGGAGCGCACTGCTTGAAGAGCGCGACGACGCTGTCGAAGCTCGCGCGCGCCGACGTGGGCGTTTCCCAAATCGCGAGGGGCAAGGTGAGCACGATGAACGAAACGCCCGCAGCAATGGCCATCGCGATGCAAGAGACGCTGACGCTGCGCGTGATAAACAGCGCGACGGAGAACACCACGAGCACGAGCACCGAGCGGAACGCCTGGGAGATGCCCGCGAGATAGAGCTTGTCCTTCTGCTGAAGGCGGCCCTCGTAGACGTCGGCTAAACCATCGACCATCTTGTAGACGTACACGCCCATGCTGATCGTGAACATCTCGTCTGCATAACCTCTGATGGCGCAATAGATCCACCCGACGATGAGCATCGCCGCGCACGTGAGCCAGCGGTTGAGCTGATAGTCCGAGAACGAGTGAGCCTCGTTGAGATCGGAAATTTGGTAGGTGCGCACGCCGTAGTTCGCGAGGATCATGAGCAGCGAGCCCGTGACGAAGGCGAGCGAGAACATGCCAGCGAGCTCCACGCCCGCGAGCTGCGTCACCACGATGGTGAGGACGGGGAACACCATGCCCCATGCGCTCGTGCCAAGCGTGTTGCAAATATAGTCGCGCGTCGTACGGTGCGAAGCGTACTCGGCCGGCTGGTCGGCGAGCTCGCCTTCCGTCACCGCGCCCAGGAGGCGATTGCACCACCCGTTGACGGCGCGTGTAAGGAAGAATTTATTCGGGTCGAATGCCATGGAATCGCGCGTGCTGTCCCTTCGTGTCGTGTCTCATCCAAGGATTATAGAGTCGCTCTTCCGACGGGTTGCCAATTTGCACAGAAAGTGAAGAAGCCGAGCCCCGGAGGACTCGGCTTCGCATGTTTCACGTGGAACGCGACGAAGCGCACTCGCATGACGCTGCGGCGGTTAGCTCGCATTCCGCAACCGCGCGGAAGACGCCCGCCTTCGCAATGCGCGGGGATCGCTCGCCGCAAGCCGCACGCATCACCGCAAAGAGCTAGAAGCGCTGGAACTTCGCCTTCGGAACGCCGCAGATCGGGCACTTCTCGAAGTCGTCGCCCTTGTGGATGTAGCCGCAGCCCGGGCAGAGGTAGTATGCGTCGTCATCGGCGGCATCGATGTTGTTGTACGCCTCGAGATACTTCTCGGCATGAACAGCCTCGGCAAGCTTTGCCCTGGTAAACACCTTAACAGCCTTGGCGTGGCCCTCTTCCTGCGCCTTCTTGATGAAGGTGGGGTACATGTCAGAGGTCTCGAAGATCTCGCCGTTTGCGGAGGCGATCAGGTTGAGGTCGATGGCTTCGGGGGCCGGAGCCTCGGCAGTCGGGCGGGTGTAGGAAGGATCTTCGGCCTCCACGAGGGAAGCTTCGAGATTGATGTGGATCTGCTCGGCGGCAGAAGTGGCCTCCCACAGACGTGCGAGCTGGTCGAAGCCCTGTTCCTTGGCGGCCTTGGCGAAGGCGGCGTACTTGGCGGAAGCGCCAGTCTCGCCCGCAACGGCGGCCTTCAGGTTCTCGAGCGTGGTGCCTGCCTTGGTGGCGGCATCGGCGACAGCGTTGAAGTTGCTGGAGTTCTCAGCAGTGGGAAGTTCGGTACGAAGGTTCATAACGTGCCCCTCTCAATTGTTCTTGTTAACTGTTTTGTTAACCTCATCTTATTGAGAATTTATCTCAATAAGAAACTATAGCGAGTTGCCGAACCTTATGCAAGTCGCCCCCTCGCATTCCCCGCCGCAATTCGCAGAACGTTCACATCCGCCGAGACGTAGGCGTCGTGCACTATAATTGGCCGCATCACGATACGCCTTGGGCAACACGAAAGGTCGAAGGACATGGAACACGAAGTAGCTTGGAAGAAGTACGACGAGGTGGACCTCGAGGCCCTCGAAGGCCTGGCCAGCAACTACATCGACTTCATTTCGGAGAACAAGACCGAGCGCCGCTGCGCCGCAACCGCCATCCGCATGGCCGAGAAAGCGGGCTACGTCTCGCTCGCCGACGCCGTCCGCGAGGGACGCGCGCTTTCCGCAGGCGACAAGGTGTGGGCGCATTCCCACGGCAAGGCGCTCATCCTGGTGCAGCTGGGGAGCAACCCGCTGAGCGAGGGTATGAACATCCTGGGCGCGCACATCGACAGCCCCCGCCTCGACCTGAAGCAGAACCCGCTCTACGAGAGCAACGGCTTCGCGCTTCTCGACACGCACTACTACGGCGGTATCAAGAACTACCAATGGGTTACGCTCCCGCTCGCCATGCACGGCGTCATCGCCAAGAAGGACGGCACGGTCGTGGACATAAACGTGGGCGACGATGAGGGCGACCCCGTTTTCTGCGTGTCTGACCTGCTTATTCACCTCGCAAGCCAGCAGATGGACAAGAAGGGCAACAAGATCGTCGAGGGCGAGGACTTAGATATCCTCATCGGCAACCGCCCGCTGCCCATCGACGGCGAGGACGCCGAGCGCGAAGCCGCCGGCAGCGAGGGCGCAGAGAGCAAGAACGCCGCGAAAGAACCGGTAAAAGCGTTCGCGCTGAAGCTTCTGGCCGACAAGTACGGCATCGAGGAGGCGGACTTCCTTTCCGCGGAAATCGAGATGGTACCGGCAGGGCGCGCCCGCGAGCTGGGCTTCGACCGCAGCATGGTCATCGGCTACGGACAAGACGACCGCGTATGCGCCTACACCTCGCTCATCGCGCAGCTCGAGGCGCCGGCGGATTTGGCGAAGACGGCCGTCACCGTGCTCGTCGACAAGGAGGAAATCGGAAGCGTCGGCGCGACCGGCATGGCATCGAACTTCTTCGAGAACACCATCGCCGAGATCATGGAGCTTGCCGGCGAGGGCGGCATGCTCCCGCTGCGACGGGCGCTTTCCGCGTCGAGCATGCTTTCCTCCGACGTGTCGGCCGGCTTCGACCCCGCCTACGCGAGCGTCTTCGAGCCGAAGAACGCCGCATTTCTCGGGCGCGGGCTCGTGTTCAACAAGTACACGGGCGCACGCGGGAAGAGCGGCAGCAACGATGCGAGTGCGGAATACGTGGCGCGCGTGCGTCGCGTGATGGATGACGCGGGCGTGTCGTTCCAAACCGCTGAGCTGGGCAAAGTCGATGCAGGCGGCGGCGGGACGATTGCGTATCTGCCCGCGAAGTACGGCATGGACGTCATCGACTCGGGCGTGGCCGTGCTTTCCATGCACGCGCCCTGGGAAGTGACGAGCAAGGCCGACATCTACGAGGCCTACAAGGGCTACCTGGCGTTTTTGAAAAACGCGTAAAGGCGAGAAAGCCGCCGACAGCTAGCGCCCGCAAAGAGAGGGGTCAGGCAAGCCGAGCGGGTGCAAGCCGTGGGCGTGAAGCGATGGTCTTGCCGCCAGGTGCCCCACCCCTGCGAATGGGGGGGGTTGCTCAACCATCGAGCAACCCCCCCATTCCATGACCGAGACAAAAACACCCGACCCCCGTCCCGTTCGTGGACCCCGGTGGACCCCCGCCCCACGCGCTTTCGCAGCAAAGCCCCGCGAACGCGAACGCGACCGGCCCTACGTGAAGTCGCGTCGCAGCACGACCTCGCCGCAATGCGGGCCGCGCGTGGTCCGCTCGACCCAGGCGCGCAGAATGCGGCCCTCCCACACGTCGATCTTCGCCACGCATTGTGGGAATCCCCCGCGGGGGTTGGTGGGCGAACCGGGGCAAAGCAGCAGGTCGGCCGGGCGCGCTTCCTTCCCTACCACGATTTCGGGAATATGGGTATGCCCGTGAATGCACACGTTCGGCAGCGGGTCGCCCGGCGCGAGCGCGCCCGAGCCCGCGAACGTGATGCGCACATCCCGCGGATAATGTGCGACGAGGAAGCGCACACCGTCGATTACGGGCCTGGCAAAACGGCGCACCGAGGTGCCATACTCGTTGAAATCGTTGTTGCCGAGCACTGCCGTCACAGGTGCGAGCGTCTGCAGATCGCAAATAATCTCGGGGCTGCAGATGTCGCCCGCATGGATGATATGCTCGCAATCGGCGAGCGCATTAAACGCTTCAACAGGCAAAACGCCATGCGTATCGGAAATCACGCCGATTCGGGCCATGTCACACCACGCTTCCTTTCGCCCCTTACTTCCCAAAGCATACTCGTTTGATGAGCGCTCGAGAATACCTGTTCGCGATTGCAATGCGAAACGGGTCTCGCCGCTATCGCGGTACAGGGTGGAATGACGGAGGAAACCCAAGATGAGAAGCGCGCATCAAGACGCGGAAGGGGCGCAAGCGGCATGCTGAGAGCGAGCGAACACCCGCCCCTTCCCCTTCTCTTCGGCATCGCCTTCTAATTATCTAAGCGTAGTCCACTCAAGTTACCTTCTAACAAATGTGTCAGGTTTGTGACGAACTAGCACTCTCCATTGACGAGTGCTAATGAGGAGTTTATAACGATAGTCGAACCAAGAAGGGACGCCGAGAAGAAGCGAAGGCAAGGCGCCGCAGGGTTTTAGCCCACTGCAGGCGGGCACGACAAGGTTGCCGCCCACCTCAAAAGCGAGCGAACAACCGCGGCAGCAGGCTTCCGCCGATTCCCAAAACAGAGCGCCCCCCGTTATTAGGAGATGACAATGATGACCATGCTTATGCCGACTCGTAGGAATTTCTTCAATGACCTGATGGCCGATCCGTTCGACGCGTTCTTCAACACCCCGTTCACCCCGGCTCCGAAGTCTTCCTCCACGCTGATGCGCACTGACATCAAGGAGCATGATGACGGCTTCGAAATGACCATCGACCTGCCCGGGTTCAAGAAGGAAGATGTTCAGGCTGAGCTTAAGGACGGCTACCTCACCGTAAACGCCGAGACCAAGACCGAGACCTCCGAAGGCGACGAGAAGAAGGGCACCTGGGTACGCAAGGAGCGCTTCGAGGGCAAGTGCAGCCGTACATTCTATGTGGGCGAGGATGTCAAGGAAGAGGACATCAAGGCCCGCTTCGAGAACGGCACGCTCGTAATCGACGTTCCCAAGCCGCAGCCGCAGCCGAAGCTTGAGGAGAAGAAGACCATCGCCATCGCGTAGCCTTTCCCCTCTCGATTTTCCTTTCCCTCTCTTTTCTCCTAACGACGCTGGACGCGTCCGATAAGCCCAGTGCGAAAGCCCGCAAGGAACCTCCCCTTGCGGGCTTTCTTTTTATCGTCTTGTGCCTGGTGTATCATGGCGCCGAACAACAGCGAGGCAAAGGATGGGCAGATGGACGCAGCAACAACCCGCGGCATTCCGCAACTGAAGAACATCGAGCAGGTCAGCGAGGGATGGATCAACAAGTATATCCTCACTTACGAGCTGCCCGACGGCACCGACTACGTGTACGAGAGCACATCGCGCAAGAAGCTCGAAGCGTACCGTACGGGCCTTTTGGCGAACGCCCGCGGCGAGGCGCCGCGCGTTGACGCCGTTTGCATCGTGGGCGAAACGCGCGAAGGCACGCTGCTCATGATCCGCGAGTTCCGCTATCCCTTGAACTCCTGGTGCATCGCGTTCCCCGCAGGATTGAAGGAACCTAACGAGAGTATTCGAGAATGCGTCGACCGCGAGCTGCGCGAAGAGACAGGATACCGCCTGCGCACCGACGTCGATGAGCCTGTTCGACTTTTGCCCCAGGCGGGATTCTCGTCGACAGGGCTGACCGACGAGGCGATTCAGATCGTATTCGCCCAGGTGGAAAAGGCGGGCGATGCGCAACCCGAAGAAAGCGAGCTCATAAGGCCCTTCCAACTGCCCCTCGGCGATGTACGCCGCTTCCTCGACGAAAACACGACGCTCATCGGGACACGTGCCCAGCTCATCCTGGAAGTCTTCGCCGCGCGCGCCGAACGCTAGTCGGATTGCAAGGGTCGAACCCGCCCGCATCGAAGACGCACGGCGAGCATGGCAGCATCGGGCAGCGGCCCGCATGCCCCTTTAGACAGGCGCACCGTGCATCAGGCAGCTTGCGGGCTATTCTTTCTTGTCACCAAGCGCCTCGAGCGCGGCGGCGTAACCGCCCGACCCGTATGAGAGGCACTTCGACACGCGGGCGATGGTCGTCGCCGAGGCGCCCGTAGCCTCTTCGATCGCAGAATAGGGCTTGCCCGAAGAGAGCAGACGAGCCACAGCCAAACGCTGCGAGGTTTCGCGAATCTCGCGAATCGTGAACAAGTCCTCGAGCAGGGCAAATACTGTGTCGTTGTCGTTTAGCTTGGCGAAGACGGACAGCAGGTTCTCGACTTCGGGGGTTCTCAGCTCGCTCATTTCACTACCCTTCTGCTCGTATGAGACCGTACTCAATGGAATCGACAAGCGCGTTCCACGATGCCTCGATGATGTTCTCGCTCACACCGACCGTGCCCCAGCTGCCGCGCTTATCGCTCGTCGTGATGATGACGCGCGTCGTAGCGCTCGTGCCGGCGCCTTCCTCGTCCAAGATACGCACCTTGTAGTCGGTGAGCTCCATGTTCGCCACCTGGGGCAGGTACTCAGTGATGGCCATGCGAAGCGCTGCGTCGAGTGCGCCGACGGGGCCCGTGCCCTCACCCGTGGCGACGATTCGGCGATCACCCACATGAATCTTGACCGTGGCCTCGCTCGCCGCATCCTTCGCGAGGGCGCCCGTGTCTTCCCGATCGTCCACGATGACGCGGAAACTCTCCAGCCTGAAATGGGGCTCATATAGGCCGAGGTGCCGCCTGATCAGCACCGCGAGCGACCCGTCAGCCACCTCGTAGGAGTAGCCGTGCGCTTCGCGCGTCTTCACATCGTCCAAGATTGCCTGGAGCGTCCGCGCATCACCCGAAAGGTCGATTCCCAGGCTTCTTGCCTTCGCAGCAAGCGATGCCTTGCCCGCAAGTTCGCTCACGAGCATTCGCGTTGCGTTGCCAACGTTTCGAGGATTCGTGTGCTCGTAGGCTTCCGGAAAGCGCGCGATGGCGCTCGCGTGCAGGCCGCCCTTGTGCGCGAACGCCGAAGCGCCCGTATAGGGATGGTGCGCGGGAACGGACAGGTTGCACGTTTCGGCTACGAACTGGGCGGTCCGCGTGAGGTCGCGCAGGTTGTCGGAGCCGACGCAGTGGAGCCCCATCTTGAGCTCCATGTCGGCGATGGCGGTGAGCAGGTCGGTGTTACCCACGCGCTCGCCGATGCCGCCGACGGTGCCCTGCACCTGCAGCGCACCCGCACGGACAGCGGAAAGCGCATTGGCCACCGCACAGCCGGAATCGTCGTGGCAGTGAATGCCCAGCCGCTGGTCGAGAAGAGCACGCGCAACGACGCCGACTATCTCCTCCACCTCGAAGGGAAGCGCGCCCCCGTTCGTCTCGCAAAGATCGATGGAGTCGGCGCCGGCCTCGCTTGCCGCGCGAATGCACGCGAGCGCGTAGTCAGGGTTGGCCTTGTAGCCATCGAAGAAGTGCTCGGCGTCGAACACGACGGTGAGCCCGTGGGCCTTCAGGTACGCCACCGAGTCGGCGATCATGCGCAGGTTTTCCTTGAGCGTGGTCTGTAATGCACGTGTGACCTGGGCATCCCATGTTTTTCCCACGATAGTTGCCACAGGAGCTCCGCACTCGATGAGGTCGGCAAGGCCCTGATCCTGGTCGGCCGGCGTGCCCTTCTTGCAGGTAGACCCGAACGCGGCGATGCGCGCATGGTCAAGCGGCATCTCCTTCACGCGGCGGAAGAACTCGATGTCCTTCGGGTTTGACGCGGGGAAGCCGCCTTCGATGAAATCGATACCGAATGCGTCGAGCCGCTCCACGATGCGCAGCTTGTCGTCAAGTGAAAGCGAGATGCCCTCGCACTGCTCGCCGTCGCGCAATGTGCAGTCGTATGTGAAGATGTGCTGAGTCAAACCCCGTCTCTCTCCAATGGAAACGCCGATTGAATAGCCGTTCGTCCACGGGCTATTTTACTCCAACAGACTAGAGCGGGAGAGCGCTTTTCGGGGAAGGCTCCGCCGTCAAGCACGAAGTGCAGCTCCAAGGGATGCATCATTAGGGAGCTAGCAGTCATCGAATGCACGGGAACCTGCAGCTTCCGAGTACGCGAACAGTCCGCCCAAGCGAAAGTCGAGCCCCGACGAAATAAAGGCTCGAACGCAGAGGGCAACCACCCGACGCTTACTTCGACCCACCGCCACCAAGCCCGATGAGCAGATAGAGAATCCAACCTGCGGCAATGATGCCGTACCTAGCCTTTTTGCTCATGTCTTCCTTGTTCAGCATGATAATCGTGAGCGGAACGGGGAAAATGCAGATCCACCCCAGAACCCACAGCCACGTTTTCCGCCTCTTCGGGGTCTCTTGAGGAGCCTGCTGGGGTTGGGGAGAAACTTGAGGCTGGAAAGTTGGCTGGGAAGCTGGTTGATAGCAGGCTTGCTGAGGCGGAAAAGATGCCTGCGCCGCTTCCGCTTGAGCCCTTTGACGACCCTTCTCGAATTCGTACCCAGCCTTTTCTGCCCCGTCGAGCTGGACTTTCTGAATCTCGTCATCTACCGGCAGGGCGGCACCGCAATAGCTGCAGAAAGCCATTTTCCTATCCATGTCGACTTCAAGCCGAGCGCCGCAGCCTGGGCAGGTAAGGTTGACGATCTTCACGAGGATCCCTTTCGCATCACGAGCTCCGAGACGAAAATCAGGAAATCGAGCACCAGCTTCATCGCGAACCGTTCTCACTTCTTTCCCTGTCCTCGCGAATGAGGCGTTTCAGGTATGACGACATACTTTCCTCCCGATTCCTCGCGAATTCGTACAAATCGTAATCGGGCGGAAAGAAATTGCACTGGATTTTCTTCTGCTTCGCCTTCTTGTACTTGTTCTCCGCCGCGCGCTGCGCATCGGTGCGCTTCACGGCGCGCTTCTTCGGTTCCGGCATCGCAAACCCTCCCTAGAAAAACGGCGAAGTCGGGGTTGTCCCGCACGCTCGGGGAGACACCTGCGAAAGGCGTTGGCCCCGGGACCCGTGCGCTGAGATTGCCGCGCGCGGGGAGCGCTTAAATGACTCGCCACCTCTTCGCCGCGCCCTTTGCTGGGTTCACTATACTCAGCCCGAAGCGGCCGTATGTCCCCACCATGGTACAGGTGCGAAAACCGTCCGTTTGGCACGCATCGTCCCTGAATGAGACTCTCACGGCGACGCCGTACGACGAGATAAAAGAAGCCCTCAAGTTGCTCATTTTTGGAGAAGACGACAACTAAAGGGCCTAACCGTCTCGCCGCGTATCTTCGCGGCGGGATGCCGGGTCCAGCATATCGCGGAAACCGTGGCTGGAGCGCTGCGAAGCAGAGATCGGCCGACCCCACGAGCGTCCCAACCTGCCGAAAATTCGGGAAGGGCGCGGCAATGGAATGGTTACCTCACGACGCCGGCTACGCCAGGCCCCGATCCCATGTCTCCTACGCTCGATGAAGGCGTGGTGCTCGCGGTTGCAGAAGTCGAGCTACCGCCCGTAACGGTCCCGGAATCGGTATAGCCATGCGCATCCGCGTTCGTCAGCACTCCGCCTATCACCAGGGTATATTCCCCGCCTTCGGTAAACTTCGGGCTGCTTGCCAGCACCATGCCGAATTGTTTGGTGGCTGTTATCGACGCAATCACGTTGCCGTTTGCGTCCACGATCGCGACCGTATCGCCCGCACTGCCGCTCACGTTCGCGGTGTAGAGAAACGGCTGAGTGCCGCTCGAGAAACTCTGCGCCATGCGCGACGAGCCGATCATGAGCACCGTACCGCCCGAAACGGTCGCCTCGCTATCGTAGTCAAACGCGCCATCGCCATCGCTCGACGGGCCATTGACGAGTACCGTGCCGCCCGTGATTTCCACGCTGCCGTTGCTGTCGATGGCATCGCCCACCGAGTCGAGCACGAGTGTTCCGCCGTTGACCTGAATGAGGCAGTCGGAAGAACCTGCACCGGGGGCTCCACCCCGATTGCCACCACCCTTGCTACCACCAGGGAAGCTACCGCCATCCACAGGGCTTCCACCCGCTGCGGGCCCACCTTTGCCTGGTGTTTCTCCATTGACAGTAATACCGCGCTCGCCAGGAGCGCCGTTATCGTTAGCGCCCTCGCTTTCGTCCGAGCTATCCGAGAGGTCGGCAGCGCTTGAGTTCACCGCGTCATCGGACGCCACAATGGAAGTATCGCCGCCGTTCACGTATACTTTTTCCGCCTCGAAACCTTCGCAGCAGCTGGTCACGTCGATGACGCCGCCGTCGACCGCAAGCTCGGTTTCCGCATGGAAGGCATCGTCGCCCGCGCCCACCGTGAACTCACCGCCCGCAATCGCCATCTGCAAGTCGGAATGAAACGCATCGTCGGCCGAGGTCACGCTGAACGTTCCGCCCGCGATGCCGATATAGGTTTTCGCCTGCACCGCGTCGTCGCCCGCATTGATTGAGAAGGTGCCGCCCGTAATGCTCACGAAGCCCTGCGTCGCCTTGGTGTCCTTGTTCGACTTGATGCCGTCACCTCCCGCCACCAGGCTGAACGAGCCGTCAGCAATCTTCACGCAATCGCGGCCGCGCAGGCAATCCTCGACCGCCGTCACGTTCAGGGTGCCGCCCGTGACGACCAAGTCGTCCTTCGAGCAGATGCCGTGGCGATAATTCGCCGTCACGTTGAGGGTCCCCGTGCCGTTGATGGTGAGGTCGCAGCGGCAAAAGAGCGTCGCGTACGGCTCGTCAGAGTCATCTTCAAGCGTGTAGTCGGTGCCGTCGGAAAGCAAGTTTTGCGTACCATCGGCCAAGGTCACGAAGCATTTATCGGCGTTCTTCGCATAGATTGCGGGACCGTTCTCGTTGTGGATAGTCGCCCCCGCAAGTACCAGCTGAACCTTCGCGTCATCGGACGCGTCGACGACAATCTGTCCCGACGAAAGCTCACCTGAAATAATGTAGGTTCCTTCTGATGAGATGGTCACCGTCGAACCATCGACTGCGGCACCCGAGCCGTCAACACTTGCGGACGGCCCCGAAAGCGCGATGCGCGTGGCGGACGCCTCGTCGTAGCTTGCATCCAAGTCGCGCTTCGAATAGTCCAGATCAAGAGCCGAAACGTCGAAAACTGCGGCAACGTCTTCAAAGGCGGAAGACTCTGAGTCAGCCGCTGCAGCAGCATCGCTTGACGCCGCGGAAGAAGACTGCTCGCCCGCGCAGCCGCCCAACCCCGAAAGCGAGAAAACGAGCACAGCGGCGATACAAAGTGCGGCAAGACGCCTCATGCGACCCGACCAGGCCCCTTCGACAGCGCCCACAAAGCGAGTTCCGCCCTCATTTCGCGAAGAGTCGGAAGTCGTACACGATTGCGAATCACT
>OLOS01001754.1_pt1 | contig 16697 bp, 21 predicted proteins | sample 1672631 | NCBI WGS metagenome assembly OLOS01 (sample SAMEA3136707, study PRJEB25190) | human gut metagenome | biome: human gut; feature: human-associated habitat; material: faeces | place: Austria | collected 2013 | reverse complement strand
TCAATGGCTACCACTACCGCCTTTAATTGCACGATTTCTATCCTTACCGCAATTAACGACTACGCCACCTATTGCGGCCTTACGGTGAACGAGGACAACGCATTCGAAGCTGCTTGCTTTCTCCGCGATACCCTCTACGCCATGTATGATGAGCGAATCGAGATTGACCTCGACGAACTTGACCAGCAATTCAACATTTACAGCTTCTAAATCGAAGCCCCCTCCGGCGGCACAAAACGGAGAGGGCTTCTGTATGATGGGCGGGTGCAGCGCCCATAGTGGAAGGAACGGCAGGCTAGAAAAGGAACAAAGAAACCCGCCGCACCTCCATAGTATCACCTCAACCCAAGCAGGCGAAGCATTTTAACCCATCTTTCGCGGGTAGCGGGCGAATCGAAGTAACACACTCCCATACGATACAGCCCGGTAAGCTTCTTAATGAACGGTGTGGCGCGGTCAATCATAAAGAGGTTCGGGCGCATGTCATCTGCGGTGAGAGCATAGCACATACCCCGCTGCTCAGCGTCTGATGGTACCTTGGGCGTAATGTAGTAAATGCCCGTGCTTGTGTCAATCCACACGCCGAAACTCATACCTTGGAAGACAACTTGATAGAGGAACGCACTCCGCTTGGTCTTCTTCGCAATGAACGTGTCCGTGCTGTCGTGGAATTCGGCATCAATCATTTCATATTCGTATGCGGTGCCTGCAATCAAGCGCCCTACCGGCGTTGCGCGCTCCTGGTCAGCGAATACCTCATCCTTGGCATACTCGATGAGGATAGACTTGCCCCTATGCCAACTGAACCCCTCTTTAGGCTCGTCGCGGATGCCCGCGAAGAGGAACAACGGATTCACAATCGAACAAGTGTTCGCTAGTAGATACATGTGAACATTTGTTCTATCGCGTGCAACGGTCTTGAACAGATTGAAGAGCGCGCCCATATCGTCCGGCAGGTACCCGGGCGGCGCTTTGGTCATACGAATATACTCGTCCCATATAATCTTTTTGACCTTGGGGAACGCCACGCCCTTATAATTTGCTTGCTTTGACGCAGGTATGCAATGACAAATAGGTTGCCAGTCCGGCTTTTCGTCCTCGTCCAGGGGCGCTTTGGCAATGTAGCCTTCATACCCCACCATCTTGAACACGTAGCCCGGAAACTCATTGTGCGCGGCAATATCGTCAAAGAGTTTCGGCGCTGCCGTTTTAAGCTCAGTCTCATACCGTCGCACGTATACGAACTCTGAGCGGTCGCGCATCCAGTCCTTGATAGCCTCGCGCGTGAACCCGTAAGTCTTGCCGTATGAGCGCATGGACATAACGAGAGTAAGCGGGGCATTGTAGCTGATAGCGCGCGAAGGGTCGTAGAATTTGCGCTCAGCCATTATAGATACCTCCTAACCCTCCAATTATACGCGCTCGAAGCGTATGCGTCGGCGTTCTCTTTGATGTAAGGCCCTGAACCGGGTCCTCCGTGGCCTATCAGCTGGTTGTTGCCTATGTAGGCTTCCACATGGTCATACATGGGGTTGTCGTAGCTCCAGTTGAAAAATACCAAGTCCATCACTTGCATTTGGTCTTGGGGCAAGGAGCCTGAGCCGTCGGCTATGACGCTGCCGTAATTCTGTTGGTCACCCGTCCAGGTTCCTATTTCCTGTCCGGTTATGATGTGGTAGACGTACCACATGAGCGCAGAACAGTCAGTGTAGCCCGAATCCTCCGGGGACATTCGCCCCGCGCCTTGCGAGTAGGCGAACGCGTGTTCGTGGTCGAGCAGCCACTGTTTCATTTCCTCCGCAGCCGCGCTGCCGGTCGCGCTGCCGCCGCCCGTGTTGCCGCCGCTTGGGTTTTGGGTCGCGACCGATACGCACGGAAGCCACACGTTCGGCGCGGAGCGGTAGCACACCAAACCGTTTTGGTATGCGCCCGAACCGTACAAGGTAATGATACCGTTGTCGAGCTGCACACGGGTGATGAGCTGTTCGCTGCCGCTAATGTTCGGTGCTTGCCCGCCGCTTCCACTGCCAACGCTTCCCACTTGCCCGAAATCGGGCGGCGCGCTCTCGCCGTCCCATGCGGCCAGTCGTTCGTAGACGGTATTATATCGGTTCGTGTACTGTCCTAGCACACCGTCAGCAAGGCAGGTTGAATGCATCAAATCGAGCGTAGCGGAGCCTCCGCACGACTGCAAAACACGTTGGCATTGCAGCGGGCTTTGGTGGTACATGCTCATAGCGAACACAAGCGTTTGCGGCCGGTCTTCTGACAATCCCCACCCGACAAGCAGGTCAATGTATCCGTTCGCATCCTCAATCCAAAGTTGCTGCTGCCCTACGTGATTTCCGTCGCGCTGCGCCCATTCTTGCCATGCGTTCGCCTCCGCGTCGTTCACCCAGTAGCCCGTCCACCAATTCCAATCGTGGCCTGCATCGACCGCCGCCGCTAACGATGGTGCGGCGCTTTGAAATGCCGTCCACCCGTCGGGGTCAGCGTCGCGGCATTTGATGATGCAATTTGCGGCGCGCTGTCCGTAATTTTGCATCATGCCGATGGTGATAGGGTCGTTTCGATTAACGCCCGTCCAGTCCCAACCGCTTTCCACCTCGCCGATAACATACATTGCGAACATGCAGGTATTTTCGCGCGTGGGCATTGTCTGCACCTCCTTGCATTAAAAAGGGCGGGCATTAGCCCGCCCTACGTTCAAGTCAACGTTACACACCGGCGAAGTACACGAGGGAAGCGCGGACCTGGACCGGACTGATATCCGGTCCGTACAACCAAACGCCGATTCGACCGTCACTCGCGACGTAAAAGCCTGCTAGGCCCTCGGTGTTGAGGGACGCTGCCGCCTCCACCTGAGCTGCGGGTTTGGCGTTCGACCGTACCGTGCCCACGTCGTTAGCGCCGCCCGTAAGTGACATGTTCGTTCCGAGGAACTGGATGACTACGAGGGGGCCGTACTTGTGAGCGCGGATTGTGCCCTGGCTCGCGGAAGCGACAACGCTGGTAGGGGTCGCGTTCACGGCGGTGAGTGCCTGCTGGGCGGTGGTCTGCGCGTTCACGCCCTGCTGGATTTGGGCCTGCACCGTGCCATTGAGCTTCTCGGTGGTAACCGCGCCGTTCTGAATCATGCTGGTGTTGATGCTGTTCGCGCCGGGAGTGCCGCCTCCTTCCTGCTCGACCTGGTAGAGCGCCGTGTCCATTGCGTTGGCAAGACCGTTAATGGCGTTCACGCCGTCGATGGTGTCGGTGCCGTTGATGGTCGGGAAGCTGTAATGGGTAGTTGCCATGGTGTCCTCCTTTACTCGGCAGAGCCGGATACAAAGCCGTCAGTGTTAAGCTCGCCCCACGTGCTGGCCTTTTTGGCTGTCAGGGCGGCATTGATTTGCGAGGTGAGCCAAGCGGTGTCGACGGACACCTGGCCTCCCGAGAGGGTGATGCCCGTGCCAGCCGTCACGCCGCTGCCCGCGCTGTCGGCCACCGACTTCAGCGCGGTGTCGACGGCGGTCGCAAGGCCGTTGATGGCGGACACTCCGTCGATTATATCGCCGTCGGCGATGGTCGGTAGAGTGTAGTTGGTTGTCGGGGTTCCTGCCATTTTTCCTCCTTTAGTCTACGTAGATTATGGCACCAACGAAAGCAATGTAGCTGTCGAATAAACTGAAGTTGAAACTGTTTCCCGTGCTAAAGTCAACCGCGTTCACTCCCCCATTTGATATGGTGTAAATCTGTCCTGTTTCTCCGCTTAACATATAAGTTCCGAACGTATTCATAGAACCGGTTGATGTAACCTCTATGAGTTCGTCTACGCCGTCTGACGCACATTGCAAAAGCTCAAAGCTGTTGTACATGATTCTGACAAGCAGGTTAAAGTTGATGCCTTCACCTCCTACGCACGAGAATGTGATGACTTTCCCATTCCCAAGCTGGATGGACGCATCGTGGCCGCCCGCGAAGGACACAACTTGCGGGTAAACCCCTTTAAGCTGCTCAAGGCGCACCGCCTCGTTGCCGGTGTAGGTTTCTCCACCGCTCGGCGCGTCAATCCAGACGTTCTGGGTGCCGTTGTTGCTCAGCACCTGGCCTGCGGTGGCCGCGGTGCCCGGCTTGTCGAGCTTGGTTGCGATGTTCGCGTTGATGGTCGCGACGGTCGTGTCCCACCACGATTTGAGCTGTGAGAGGCGGGTGGCCTCGTTACCTGTTGCTGGCATTTTCACCTCCTAGTTGACTGCGAATCCGTTATCTTTCAACTGACCCCACGTGCGGTTCAGTGCGGTCACGCTCGGCGGCTGCACGTAGTAGGAGCAGCCGTTCTCTTTGAGCTGCCCCCACGTGCGCCCTTTCATCATTGCACCGGTCGCGTTGGGGTACTGGAAACCGTAGGCTCGCAGCGCTCCCCACGTCCTCGCGTTCGTGGCCGGTTCAGGCTCGGGCTGAACGCCCATGTAGTCCATGAAGTCGGGGTCGGACGCGAACTCCACGGAGATAACGCCGTCCTCTATCTCGATCGCGTCCCCGGCGGTGCAGTCGCATCCGCCTCCCCCGCCTTCGCCGAGGTCAAGCTCGTTGATGGCGGTTATGATGTCGATTCGTCGTTTAGGCTCCAGGTTCGGTTTCATCGCGCCACCTCCCTACTTGACCGCGAAGCCGTGGAAAAGAACGTCGTTCCAGGTCGTCCCCGTCACAAGCGTCTGTCCGTCCGAATAATACTTGAAGCCGTGGTAATGTATGTCATCCCACGTGCGCCCCACCTGCTTGCCTTGCGCGTCCCCGATGAGGAATCCGTAAGCCTTCATGCTCGCCCAGGTGGTGAGGTTCTCTCCCGGGTCGGGGGTCGGCTCAGGCTCTGGCTCGGGGTCGGGGCCGGGGCCGGGGCCTGGCTCGTCGGGGTTGAGCGGCCAAGGCCAGCACGAGAAATCGAAGCCCGGGGTCATCCAGTCGACGTGCTCGCGCGGCGTGTACTTCGCGCGAATGTCCCCGTCGCCCCAATACAGGTTTCCGAACAGGTCGACTTCGAACCACGAGTAACCCGTCGCGTTAAGGTCGTTCCACGTCATGCCCGTCTCGGCAAGCTCGTCCCAAGTGCAGGCGTACACGCGTAGCATGTCGTACATTTGTTTGTAGATGACATAGCCGAAGTCGTGCATGCCGGTGACGGGGTTTCGCCCCGCGTACCATCCTTTTTGAAGCGCGTCGATGCGAGAGGACAGGCGCGCGTCCTGGCTGTTGACATAGCGCATCGCGCTATCAATAGCGTCTTCCAGCTCGCTTTTGTCGATTCCGTTGTCGTCCAGCAGCAGAAGCGCCTGCAAAAGCCAGTAGATTTGGTCTTGCTGCCGCACAGCGTATTTCCAGCTAGGCGGCAAGGGGTACTGAAAACCCTTGTAGGCAAAGTCAAAGGGCGATTTAGGGTCTGTGATTACTGCCATGTTGCTACACCTCCCATCTCGAAAACTTGCTGATGTAACGGTTCCAGACCATTATACACGATGTAAAGCGCATTATTAACCGACTGTATCCAGGACGTGAGCATATCGCCCACGGGCGCATTGCGCCCGCTGCTCGTCGTGGACTGAGCGTTTTCTGTTTTGCTTTCGGTGTCCGTGAGATTAGTCGCGTAATTCTCATCGCCCGAAAGCTGAGTTTGCGGCGTGGCGCTGTAGAGCTGCTTGCCGTCGGCGGTGGTTGTGTCGTTGCTCGTGCTCGTGTTCTCGAAGCTGCTCAGTATGTCAAAATCGGTATCAAGCGCGCGGAAAAGCGGCATGACAGAAGGGGACATTTCCGCCATAGTGCGCGCCATGAGGAATGCATACTCTTGGGCTGTTTCGGCGGCAATTTCGCGGTAGGCAAAATGCCGGTACACCATGGAATTCAGCCATTCGCGCTTTCCCTCGTACCAAATGGGGTAATCACCCAAAATATCGGCCATGTCGTAGCCGTAAAGCATGACCAAATCATGCAGGGTGGGCGCATCGTCCGTGATTATCATTCGTAGCCCCCTATGTTCGCATCGTGAGAAACACTGCCGTTTTCTGCCTGACTAATGGACGCGCTTTCGTCTTCCGTGAAGTGGCGCGCCGCCCACGTGACGTAAGGGCGCACGCCGAAAACCCGTGCGCATGCGTCGCAGAACATTTCGCGGGCGCGCATGAAGTTGTTGCGGCACATGATAACTTGCTCATTGTTTTGCAGCACTTCGAGCGAATTGCGGCGTTCCTTCTTTTCGGCCTGCGGGTCGTTGTCAACGCCCATGAGCGACAATGCTTGATTGAGAATAGTTTTCTGGTCGCTCAGAATGTCCTTTGCGACGTAAGGGCTTTCGGTGTTAAGCACCTGAATGCCGGTCGCAACGTCGAATCCCGCATTGTTGACGACGATATATTGCTCGTTGTTTTCCAGCTTCTGAATGAGCCGTTTCGTCGTGCGGCCGGAACCCTCGCCGCCTGCGAGAATATAGGGCGTGCGCTGAGCGCCCATGTTGGTTTGCACGATGCGGTCAATCTCAGCCAAGCGGCGCGCGTAATTGCGGAGCATCGGGTAGAGCGGACGGCGAGAAAGCGAATCCCAGCACAGCGCACAGTTCGGCGGTTGAATCTCGCCCGCCTCGTCAATCCACGCTTGCGCATTGCGGTACCATTGCGTTTGCTGACCATCGCCAGCCATGGGCGCGACAAGCAGCACGCGATTAGGGTTATAGTACATGTTCAAAGCGCCCATATTCGAGCACTGAGCCATAAGAAAACCGCCCTCGCGCCCGACATATTCGTCAGCCTGGAACATGCCGACTACACCGTAAAGGTACAGTTCCAGCTCCAGGGCGCGCGCGTCAATTCCGGCGGGAAGGTCGTGCCATTCGAAGCGCGACAGCGCGATGCCCTCTAGGTACTGCGTCCAAAATTTCACCTGCCACGCTTCCGCGCGGGCGCTTGGGCTGTAAATCTCTTTCATGTAGGCGCGGCCTGCGGCCATTTCCAGCAGGTCGGGTATCTCGTTCTCCGCGTCAGTGTAGATTGCTTTCTTTGCCATTTATCACACCTCCTTTAAGAGAATTGCGGCCGGTTGTTATAGGGCATTACCGTGCCTATCTCGTCCGGGTTGCGCCAGACGGTAACGCCCTTGCTAAATATACCACGGATAGCGTCTTTGTCCGATTCCGCGCACGACGCGTTTTCGATGTATATATCGGTGAACTTCCAGTATGTGTAATACTGCATCTGGTGCAGGCCGTATGCCGCCATGTTGACGCATTCGCGGCAGGCATAGCCGTACTTGCCCCAATAATCGCCGATGACGCGAACCGCATCGACGTTGATTACCTTGTACCGAACCTCTATGCCCATGTACCCGTTGGTCAGATTGAATCCATCGCCGCCCGCTTGTCCTACGATGCTTGGCTGTGTGAGCGCGGCATCCTGTACGCTTGCATTGAGAACGGCAAGCTGTTGTTCGTAGTCTCCTTTGTTCGCCCACTGTGCCAGCTGGTAATTCTGCGTTGCCTGCGAGGCGGTCAGGTTTTGGGTGTTAGCGAATTGCGCATTGCTTGCGTACAGATTAACGCCTGTTCCAGCCGCGCCCATGAGCGCGCCGCCGACGCTGCCTGACGCAAGAGAGCCAATAGCGGAAAGTGCGCCGTTGGCGATAGCGGCCTGATTCTCAATGTTCTTGTTCTGTTGCGCGGTATCGAGCGCCTGCATAGTCTGGCTGTAGCCCAATTGAGCGGTAGCGTTGCTTTTCGCGTTCGCCCAGCCCGCGCCCGCATAGCTCGCGTTCAGCGTGTTCACGCGCTGTGCGAGGGAAAGCGCGCCCTCGTCGTTCACCATGGTGAACTTGGGGAATCCCTGGAACCAAACGGCATTGTCAAGATTATTGCCGGGGCGCAAAACGGCCTGCCTGATGTTAGTCATAGTGGCGTACTCATAGCGTATTTCTTGGTTCGTGTGCGACACACCGGGCGTATAGCCGTACAGCCCCGGCCACACCGCGACGCGCATTCCCGGGTTAGCGGCGCATGCCGTCACGAACATTTCTATAGCACCGTCAATGGTAGCGCACAGCTCAGGTTTGAGCACCAGCGGGCTACCTTGGAAATTCGTCCACTCGATGCACGAGTACGGGTAGGCGAAGAATTTATGCATCCACTGGTATTCGCGCGGGATACCGTTGCTGAGCTGCTGCCAAATGTTGCCTGTCTCGAACCAGGCGCTTTCGTCGGGTGTCTCTCCTAGGAACTTCGCCTCCACACCGTTCAGCACAACGTCCGGCCCGTCAGTTAGCAGACCGGACGGGAAGCACGTAATATCGACGATGCCTTTTGCCGCCCACGGCGAATTCTTGACCTTTTCCATGAAGTATTTGAAATTCCCAGCGTCGAGCATGTAGACATTGCAGCCGGATACCAGCCCGTCCGTCCGCTGTCCGTCGGCGCACTCTAGATTTGGGCTTGTCTTTGACCCCCAGTCAGCGGCAAGGTTGACCGTGCTCGTGATGATGACGCGCCAGCCGCCGCCGCTTGGGTTGGAAATGTCCTTCCATTCGTGGTTAACGGTCACATACTCGTTTCCAATGTCCAAGCCTTCCGGCACGGACGCATAGCGGAGCAGGTTGCTGTTCTCGATGGTGTGAACGTCACGCCGGTTCTCATCGAACAAACGTTTCATGGGCAAATGCCCGCGCTCCAAAAAGCCGGTGCCGAAACGACAGCGGTAGACGTAGCTCGTCCATACGTCGAGCTGCAATTCGAGTGCCGTCGTATTCGGCGCGACGTAAGAAACACTCGTAATGAAATAAAAGAGAATCGGCGGCGTTACCTCGCCGGGTACCGGCAATTTAGGATTTTCGACCGTCAAGTAATTGTACTGGTAGCACTTGGAATACGGTACATTGACCGTAACCGGCTCGCGCGGTTTAAGGTAGGTCATGTGTTTGATTTTGACGCTCTCGCTGTCCTGCGCCACCCCGCGAAAATAGTCATTGCGGGCGTTTTCGGACGCAAAGTACACTACGTCTTTATAGGACGCATCCCAAGGAACTTTGCAGAGCATTACCTGAGAATCAGTAGGCCATTCGACCGGGGAAAAAGGCATTTCCAACCTCCTTTGGCAATAAAAAAGGCGGGCATTTCGCCCGCCTTAATTATACCATGCCGATTAACCGGCAGAGTAGCCCACCTCGTTCAGCGTGATATTGCCGCTCACGGTCGGGGTGACGGTGGAAACCGCCGTAATGACCATGGTTTCGTAGGTGGATTTTTCGGAGACGTGCAGGACGTTGAAGCGGTCAACATAGGTTCCGGTGTCCGGCAGGATGACCGGAAGCGTGCCGTTCGCCGCCTGCTCAGCGGTTCCAGCCGTGATGACAAAGTACGCGTTCGCATCGTCCGGCGTGGACGCGGGCGCGGAGTATTTGACCGTAGGCACAAGCTGCACGGTGGCACCCGGTTCGAGCACGGCGTTATTGCGCACAGTCGGGTCAAGCGCGACGGTCACAGACGTTGCGACCTTTGCCGTAGCGGTGGGCGTTTCGGTATCCGCATCGGTGGAGAACCGGATGGCGTTGCGCTGCTTGCTCGCAGCGTACACGCCCCTGCAATGAAGGTAGCTGTAGAGGCCGTCCGTTTTCGGGTTGTAAATGCTAGCGCTCTTGTTGCAAATGTCGAACACGCGGAAAAAGTCACCGTCCACCAAAAGCGCCTGAGTGCCTTCCAAGCCCTCCGGCCAATTGTCAATGACTACCTGCCGTCCGAAGAAATCCGTCTCGCCCATGTTAAATGCGCTCGCAAGGACGTTTACCGGGATGGCCGCCGCTACGTTCGCATCAAGCAGGAGAACCGCATCGGTGAGCATGGAGTCCATACCCTCAGCGTTGTACTTGCGCGAGTAGAAACCGTTGGTTTTAAGGTACATTGCGCGCGTTTTCTCAACCAGGTCTTTACCGTCGGTTTCCTTGTCATTCGACGCGGTAAGGTCAGCAACCTGGATATTGTAGAAACCGCTCGAAGTCTCATACTCAGAAAGCACTTCCTTCATGAGCAGGTATTCATCCCACGCCGCGGATTCATTCGGCAGCGCGAAAAGCTGGTTAACGTAGCCAGAAAGCTGACCATCGTTCTCCGAAGCTTCTGCCAGCAATTCCTCGTTAATATACATGCCGTACACGTCGGCGCGGTTGCGCACGTAGTAGTTCGTGCGCATGTCCGGGGTCTGCGCTGTCCACGGGTTAGCGTCCATCTGGTCGAAGTTCTCAGCGGTGATGAGGTTCGAGCCAACCTCCATGGCGATGGAACCCCAACTCATGCCCTGCTTGAACGGACGCAGCACGTTGTTGAACTGGTAATTGTTGAAAATCCGAATGCCAATCTGGTTAACCAGGGTTTCAATGTATTCATTCCAGATAACCGGGTAATCGCGAATGGTGCGGACGGTTCGCGCCAGATTAGCTTGCGTCGCGACCGGAACGCGGTCTTTGTACTCAAGCGACGCGGAGCGGCGCACAGCGTTAAGAATCTCAACGTTCGAAGCGTTCAAATATCCCTGCGGCATAATTTATTCCCCCTCCTCGAAAAGCTCAGCGAACGGGTCTTCGCCCTCGTCGCCCTCGTCTTCCTCAGCTTCCGGCTCAGGCTCAGGCTCAGCAGTCATGGCCTGCATAAGCTCCCAATTCTTCGCCGCCGTCTGCTGGTACTTTGCTTCCATGTCGGCCACGGCCTGTTCCAGCTCAGCAATGCGCGCGTTCGCGCCTTCGCCTGCCGCTCGCAGTCCGCCAAGACCGTCGATGATGCCGGGAATATCCGGCTCTTCGCCCTGCAACAGCTCGATAATCTCGTCAAAATTCATGCTTGGCACCTCCTTAGTGCGTTGGCGCGCGTGGCTGTACGGTTTGCCGCCACCACGCGCGCCGCGAAAGTGCCGGGCATTTCCGCGCACCCGCTCAAAGCGCCGCGATAGCGCCGGGGAGCACGGGACGCTAGCCCCCTCGCACGTGCAATTGCCCTACTGGCGAAGCGCGCGGGTGCCTCGGTCATATGCTATTATATATCAAGCTAAAGGAAGGAGCAAAAATCATGCGGCATTTTTACGACGGCGGGGACAAAAAGCACCGAAAATATTGCGTGCTGATTGACGTACTAGGCGATACGCGCGGGTATGCGGCGGAAGTTCTGCTAGAGCTGTACTGGTGGGATAATTTCGAAAATGCGGGCAAGTCGGTCACGCGCGAATACACCATCACGCGCCAGCGCTCAGCGGACACACTCTACAGTGAGCTTTTGCAAATGTTCGAGGAAGCGGGCTTCTACCCTCAGCCCTTGGAGCAAGACGAATTGCACGTGCTCATCACGCAAGCGGTATGCAGCGAAGTGCGCGGGGCGTGATACGAAAAGGCCGGGTCAAACCCGGCCTTTTCCTTACACCTCCTATTCCCCGTCGTATTCGAGCAATTGATATTCGAGGTTGTCCAGACGTTCGTTGATTCCGGCAAGGGTGGTAGCAATAGCCTCTAACCGCTGTTTAAGCCCCGGAGTCTCAGGCGAGCCGTTGATAGCGGCGGCAATCCATTTCACGTGCGTGTGCGTCGTGCTCACGTAATCGCGCCCCGTCGGGTCATCGGTGCGGGTAATCTCATCGACGGCGCGCGAAAGCTTGTTATAGCAATTGTCATACTCGCCGCCTTCGCCGTCCCACCAGTACCGCCATACGGCCTCGGCAATCTCTTCCTTTGTGGGCATGTCCTCCCCCTCTCCTGTGGCATAGGCTCGCCACGTCTCACCATCGCCATAAAAATAATTTTTATCCAGCGGCGTGCTCGTGTACTGCCAACAGCAGACCGGCACACCGTCAGCAGCGGGGCATGCATCAGGGCTAGGCACACCGCCCGGGTAGGACGCGACCCAACGCCCGCAATTCTCATTCACCCCGCCCAACTGGAAGCGCCAGGGATTCGCGTAAATCCACGGCCAGATTCCGGTACGCGAATGCACTCGCTCCACGAAAGCGTTAACCCACGCGACGCTTTGCCCGTCTTCCCAATCAAGCACGGGAATGCCCTCGCCAAAGTAATTAGCCGTATCGTCCACGTAAAAATCCGCTTCGGCGATAGGGTCATTATTGCGCGCGAAGTGGTAGAAGCCCCACGGATGCCCCGCGTTGCGGCAGGCTTGCACCCAGCCGTCACAGTAGCCGTCCACAAAGTCCAGCCCTTCGGTGGCCTTCATAATCAAAAAATCCGACGTTCGAATCAGCCAGTCGGTCGAATACCCGCTTTGCCAGTTGCTTACGTCGTAGCCCTGCATTACCATTACTGGCCCTCCACATGGTCAACGTGCGATTCAAATTTAGCGGTAAGATCCGTTATAGCGACGGTCAACTCTTTAAGCGTCTCGTTCATCTGCACATAGAGCCACGCCATAAAGGCGCAGGCCACAATCGGAAAACCGACGCTTGAAACAAGCTGTGTAATCTGCTCAACTTCCATCAGTACCCCTCCTATTTGATACTAAAGGGGCTAGGCACAAGCACCACGCCGCCGCGCACCTGTTTCGGGCGCAAGCCCCAATTCTTGACGTTATCATAGCACGCCGCGCAATCTTTGCCACATCCGCCGGGGAGAAAAAACGGGCAATCTCTCGTGCTAAAGCAGCTTTTGAAATCCTCGAAGCGCATTACGGCTTTAAGAGAATCGCTCATGCCCGCGCACGTGTACTCGTCAACGCCGTCCACCGTCTCAGCGTAGGTCTTCGCGCGGACGAACCGCGCGCGGTCGAACGTGGCTTCATGCTTCCACGCGCCAAGCTTTTTCGGGTGGACTTCCACGTCATCGGGAATTTCTTCGCCGATAGCGTGAATACTGTCAGTATCGGCGTAACAAAACCTATCGCCGAATTCGCAAGCGGTGCGGATGGTCTTACCGCGCGCATATGCCGTAATGAATATTCCACCCGGCAAATAGACCGGCTCGCGCTCGCCCGACCCGGCTTCGCGAAATTTCAGCTCGCCCTCCTCGCCCAAGTACGGCACGCGGTTCACGGCGGTTATCTTCTGAGCCAGCTTGCCGTAAAGCCCGTTCAGATAGAGCTTCGCCAGCGCTCGCGCGCCGGGAGTTTCCGCATCCTGCTTTTGCTGCATGTACGTGTCTATATACTCATCGAACAGCCCGCTTTGGGACCTAAAGCTCCACCCGCCGAACCATCCCCACACGTCCACATCGTACATTTCACACCACAGCGCCCAATCGACGGAACACACGAAATAGCGCGTGGGTGCGTCGATATTCTCCAAATACTCGCGCTCGCCAAAAAGAGACGCGCCGCGCGCTTGGATGCACGGCAACTTGCCCGGGCGCAAGTGCGCGGTAATCTCCACTTCGGCAATCCACAAAGGGCGCTCGTCTGTCGGCTGTGGTTCGCCCCTGAAATACTGAGGCGCGCCGACGGGCAGAGGGTTATACCGCATAGCCCACGGGTAGAGCGAATTAACATCAAGGCGAATACCGCGCCCCACATCTTTTCCCTTATGGCGCGGGTTGACGTAGACCCATCCGCCACGGTACGCCTTGCGCAAACGCTCGTCAATTACCGGGTTGATGATAGGGAATACTGCGCGGAAGGTACGCCCCGCCAAATCCTTATAGCATGCGAGGCAATCGCTCGCCGTCGTGAGCTTCGAGCCACCCGACAAACGAATGCGCATGGCCTGCGACATGATGAGCACGTCACGGCTCAAATAGTTCAGCTCGTCAGCGGTCAGCTCGTGACCGACTGGCCTAAAAGTTTCGTAGTCAAGCTCGCCCTTGGTCATTTCCAGACCGTAAGTCTTGGCGGCGGCGCGCACGCTCATAGTAATTTTTTTGTAGCTATCGGCGAACTCCACGCCCGCAACCTCGATGCGGTAGACCTTGCCCAGCTCGTCAATGGTCGCTGAGAACTTACCGGCAGGCGGGCGCATGTCCGTGCATGCGTCGTAGCCGTGGTTCAGAAGCCAGCTCATAATAAAGCTGCCGTCGAATTTTAGATTGTGGAACCAAATGCGCGCGCCGCTTTGCTCCAAAGCCCACTTCATGAAGCCGTCAATGTCCGTTCCGTGAACAAACGTGCTTTCCGGCTCATCGCAGACGCGCGCCGCGCCCCATGCCCACACGCGGCAATCGTCTACAAATGTCGTGGTTTCAAAGTCGGCGCAAAAGTGCCGCTTCACGCCGTATCTCCCTTTTACTTGCGAGAATAAACGCCAATATACCGACCGATAGCCCCGCTCGCGTACTTTACCACGTCGTCAGGAACTTCGAGCTGCCCACGACGGCGCGCGCGCTCGTTCTCAATGAGAGCTTGTTTATATTCGTCCGTGCTCGCCGGTTCGTCATTGGAGTACTGGTAAGCTTCCATTTGCGCGTTGAAATCGGTGAGCACGCACATTTGGCGGAATTGCTCTAGGCTCATGTCGCGGATAGCATCGGCCATGGCATTCTCATTGTCGGCACGGAGCTTGTTCTCCGCTACCTGTTTCCAGTTCGCTAATCGCTCGTCGAAGCCTTCCAAATCGGACAAGCGCGTTTCAAGCGACGTGATAGCACGCTTTAGGGTTTTCTTGTTCGGGAAGCGCGTTTGGCGGTGAATTTCGTTCAGTTCGCGCCAAATTTGCCGCGCGTCGAAGTCATCCGCTTCGCTCAGCTTGCGCCCCTGCGGATAACTTTCGTTATAGTAGACGGCCTTTTTCTCGCCGCCCGCGCTTTTGATAATGTTCTGACGGTGCAAGTTCGCCGCGCGGTTCACCTCGCGTTGGAGCGCGTTAAAACGGCGCACCATGGTAGGGGGCAAGTAGTTTTCTTCGCCCACCAAGGCGCGTGCGTCTACACGGGTCGCATTGAATTCTTTCAAACGTCGCAAAAACGCCCGCTTCTGTGAGCCGGTCAAATTACCCTGGCGAAACAACGCGTAATATTGCTGTGTGTCGCTGCCGTTCGTGCGCGGGTCGTAACGCCGCAGAATATCATCGCTTGCGCCTGCTTGCTTTAGGCGGTATACTTTGTTACGGGTGTTTTTGAGCGCGCGAGAAATTTCCTTGTCCAGCGTCGTTCGTTTGGTCATAGCAAACACCTACTTTCGTCTAAACCCCCGGCAATGCCGGGGGTTATTTCATGCGCAGAATAATGAGCGCAATTGCCATTACGAGAAACGCCGCAATAGGCGTGATAACATCCGGTGGCACGTCCATTATACCCCCTCCTTGCAATAAAAAGGGCGGCATTACGCCGCCCGCACATTCCCCCGGCGCTCCCCTTATGCCAGGTCGAGATACTTATACCGGCGGCCTTTAGCCGTGTTGCTCTCGCAGCACACCACCTTCAAAGGCTCGTTCCAAAGCGCCGGTTCGCCCAACATAGAAATAATCTGGATAGCAGAGCGAATAACACCGTTCGAGGAAGAAACGTACGTGGTGCCGTCAGCGCCTACCAGGTACACGCCCATTACCTGCTCAGTCTCGCCCGTTTCGGTCGTAACGGTCGTGGGGGTGAAGACAAAATCGACAATGGCAAGAGGCGTTTCCATGAAGTCGCGCAGAAGCTTGCTCGCGTTCGTGGCCTTGTACAGCTTCACCTGGCCGGTGCGCTCCGACGTATCAAAGGTTGCGTAGAATCCGGCTTCGCGAACCTGATTGATAATGCGGTCGGCGAAAGTCTCCCCGGAATTAGAGATAGCGGTTTCCTGCTCAACAATCATCATTTCGTCAGCCATGGTTAGTTCTCCTTTTCGTTCTCTTCGGCTTCCATTTCATGCGCGTGCTGCACGAATTCCTCTTCGGTCATGTAGTAGACCTTTTCGGTGGCTACGACATTGCGAACGCTCAGAAGAGGGTTCTCTTTGTCGCGGCGAACGATATTAGCCATACGCGGCGCGCTCACGTTTCCGCTAATGCGCATGAGGGTAACGCGCTGTCCGTTCTCGTCCACAACTTCGCATTCAGTCGTGCGAATTTTGCGCTTGATGATTCGTGCCATTTTTGTTGCTCCTTTCTTTAACGTGGCTTACCTATTATAACGCGCTGCCGCCGCGATGACCACGTCATTGTGAATCTCGCTGTAAGATTTTTTCGAAGCAAGCATAAGGGTTTCAAGCCCGCCGTTATACTTATAATAGTACCGGCGATAGCGTTCCAGCTCGTACAGCTCACTGGTGTTCATCTCGAAATACCATTCTGCAAGCTTGTCAATAGCGCTCTCGTATCCGTCCATGTTACATTACCCCCATTGCTTGCAGCTGGTCGTATGTCTGTACGCCCGTGATAACACCAAAGACAATGAGAAACACTGTCAGAAGAGTTGCGACCAGAAAGAACGTTCCAGCCATCAGATAGAAGTAGTTCTGCATTTTATTTCCTCCTGTTCGTCCACCATGCCGCAATCAACAGTGGAATGAAAAAGAATATGAAGTAACCAAGCATTTCACTAGCGAAGCTAGCAGGTTCGGCTGTGACGCTAATCATTCGTGCACCTCTTCCATCTTGTCGTAATCAATAACCAAGTGCTGTTTGCTGTCAAAATGAAAAGGAATACCAAGAACCGATAGGGTGTCGAATATAGCTGCATAACGGTTTCGCAAATCCTCGCGCCTAAACCCGGCTTCTACCTGCGCATCCCACGCACGGTTATACAACTGCTTAGCAAGGAAAATTCTCTGATGGTCGATTGCGTATTTCATTATT
>OLOS01001753.1_pt1 | contig 16706 bp, 13 predicted proteins | sample 1672631 | NCBI WGS metagenome assembly OLOS01 (sample SAMEA3136707, study PRJEB25190) | human gut metagenome | biome: human gut; feature: human-associated habitat; material: faeces | place: Austria | collected 2013 | reverse complement strand
ACGAGCGTGTAGTTGCCTTTTTCATCGGGTTAATTGAACTGAATATCCGAGCCTATATTGTTTTGACTCACTTATTAATAGACAGCGATTAGAAGGGAAAAGCATGAATCAGGCTCAGGCTCGCCTTCGAATGCAACGTATCTACCAAACATGTGAATCCCTGCCATTGTCCAATTAAATGTGCCAAAGTAATGGAAAGCATAGGGATCATCCTGATCGGGGAATATTGTGACCTGCCATTCTGGTGTTCCTGAATCATCGGTTACATCGGGATCATGATTGCAGAAGGTGATTTCATTGGGAACATGCGTATCATTTGACTCATAATCAAAAGAGTCGGAAAAATGGAGATCAATAATTAAAATGGAACGATTTAGGACAATCGCTGAACCTGATTTAACCATTAGATCGTCGTCTACATAATTGTCAATGGCGGAACGATACCATTTTTTGAGGTCTATCTCGATATATTCCTCATATTGACTCGATTCGTAGGAATGATTCAAGACACATGGAAAGAAGGACATAGATTCCGCGGAAGCGGTTATGGAAAGTGTAAGCAGCAAAAAAAGTGTGATCAAGAAGCGATGTTTAGCGTGCATGGCAAAACCCTCCTCATCAATTCCTATCGGTATTATACCATGCTGTATGGTTATGGAAAATATCAATTTGTCATTTTACACATATTAATATTTTTCGGCAAAGGGAAATTGAAGGATTGCAGGAAAGATGTTTTCAGGATATTTTCCGCATTTATCCGTATTCCCATGGCAGGGACGCACCCGCGACTTGTACAGCATTTGCTTTTTCCGACTTATCCGGTTACAAATCTTTCGAAAATTAGCCAGATTATCACACCGTTATGTTGGAAATATCGAACAAATGTGCTACGATAGAATGGATCAAACAAACGAAGAAAGGGGCAGGCGGCGTATGGCCTCTGAGCGGCTGAACGTGACGGACGTGTGCGACGTGGTGGAGTTTCACGAGTCGGCGGGCGGCGTGGCACTGTATGGGCAGGAGGGGCGATGGACGCCGTCTACGCAAAGAGGGGGAAAGAAAATGGATTATGTCACGCACCTGAAGCCGGACGGAACGTATCAGCCGCTGAGGGAGCACGAGGAGAACGTCGCGGCACTGGCGGCAGAATTTGCGGCGGCATTTGGCGCGCAGGAGCACGGCCATCGGACGGGGCTGCTGCACGACATCGGCAAATACAGCGCCAACGGGCAGAAACGGCAGCGCGATCCGGCGCACACAGCTAAGGTGGATCACGCTTCGGCGGGCGCGCAGATGGCGGCGCGGCTAGGCGATTACTATGCTGCGTGTGCCGTGGCGGGTCATCACAGCGGTTTGCCGGACTGGGGAGACGACTCAAACGACGGCGGCGGAACGCTGTGTGCTCGGCTGAACAAATGCCTGACGGGCGGAAATGATCCTTCCGCGTGGAAAACGGAAATCGAAATTCCGGCAAAAGCTCGGTTTCCTGCGTGGCTGGCGGCTGAAAAAGACGCGCGGCGGCTGGCGATGTACACCCGCATGCTGTTTTCGTGTCTGGTGGATGCGGATTATCTGGATACGGAGACGGCGATTCAGGGCGGACAGCCGCGCGGCGAGGGGGAAACGCCGGAACGCCTGCTGGAAAAGCTGAACGCCCATGTCGCGCCGTGGCTGGAAGCGCCTGCCAACGACCTTTGCGCCAAGCGAAGCGCGATTCTGGCGCGCTGCCTGCGCGGCGGGGAGGACGAGCGGGGGCTGTACACGCTGACCGTGCCGACGGGCGGCGGCAAGACGCTCTCTTCGCTGGCGTTCGCGCTGTCGCACGCGGCAAAGCATGGGATGAAGCGCGTGATATACGTGATTCCGTATACGAGCATCATCGAGCAGAATGCCGACGTTTTCGCCAAGGTGCTGGGCGCGGAAAACGTGCTGGAGCATCACAGTCAGGTCGAATTTGCGGATGACGGCGAGGAAACGTCCGAGGCTTACCGCAAGCGGCTGGCCTGCGAAAATTGGGATGCGCCTGTGGTCGTGACGACGGCGGTACAGTTTTTTGAATCGCTGTACGCGGCGAAAACCCCGAAATGCAGAAAACTGCACAACATCACAAACAGCGTCGTCATCTTCGATGAGGCGCAGACGATTCCGGTGCCGTTCCTGATGCCGTGCGTCTCGGCCATCGGGGAGCTGGTGCAGCATTACGGCGTGACCGCGGTGCTTTGCACCGCAACACAGCCCGCACTGGGCAGGTTATTCAAGCAGCTTGCGCCGACGCTCGTTCAGCGTGAAATCGCGCCCGATCCGGATGGGTTGTTCGATGATTTTCGCCGGGTTTCGTTTCGGCGAGAGGGCGTTTTCACGCCCGAGGAGCTGGCCGCGCGGCTGGCGGAGGCGGAGCAGGTGCTCTGCATCGTCAACACGAGGAAACGCGCGCAGCAGGTATACGAAGGCCTGCCCGAGGAAGGACGCTTCCATCTCTCCACGCTGATGATTCCGACAGACCGCGAAGAGACGCTGAACGTCATTCGTGCGCGGCTGCGAACCGGGCAGGTCTGCCGCGTGGTTTCGACCAGTCTGGTGGAGGCAGGCGTGGACGTCGATTTTCCGTCGGTCTGGCGCGAACTGGCCGGGCTGGACAGCATTTTGCAGGCGGCGGGGCGCTGCAACCGCGAGGGAAAGCGGAGCGCGGCGGAAAGCGTTGTGCATGTCTTTGAAGCGGAAGGAATTCCTCCGCACTCCATGATACAGCAGCGCGAGGCCACGACGAAGGTGATGGGGGAATTTGAAGAGATCAACACCCGTCCTGCGATTCGGGCGTATTTCGATCGGCTGCTCTGGGTGAAGGGTGACGATGCGCTGGATGCAAGGCAGATTCTAAACGGCGAACGAGCCTGCACATTCCGAAAGACGGCGGAAGCATTTCGCCTGATTGACGCCGACGCCTGCACGGTGTATGTGCCGAATGAAGGGAACGCGGAGGACATCGCGCAGCTTCGCGCGGGGCTGTACAGCAGAGCGCTGATTCGCCGGTTGGGGCGAAGCTCCGTGAACGTGTATCAGAACGAATATAAGAACCTTGTTTTTGCGGGCATTGTGGAAGACCATCAGGAGGACGGATTCGGCATTTTGATTCAGCCGGATGCGTACAAGCCGAAATGCGGCCTTTCGACGGAAGTTGGCGATGGGTTTCTTGCAAAATAAAAATAGAGGATGCACTTGCATGCATCCTCAAACGGTTGGCTACTGAACAATTCAATATTTCAATCCACGTTTCAATCTAAAGATTGATCCGACAAGGGCATTGTATCATCATTTTATTGCAGGGTCAAGAAACTTGTTAATGGTAAGTCGTGAATGTTCGACTGTTGTACTTAACAATTCAATGAATATGAAATATTGACAAGAGGAAAAGGACGAGTTATAATGCAGATATACCGAACGACAAATGATGGGGGTGAGAAACATGTCTGTAAAGATGGAAGTCTGGGGTGATTTTGCCTGCTTTTCAAGAATCGAATTGAAAATAGAGAGGGTGAGTTATGATGTGCCGACACCAAGCGCGGCGCGCGGAATCATAGAAAGCGCCTATTATCATCCGGGATTAAAGTGGCATATTGATAAAATTTATGTTATGAATCCTATTCGATTCACAAGCATTCGTTGCAATGAAGTTAAGAGCAAAATTTCCGCCAGCAAAATAATGAAGGAAGCCAATGGCAAGGGGGCTTCGTATATCGACCGAAATAAAGATATCGAGCAGCGAGCTACAGTGATGTTACGCGACGTTCACTACGTCATCGAAGCGCATTTTGAAATGACCGATCGGGCTAACGCATCAGACAATCCGGGTAAGTTTCAGGATATCATCACGCGCAGACTGCGCAAGGGCCAAGCGCATTCCCAGCCTTATTTTGGCATGCGCCAATGTACGGCGCATTTTGGCCTTTGGGAAGGCGGTAGGATTCCGACGATTTCGGAAACACGGGATTTAGGCTATATGCTATATGATTTAGATTTTTCAGACCCGAACGACATTCAGCCGATGTTTTTCCGCGCCAAACTGGAAAACGGTGTGCTCGATCTGACGGATTGCGAGGTGGTCAAATGATCCTGCAAGCGTTGGTTCGCTGCTATGAAGCGCTGGCCGAGCGGGGCGAGCTAGAAAAGCCGGGCTGGTCGCCGGTGAAGGTCAGCTGGGGCCTGGAGCTGAACGCGGACGGACAGGTGAAAAGCCTGCTTCCGCTGGGCAGTATGGATGCGAAGAGCAAGCAGTTTTCGCGGACAATGACGTTGCCGAATAAACTAAAAAGCACGAGCAGAGCTTCTTCAAATTTTCTGTGGGATAATTCGGAATATATATTGGGTTTGGGAAAAAAAGAAAATACAACGGAGAAAAATTTTCAGGCGTGTGTATGGCGACATCAGGAAATATTAAAAGATGTTAAGCATCCATTTGCGCAAGCGATTGTAAAATTTTTTGATGGCTGGAAACCTGAGAATTCGTTTGAGAATCCCATCATCAAAACCAATATAAAGGAACTGATCAAAGGCGGCAATATTGTTTTTGTAATGGAAGACTCAAACGGAGAATTGCAGTTTGCCCATGATGTGCCGGAAATCCGTCGGGCATGGGATGAAACTTACATAAGCATGGGGAATGAAGAAGTCGGAAGGTGCCTTGTCACGGGCGAAAAAACGCCGATTGCTATTCTTCATCCGAGTATTAGCGGCGTATATGGAGCGAAGTCCTTTGGCGCGTTACTGGTCAGCTTTAACATGGAAGCATCCGAATCCTATGGTAAAGAGCAGGGGCGCAACGCGCCGGTCGGTAAATACGCCGCCTTTGCTTACGGCGCGGCGCTCAATTACATGGTCGGGCATGCGGATTTCCACGGACGGCTGGGCGATACGACGCTTGTTTACTGGGCGGAGGGCGCCGAACCCGCCTACGGCAGCGCGTTCATGGCGATGATGGGCATGGGCGGCGAAAACAAGAACGAAATCACCCAAAAGGAATTGAGCGGCGTGTTGACTGCACTCTGTCAGGGGCACACCGTAAAATGGGCGAACGTGCCGCTGAACCCCGAAAACCGGTTCTATATTCTGGGGCTTGCGCCGAACGCTTCCAGATTATCCGTGCGTTTCTTCCTGCAAAACTCCTTTGACGAATTTGCCCAAAATTATCAGAAGCATCAGGAGGATCTGGACATTGTCCGCCCCGCGTTTGATGAGCGGGAGACGCTTTCCATGTGGGCGCTATTGAGGGAGACAGCTATTAAAAACCCCGATAAACCGCCCAAATTTCAACGTCAACTCGTTGAAGAAATGTTAAATGCGATACTGACCGGTTCACCTTATCCATCGACGTTGTTCACACAAGTGGAAATCCGCATTCGCGCGGAGAGGGAGATCAACCGCGAAAAGGCCGCGATCATCAAAGCCTATTTGCGGCGCAATGTTGTTGAACAGCAAAGGAAAAACGCACATGTTTACGAGGAGGTTTTAGGCGTGGAGCTGAACATATCAAAAACGACTTATCTGCCGTATCGGCTGGGCAGGCTTTTTGCAGTGCTGGAGGCGTTGCAACTGGAAGCGTTTAAGGATAACAATAACAGAGACAGCAAACCGAACACGACAATCAAAGACCAGTTTTTTAGCTCTGCCTGTGCAACGCCGGTGGTGGCGTTTCCAATAATCGTAGATCGAGCACAGAAGTATTTGCGTAAACTCAAAGCTAAAAACAAAGAAGGATTGGCTAGATATTACAGCGACATGATGGATGACATTATAGGAAACTTCGAAGAAAAACGCTATCCCGCCCATTTGAGCTTGGAGGATCAGGGCGTTTTCCAAATCGGTTATTATCATCAGAGACAAAGGATGTACGCAAAGAAGGAGGAAAAGGACAATGGCTGATGTGATTCGCAATCGGTATGACTTCGTGATTTTTTTCGATGTGGAAAACGGAAACCCGAACGGCGACCCCGATGCGGGCAACATGCCGCGCGTCGATCCCGAGACGGGCTGCGGATTGGTGACGGACGTCTGCCTGAAGCGCAAAATCCGCAATTACGTGGAGACGGTCAAGGAGGATGACCCGCACTTCGGCATTTACATTAAGGACGGCGTGCCGCTCAACGCCAGCGACAAGGCCGCGCTCGAATCGGCGGGGCATAAGGAAACGGATTTGAAGGCGCTGAAAAAATCCGATCCGGATATCGACAAAAAGCTGATGCGGTATATGTGCGGCCATTACTTCGATATCCGCACGTTCGGCGCGGTGATGACGACGTTTGTCAAGGCTTCGCTCAACTGCGGGCAGGTGCGCGGCCCCGTGCAGCTCGGCTTCGCCAGAAGCGTTGACCCCATCATGCCGCAGGAGGTGACCATCACCCGCGTGGCTATTACGACTGAGGCGGATGCGCTTAGTAAAGATACGGAGATGGGCCGCAAATTCATCGTGCCCTATGGCCTCTACCGCGCAGAGGGATTTGTTTCCGCCAATCTGGCGCGCAAGACGACCGGATTCGACGAGGACGATTTGGCGCTCCTCTGGAAAGCGATTCTGAATATGTTTGAAAACGACCGCTCCGCCGCGCGCGGCATGATGGCCGTCCGCAAGCTGATTATCTTCAAGCATGACAGTGAGCTGGGCAACGCCCCCGCGTGGAAGCTGTTTAAGCTCGTGGATGTTCAGCGCAAACCCGAAATCGCCGCGCCGCGCAGCTTTGAGAATTATCAGTTCCACGTCGATACCGATCATCTGCCGCAGGGCGTAACCTGCCAAATTATGGAGTGATACCGGGCCCATCGGAAGGCCGCGCGAAGGTGAAGCTGTCATGGCTTTTCCGTGGGCTTCGCACCCCGAATATCGGGCTCTGCGCCGCAAAAAGGGGCTTGTAAAGCTCCGAAAAGCGGTGTATCATGGTTTTGTTGTGTAAGCTGACGTAAATCCGGATGGATTTTTGGAGGCTTATGCTGTCTCCCCTCGTATGAGGGGAGTGGATTGAAATGGCGACGGCCCGGAGGCGCGCTTTATGATCGGTGTCTCCCCTCGTATGAGGGGAGTGGATTGAAATAATGTGCTTGACGTTGCTTTCCTCTGCTTCGCTTTGTCTCCCCTCGTATGAGGGGAGTGGATTGAAATGCCACGGGCACATACTCACCGACGCGCAGATGCGGTCTCCCCTCGTGAGAGGGGAGTGGATTGAAATGCGTCGGGTCGTTCCCCTTCCCCCGCCGCGCCCGTCTCCCCTCGTATGAGGGGAGTGGATTGAAATGTGCGCCTGTCGTATTCAAGGCGCACGAGAAACGTCTCCCCTCGTGTGAGGGGAGTGGATTGAAATATCGGGCGGAGGATTTGGTTAATTTGGTCAAAACGTCTCCCCTCGTGTGAGGGGAGTGGATTGAAATCGGATAGTCCACCTCGATCATCCGATGCACCCCCAGTCTCCCCTCGCATGAGGGGAGTGGATTGAAATGAATCCGCAATCGTACAGCTCGCAATACGGCATGTGTCTCCCCTCGCATGAGGGGAGTGGATTGAAATGCCAACGGCAACATCCGCATCAAGCCGGAGCAGGTCTCCCCTCGCATGAGGGGAGTGGATTGAAATAGGTCGATCAATGCCGCTCACCGCCCGTCAGGCGTCTCCCCTCGTATGAGGGGAGTGGATTGAAATTCGATGTAGTTCACGCCGAAGGCGGTCTGCACGGTCTCCCCTCGCATGAGGGGAGTGGATTGAAATATGTTCTGCGGCTGGGGCGGCATGGGCTGGGGCGGTCTCCCCTCGCATGAGGGGAGTGGATTGAAATGCGCATAAAAAACGCCGTGCTCATCCGTTCCGAGTCTCCCCTCGTATGAGGGGAGTGGATTGAAATATCACCAAGCAGCTCAACGTCTTTACCCAGCCGCGTCTCCCCTCGTATGAGGGGAGCGGATTGAAATGAAACGATGCTCAGGCGCTACACGGACGAAGAGCCGTCTCCCCTCGCATGAGGGGAGTGGATATCATACATGTACATCTGCGGGAAAACAACGGAGAGAGGACGGGGGAAGAGCATGAGCTTAAAAGAACAAATCGAAAGCGGAAAGGTTTTCACGGAGTACGGGCATACCGCTCAGGAGGATCGGGAATACGAAAAGATCATTGAAGCGCAGCGCCGCAAAAGCAAGCAGCTGTGTTTTCGGTATAACCAGACCGATCCGATGGACGAGGAAGGGCGCGAAAAGCTGGTTCGCGAGCTGCTGGGCGGAACAGGGAAAACGCTGTGGCTGGAAGCGCCCATCCACTTTGCCTACGGCTGTCACACGACGGTCGGCGACCATTTCTATTCGAATTTTAACCTGACGGTTGTGGACGACGGGCGCGTGAGCATCGGAAACAGCGTGATGTTCGGGCCGAATGTAACCATCAGCACGACCGGGCACCCCGTCCACCCGTATTATCGGATGCGGGGCGCGCACTTTTCCCTGCCGGTCGTCATTGAGGACGGCGTGTGGATCGGTGCGAACGTCGTCGTGATGCCGGGCGTGACCATCGGCAAAAACAGCGTCATCGGCGCGGGAAGCGTCGTGACGCGCGACATTCCGGAGAACGTCGTCGCCTTCGGCACGCCGTGCCGCGTGATTCGCCCGATTACGGATGCGGATCTGGAAACCATCCGACCGGGCATGACGATCAACGCAGACTGGAACGCATAAAATCGGCCGCAAAACCCGGTTGCAAATCGCGGCGCAAGGGTGTATCATAGAGCGCAGATCACTTGCGCGGAGGACATATGGCAGACAATCGACTGACGAAAAAAAGACTGAAAAACCATTTTGCGTATAACTGGTGGAAGTATGCCCTGTCGGCGGCCGTCAGCGCGATGCTGGTGAGCATCGTGTTCGCGGTGACGGCATATCGCCCGCCGGCGGAAAAGAAGGTCGAGCTGTATGTGCTCAACGGCTACATCGACACGGAGACCTTTCAGCGGGATTTCTGGCCGGAATTGCAGGCGCGAAAGCCCGAACAGGAGGAGCTGACCGTCCTCAACATCAACCTGACGGACAGCAGCAACATCTACGCGCCCATGCAGTTTTCGACCTATGTGGCGGCGCAGCAGGGCGATCTGTTCCTGATTTCGCGGGACGAGATGCGCAGAATCACGGCGGACGGCGCGCAGGAAGCGCTGGTGGAGCTGACGGGATATCTGGATAGCGGCGTGATTGACGCGGACGGGATGGATTTGAAGAACGGGACGTTCGACCGGGGCGACGGCACGACGGCGGTTTACGCCATCCCCGCCGATACGCTGACGGGGCTTTCGCGATACGGCAACGACCCGAAAAACAGCCTGCTCTGCATCCCGATGTACACGAAGAACGCGGACAGCGCGGCGGCGCTGATCGGGCTGATGCTGGAGAAGCTGGCAGCAGCAGGAAAATGAAATAAAATTTTTCGGCCGAAAAGGGCGGTGCGTGTGGCGCCGCCTTGTTTTTTGCGACTTCGTGCTTTAACGCACGAAATTGACACGGAACACAAGATGCTGTATCATAGCAGGGCTTGCGTTACAAAATATGGTATCAATTTGATATAAACAGGGGAGAGAATGAATATGCCGGAGTACATCAAAAAGCGCGACGGGCGGCTCGTGCCCTACGACGAGGCCAAAATTGCCTCCGCCATCGACCGCGCGTTTGTGGCCGCGGAGAGCGGAAAGGGAGAGGACGAGGCCGACCGCCTGGCGAAGATTGTCACCCGCGAGATGAACGCGAAGGAGAACAACGAAACGCCCTCCGTCGAGGATATTCAGGATCAGGTGGAGCGCGTGCTGATTGCCGAGGGATACGCCAAGACGGCGAAGGCATACATCCTCTACCGCGCGGAGCGCAGCCGCACCCGCGAGGCGAAAACCCGCCTGATGCACATTCTGGAGGACATCACGTTCAAGGACGCCTCCGAATCCGATGTGAAGCGCGAGAACGCGAACATCGACGGCGATACCGCGATGGGCACGATGCTCAAGTACGGCTCGGAGAGCGCCAAGCAGTTTTACGACATGTACGTGCTCAACCCGAAGCACGCGCGCGCACACCGCGAGGGCGACATCCACATCCACGACCTCGACTTCCTGACGCTGACGACGACCTGCACCCAGATCGACCTGACGCAGCTGTTCAAGGGCGGTTTTTCGACCGGCCACGGCGTGCTGCGCGAGCCGCAGGACATCGGCAGCTATTCCGCGCTGGCCTGCATTGCCATCCAGAGCAACCAGAACGATCAGCACGGCGGTCAGGCCATCGCCAGCTTTGATTACGACATGGCGCCCGGCGTGGCCAAGACCTACATCAAGGAATACCGCCGCGCGCTCGGCGCCGCGCTGGATCTGCTGCTGAACCACGACGCGGCCGACGACGAGGCGAAGGCCATCATCCGCCAGATTCGCGCCGAGACGGGCGCGACCCCGACGCTCAAGCCGAACAAGGAATTTGACGACGCGCTGCGCGAGCGCCTGACGGCGATGACGGACGAGGCGACCGTCGAGCGCATGCTGCACTACGCGACCGAGCGCGGCTACCGCGAGACGGAGCGCCGCACCTATCAGGCGATGGAGGCGTTCATCCACAACCTGAACACGATGCACTCCCGCGCGGGCGCGCAGACGCCGTTCTCCTCCATCAACTACGGCATGGATACCTCGCCGGAGGCGCGCATGGTGATGCGCAACCTGCTGCTGGCGACGGAGAGCGGCTTGGGCAACGGCGAAACGCCGATTTTCCCGATTCAGATTTTCCGCGTCAAGGAGGGCGTGAGCTACAACCCCGGCGACCCGAACTACGACCTGTTCCGGCTGGCGATTCGCGTGAGCGCCAAGCGCCTCTTCCCGAATTTTTCGTTTGTGGATGCGCCATTCAACCTCCAGTATTACAAGCCCGGCCACCACGAGACGGAAATCGCCTACATGGGCTGCCGCACCCGCGTGATCGGCAACGTATACGACCCGACGCGCGAGGTCTGCAACCGCCGCGGCAACCTGTCTTTCACGTCGATCAACCTGCCGCGCATCGCCATCGAGAGCAAGGGCGACGTCGAACTGTTCTTCAAGACGCTGGACGAACGGATGGATCTGGTGTTTGAGCAGCTCGACGAGCGCTTTGAGATTCAGGCGCGCAAGAAGGTGCGCAATTATCCGTTCCTGATGGGCGAGGGCGTTTGGATGGACAGCGAGAAGCTGGGCTGGGACGACGAGGTGCGCGAAGTGCTCAAGCACGGCACGCTGTCCGTCGGCTTCATCGGTCTGGCGGAGACGCTGGTGGCGCTCATCGGCGAGCATCACGGCCAGAGCGAGCGCGCGCAGAAGCTGGGATTGAAGATCATCGGCCACATGCGCGAGCGCTGCGACGCGCGGAGCGCGGAGAAGAAGCTGAATTACACGCTGCTGGCGACCCCGGCGGAGGGGCTTTCCGGCCGGTTTGTGAAGCTCGACCAGAAGCGCTACGGCAAAATCGCGGGCGTGACCGATCGCGAGTATTACACCAACAGCTTCCACATCCCGGTGTATTGTCCGATTAGTGCGTTTGACAAGATCAGGCTGGAAGCGCCGTATCACGCGCTGACGAACGCGGGTCACATCTCCTACATCGAGATGGACGGCGACCCGACCAAGAATCTGGATGCGTTTGAAGCGGTTGTGCGCGCGATGCACGACGCGGGCATCGGCTACGGCTCGATCAACCACCCGGTTGACCGCGACCCGGTCTGCGGCTACAACGGCATTATCGGGGATAGCTGCCCGAAATGCGGCAGACAGGAGGAAGAGGTGCACTTTGAGCGCATCCGCCGCATCACGGGCTATCTGGTCGGCACGCTTGACCGCTTCAACAACGGCAAGCGCGCGGAAGAGCGCGACCGCGTGAAACACGGGATGTGAGGGAAACTCCTTCCGTCTGCCTGCGGCAGACACCTCCCTCGAAGAGGGAGGTCTTTTGGCATAAGAAAGAGCAATGCAAAATAAAGCCCCTTTCCCGAAGCTGATAGAAAGAAATCTTTGGCACAAAACGACAGAGCGGACATCAAACTTCCCTCTAAGAGGGAGGCTTGATTGCGCGCTGTCGCATTTTGCGCCCCAAAGAGCTCCCTCTTAGAGGGAGCTGGCACGCCGAAAGGCGTGACTGAAGGAGTATAAAAACCATGGAAATTCGCTTAGCAGGACTTGAGCCCGAATCCATCGTCGATGGGCCGGGCTACCGGTTTACGGTGTTCGTGCAGGGCTGTCCGCACAATTGCCCCGGCTGCCACAACCCGCAGACGCACGATTTTTCCGGCGGTCATCTCGCCGACACGGACGACGTCATCGCGCATTTGGGAAAAAATCCGCTGGTGCGCGGGCTGACGCTCTCCGGCGGCGAGCCGATGATGCAGCCCGAGCCGCTGTATCTGATCGCCAAGGCGGCGAAGGAAAAGGGCATGAACGTCTGGTGCTACACGGGCTTCACGCTGGAGGAGCTGCTGCGGGAGAACCGCGCGGATCGCATGAGGCTGCTCTCTGCCGTCGATGTGCTGGTGGACGGGCCGTTCCGCTCGCATGAGCGTTCGCTCGACCTGCTGTACCGCGGCAGCAAAAACCAGCGGCTGATCGACATGCCCGCGACGCTGAAAGGCGGGACGATCCGGCTCTACGCGCCGCCGGAATGGTGAGGCTTGCGAAAAGAAGGATTTACGCGATTAACCCTATTTCTTTGCGGGAATTAGGGTTAATTTTTGTATAAATACGATGAAATGACTTGTTCAAACTGAATAAAAATGATAAAATAGTCTCAAAGGCGCAGGTCAAGCGCCGATTAAAGCGAGAGAGAAAACAGGAGGAACACGAAAATGAGTGAGAATACGTCTCGTCGTGAGTTTTTGAAACTGGCCGGCAAGGGCGTGCTGGGCGCGGCAGCGCTGAGCACCGTTCCGGCGATGCTGCCGGCGCTGGCCGAAGGCGTGGAAGCGCCGGCTTGGCCGTGGGCGTACAAGAAGCTGGACAAGGACGCGGTTATGAAGCACGGCTATGAGTGCTTCTACTCGCACGGCGGCTGCTGCGCGGGCGCTGTGGCGGCGGTTGTCGAGCTGCTGGCCGAGGAATACGGCTATCCGTACAACCAGTTGAACGCGCGCATGTTCGCGGACGGCGCGGGCGGATACGGCGCGGGCACGCTGTGCGGCTCTCTGGGCGGCGCGTGCGCGATTTTCGGCCTGTTCTGCGAGGCGAACGAGGCGCGCGAGCTGCGCGACCAGCTCTACGCCTGGTACAAGGATCATGCGTTCCCGAGCTACCAGCCGGAGATGGAATCCATCACGACGGTTTCCGGCGCGATCGAGTGCGCGGTGTCCGTCGGCAACTACATGAAGGCGACCGGCTACGAGATGGGCGATCCGGGCCGCAAGGCGCGCTGCGCGGCTGTCACGGGCGAGACCGCGGCGAAGGCCGTCGAGCTGCTGAACATTCACTTCGGCTTCGAAGAGGCTCCGGCGGAGGAGCCGAAGGCCGAGGCCGCGCTGGCTGAGAACGAGTACGTCGGCACGGGCGTGAGCGAAATCGGTGGCGAGATGAAGGTCAAGGTCACGATGGACGGCGACAAGATCGCGAAGATCGACGTGCTGAGCCACAGCGAGACCAGCGGCATCTCCGACCCGGCGTTCGAGCAGATCCCGGCGGCGATCATCGAGAAGCAGAGCGCGGATGTGGACGTGGTTGCGGGCGCGACCAAGACCTCCGAAGCGCTGATTGCGGCGGTGAAGGACGCGCTGGCGCAGGTGAAGTAAACCAACAAAAAAAGGCACCGAATTCAGGTGCCTTTTTTTGTGTGCAATTTTGGCGGAAATCGGCTAAAAAAGTGCGTGTCAAGGTTTGAAAAAAACGGCCGAATTTGGTATACTATAATAGAAATAAAATGTGCGAAAAGAACACGCGCGGGAGGCTGTATGATCCTTCATCTGGGCGACGACGTGAGCGTGCACAGCGCCGATATCGTGGCCATCATTGATTTGACGCAGAGCCAAAACCCCGTGACCGGGGCGATGCTGGCGGAGATTCGCCGCCAGAACCGTATCCTTGCCCGACAGGGCGTCGTCGCCAAGAGCGCGGTGATCTGCGCGGGCGCGAGGCGGGCGGGCGGCATGACGGAAAACGCGCGCGTGTACCTGTCGCCCATTTCCACGGTGACCCTTGCGCAGCGCGCGCATGAGCGAGCCTATCCCGCCGCCGATTCGCTGTTTGAAGCGGCGCAGGAAAGCGAGCAGCCCGAGCTTTGAGGGCCGAGAAACGAGGAGAGTAAATGGAAAACCAAGACATTCAGCAGCTTGACCAGATTGAACGGCCGGACGGCGCTTACGACGAGAACCAAATTCAGGTTCTCGAAGGGCTTGAGGCCGTGCGCAAGAGGCCGGGCATGTATATCGGCTCGACGGACGAGCGCGGCCTGCACCATCTGGTGTATGAAATCGTGGACAACGCGGTGGACGAGGCGCTGGCGGGCTTCTGCAACGAGATCATCATCACGCTGCACAAGGACGGCTCCTGCTCCGTGCAGGACAACGGACGCGGCTTCCCGGTCGGCATTCACCCGAAGATCGGCCGCCCCGCGGTCGAGGTCTGCCTGACGATTCTGCACGCGGGCGGCAAGTTCGGCGGCGGCGGCTACAAGGTTTCCGGCGGTCTGCACGGCGTCGGCGCGTCGGTGGTCAACGCGCTCTCCAAGCACATGCAGGTCAACGTCTATCAGGAAGGAAAGATCTACCAGCAGGAGTATGCGCGCGGCAAGGTGCTCTACGACCTCAAGGTGATCGGCGAGACCGAGCGCACCGGCACGACCATCCGCTTCTGGCCGGACGTCAAGGCTGAGGACGACCCGAACGGCATTTTCGAGACGGGCGATTTCCAGTACGACGTGCTCAAGACCCGCTTCCGCGAGATGGCGTTCCTCAACCGCGGCATTCGCATCGTTTTCCGCGACGAGCGCCCGGAAGAGCCGAAGGAGAACGTCTTCCACTACGAGGGCGGCATCAGCGAGTTTGTCAAGTTCATCAACAAGAACAAAGAGGTTCTTTTTGCGGAGCCGATTTACATCAGCGGCCTCGTCGGCACGACGAGCGTTGAGGTGGCGATGCAGTATAACGACACCTACTCCGAGAACATCTTCGCGTTCGTCAACAACATCCACACGCCGGACGGCGGCACGCATCTGGCGGGCTTCAACATGGCGCTGACCCGTGTGATCAACGACTACGGCCGCAAGCACAACATCCTCAAGGCCAACGACACAAACCTCTCCGGCGAGGATACGCGCGAAGGTCTGGCGGCGATTGTCTCCGTCAAGCTGGAAGACCCGCAGTTCGAGAGCCAGACCAAATCCAAGCTGGGCAACAGCGAGGTTCGAGGCATTGTGGACAGTCTGGTCTACGACAAGCTCTCCACCTATTTGGGTGAAAATCCCGCCATTGCGCGGATCATTCTGGAGCGTTGTGTAGGCGCTGCGAGGGCCCGTGAAGCCGCTCGCAAGGCCCGCGAGCTGACTCGGCGCAAGTCCGTGTTGGAGACGGCCTCCATGCCCGGCAAACTGGCGGACTGCTCCGAGCGTGACCCGGAGAAGTGCGAGATCTTCATCGTCGAGGGCGACAGCGCCGGCGGCAGCGCCAAAACGGGCCGCGACCGCATGTTCCAGGCCATTCTGCCCCTGCGCGGCAAGATTTTGAACGTGGAAAAGGTACGCATCGACCGGGCCCTCTCCAATGCGGAAATCAAGGCCATGATCACCGCCTTCGGCTGCGGCTACGGCGACGAGTTCAACATTGACAAGCTGCGTTATCACCGCATCGTCTGCATGACCGATGCTGATGTGGACGGCGCGCACATTCGCATTCTGCTGCTGACCTTCTTCTATCGCTACATGCGTCCTTTGATCGAGAAAGGCTACGTTTACGCGGCCATGCCGCCCCTGTACAAGGTGACGAAGGGGAAGAAGGAATACTACGTCTACGACGACAACGAGCTGGAAAAGCTGATGAACGACATCGGCCGGGACCCCAAGCCGGACATTCAGCGCTACAAAGGCTTGGGCGAAATGAGCTCCGAGCAGCTCTGGCAGACCACCATGAACCCGGAGACCCGCACCATGATGCAGATCACGGTAGAGGACGCCATGGCGGCGGACGAAACAATGTCTCTACTCATGGGCGAGAAGGTAGACCCCCGCAAGGAATTCATCGAGCAGAACGCCAAGCTGGTCACCGACCTGGATATCTGACGCTTCCTCTTGCCCCATCACAGTAAGGAGGGACCACCCCCATGGCTTCCACCATCAACGACAAGCTCATCCCCATCGACCTTGAGCACGAGATGAAAAAATCGTTCATCAGCTACGCGATGGCGGTCATCATCAACCGCGCCCTGCCGGATGTGCGCGACGGCCTCAAGCCCGTGCACCGGCGCATCCTGTACGCCATGAACGAGCTGGGCATGACGCCCGACAAGCCCTTCCGCAAGAGCGCGCGCATCGTGGGCGACGTGCTGGGCAAATACCATCCCCACGGCGATACGGCCGTCTACGACGCCATGGTGCGCCTTGCGCAGGACTTCTCCATGCGCTACATGCTCGTCGAGGGCCAGGGCAACTTCGGCTCCGTGGACGGCGACGGCGCGGCGGCCATGCGTTACACCGAGGCGCGCCTTTCCAAACTC
>OLOS01001747.1_pt1 | contig 16730 bp, 29 predicted proteins | sample 1672631 | NCBI WGS metagenome assembly OLOS01 (sample SAMEA3136707, study PRJEB25190) | human gut metagenome | biome: human gut; feature: human-associated habitat; material: faeces | place: Austria | collected 2013 | reverse complement strand
AACCCAAAACAGGCGTTAATGATAGGGGATTCTTTAAGCAGCGACATTGCCGGCGGTCTTACTGCCGGGTGCGACACCTGCTTTGTAAACCTAAGCGGCCAAAGCGTTACCCCGCCGCCAGGCACCACCTACACTGTTACCGCGCTAAACCAAATTATTCCCGTTTGCGGGCTTTAGTTTGTTGTAAAGAATGCGCGTAAAAATACGCCGTGGTTAGCCGGTACAACCAAAAACCGCCACGCCACAAAAACCGTTGCCCTTTTGTTGGCCCAAAAGTGCCCGGTGTAAACGGCGCCTTGCTTTAAAAAGGCGTTTTAAGCCAAAAAGGGATTGACAAATTTTAACAACCCTGTTAGAATAAAAGTGAGTTAAAATGTGTTAAAGGGGGTGCTGCAGGCGTTGGAACATTTAAAAACCGTTGCCAAAAACAAAAAAGCCTACCACGATTATTTTGTTACCCAAAGCCTTGAGGCCGGCATTGAGCTTTGCGGCACCGAGGTAAAAGCCATTCGCGCCGGGGGCGTAAATTTAAAAGACGCCTGGTGCGACATTGAAAACGGCGAGCTGTTTGTAAAGGGAATGCACATTTCCCCTTACGAAAAGGGCAACATTTTTAATAAAGACCCTTTACGGGTACGCCGGCTGCTTATGCACAAAAGAGAAATTTTGCACCTGTTTGGCCAAATTAAGCAACAGGGGTACACCTTAATTCCGCTCTCGGTTTACTTTAAGGGTTCTAACATTAAAATTCAGGTTGGCCTTTGTAAGGGCAAAAAGCTGTACGATAAACGCGAGTCGGCCGCCGTGCGAGATATGAACCGCTCCATTGCACGTGCCGTAAAAGAAAGGGAATATTAACGTGAAATATTTTACGGTTGAATTAAAAAAAGAATTTCCCATGCTGCAAACCAACCAAAACCCGGTTTTACACTGCTATGTAAACAATATTTTTCGCCGGGACGATCATTACAATGCCCCCGGTATGTTAATTATGCCGGGCGGCGGTTACGCCCAAGTTTGCTTTAACCGCGAGGGCGAGTGCATTGCGTTTTGGTACTTAAAGGCCGGCTATTGTGCTTTTGTGCTGCAGTACAGCGTTGCGCCGGGCGCCCATTTTCCAGAGCAGCTTTGCGAGGAGGCTGCCGCCATGCTGTACATTCGGCGTCACGCCAAGGAATGGCGGTTAGACCCCGAAAAAATTGCCGTTAGCGGCTTTTCGGCCGGCGGGCATTTGGCCTGCTCCTTGGGTACTATGTGTAACGACCCGGCCGTAACCGGGCTTTTGGGTGTTACCCCGCAGGAGATTGCACCAAACGCCATGGTGCTGGGGTACCCGGTTATTGCAGCCGACCCCGCCATTGCTCATGCTTGGTCTATTAAAAATGTTTCAGGCGTGGAAGATACCTCTTCTCCCGACTATTTAAAATTCGGGTTAGAGCATAAAGTAAACGAGTTTACGCCGCCAACCTATTTGTGGCACACGGCCGATGATAACTGTGTGCCCTGCAAAAACAGTTTGGCGTTTGCGGCGGCGCTGGCCGAGCACGGCATTATGTACGAGCTGCACATTTTCCCACACGGGCCGCACGGCCTGGCCGCTTGCGATTTAGCCTCATCCCCTTATGTAGATGAGGTTGCAGCGCTGGCCAACGCGTGGGTAGATGAATCCATTCGGTTCTTAGCGGTTGTGTTTGGCAAGTAGCTGGTATTTTACGCTTTTTGCGCCGGGCAACCGGCGTTATATATGGGGGCGTAAAGGTTTCGACGGGGACAGGGAAGCAAGATTAGCGGGTAGTGTGGCGAAAACACTTAAAAAGTCGCAAAAAAATTAACTGACAATAGAAATATTGCATTAGCAGCCTAATTTAGGCTGCCGTTCGACCCGGTAGAACTGCGGACCGGTTAGAGCGTCATTTTAGCAGTGAACGTGAACGGCGGTTTGCTCCGCCCGCCGTCATGATTTTGGAGCTACCAAGCAGCGCGCTTTGGCAGCCGTGTGCGTTGTAAGGGAACTTTAAACAACTGCCTGCACCCGGAGAGAATTTTGTGAAACTGTTTTCGGACGGGGGTCCGACTCCCCCCGCCTCCACCAAATGCTTAAAAAGTGCCTATTTTAGGCGCTTTTTTTGTTTCTGGCACGAATTTGGCACGAATTTTCAAAGCTTTTCTAATACTTCAAGGGCTTTTTCCTGCTCGGCGGGGTAAAGGTGGGCATAGGTGTTCCAGGTCATTTCAACCTTGCTGTGACCCAACCGGCGCGCAATTTCTTGAATGTTAATGCCGTTGTTGGCCAGCAGGGAGGCGTGGCTGTGCCGAAAATCGTGTATACGAATAACCGGCAGCCCGGCCGCCTTGGCGTAGGCTATATTTGCGTTGGAAATACTGGTGTCGGAAAGACAGTGCCAGCCGCCGCAAACCCGCCAGTTATTGTTAAAGCCCTTTAACTGCTGCTGCATTTGTTTGTGTTCGGCCAAAATGACAAGCAATACCTTTGGCAGCTGAATATCCCGGTAAGAGGATCTGTTTTTTGGCGGCGTTTCTACAATGGGCTGCCCTTTAATCTTTTGGGCCACGCTGCGCCGAATGTGCATAATATTCCCCTCAATATCAGTCCATTTTAAGGCGTTTATTTCGCCCTTGCGTGCCCCGGTGTAGTAGGCAATGTTAAAAAATACATAGCAGCCGTAGCTGTTAAAAGTTTTTCGCATTGCAGCTGCGGCGGTAATGTAAAGCTTAAACTGCTCCGAGGTGTAAAAGTGCAGCTTGTCTTGCGGCTTTTCAAATAAAACCTCTTTAAAATTATCTAATCGAACTAACGGGTTGCCCGGCAAATACTCCATTTTAACCGCCCAGTTCAGCATGGCGCGCAGCTCACTGTAAATATTACGCCTTGTTCTAACCGCTAACGGGCGCTCTTGCACGGCTTCTTTCCAGGTAGATAAAACACTTAGGTTCAGCTTGCTAAGCTTTACATGGCCTAAAATTGGCAGTATATCATGCTTAAAAAAGCGAATGGTTTTTTCAAGGGTCGAAGTTCTTACATTATGCTTTTTATCGGCTATGTACAATTCAAATAAATCGTTTACCGAAATATTGTTTTTCGCTGCCGGCTCGGCCTTAATCAGCTCGGTTAAACGCAGCTCGGCCATTTTTGCCGCAGCTAAACCGTAAACCTTTTTGTTTTTTTGCCGGTAGTGGCCGTTTCCGTCCGTGTAATTTATACATACCCGGTATTGCTGTTCGCCGGCCTTTTTCTTTCCTGTTTTGTAAATGGGCATAAAAATACCGTCCTTTCTTTTACTTGACATTTTAAGGACGGTTTGGTACAATATTAACGGTAGTTTTCCAGGCTACTTTTCTTTGTACCGGCCCCGTCCGGTCGCTCCTCGCTCTGTTCCAGCAGGGCGGGGGGCTTTTTTATTTGGTGTGTTAGGGATTTTAAAAAACGACTATTTTAACAGCATACTTTTCCATTTTTGGGGGAAACCAATGTGTTTCAGCAATATGCTATCGGCATACTCCTCTATTAGTGCCTCAAGTTGCACAACAAATGAATTGTTCCATTTTTTCTTATTAAGCGAAAGATTTTTTAAAACCAAGATATAGTCAAAAATGCTGTTATCGTAATGATATGTGCTGTTCTTTGGCGTTTTAGGAATTGGGGATATTCGATTGAAATACAGCCTTGAATAATGTGCGCAATAATTGCGCAGACGAGTAAGACAATAAAGCCAACTTTCCAAAATATTGTCAGGTACTTTAAAAATTTTATATGCAAATTGTTTTTTGTCTTGTCTCAACATATCTGCATAAAAACGAGATACATCGCCAAAAGAAAAAAGTTCGATAATAACCCATAGTGGAAATCGTGAATTATATTTTTCTATGTGGTGTTTTACAAACAACTGATTTTCATTATGTTTTATACAAGAACTGATAGTTTCTAAGAAAGCGTCGTGTTTATGGCGTGAGTTAAAAGCTTCGGAAGACAAGTAGCCGAGTTCGCCATGTTTATGGGCATGCATATACGACAGTTCCGTGCGCAATAGTATTTCAAGTTCCTCAACAATTGGAAAAATTAAATGCCGCAGCCGTTTATCAAACTCATATATTCTCAATACCGTATTAAACGAAGTGTTACTAATGTAAGAACCGTTTGAATCAACAAACGGCAAAAAATAAGCTGTTAAACGGTAATAATTGACTTTTTTTAAGACTGATAATGCTTCTTTTGGATTTTTGATTATGCAGCCTCTTTCTTTTAACTTATTTAATTGTTCCTCGAAAGTTGCTGGCTTTTTAACATCCATATAAAAACTTCCTAAATAAAAAAATACCCGCCCTGGGACACATCGTTGAGAGGTGCGGGCGGTCTTATTACTTATATTATATGCAATAAAACTGCCTTTGTCAACCCTCTATTTTTGAAAAATGCTTATTACAACAAAAAAACCGCCCAAAAAGGCGGCTTTCCTCATGTGCGGCGATATTACATATCGCTTAAACGCTAATTCGGTTGCATGAGTATACAGCGTAATAAATTACCTGCAACTATATTATATGCAACTAAGCCGCCAAAGTCAACATATTTTTTAAAAATTTTAATAAATTAAACCTAAATGCACTTTTTTGCCTTAAAGGCATAGCTTGAAACAGGATCAGTGCGAACCCTCCCCAGCCTCGGTTACCGCTTACAAGCTCGGCCGATAACTTCACAGGCACAGCGACCTTTTGCCGCTGAATATATATTATTCGATTTTGGGCGAAAAGTAAAGTGGCATTTGATTTTTTTAAACAAAAAGCACCCAATCCAACAAGGAAAGGGTGTTGCCCGCCACTTATATACCGCCTACGGGTCAGCGGTAAACTTTCGACCCAACCACTTATATACCGCATATTGGTCAGCGGTAAATGTAGCAAACTGCTACAAGAGCGTTATTATGCTCTTTACACCCTTATTGTATCTTTGATTATTAATTTTGTCAACAACTTTTTAATTTAAAACGAAAGCGCCCCTTTCGGGACGCTCTCTTTATACTATTCTGTGCTTAAAGCACTGCCGCTAAACGGCTTTTGTAGTAATAGTATAATGGGTTCCGTCCTGCTTGTCAAGATGTTAGTTGAATTTGCATGCTTATTGTTCGCTTTGACTTTGTTTTTCTCGGCTTTGTTTTACACAAAGTTTATCTATTTTTTCAGATCCGGGCTTAAATGTAGGAGTATGAATACCGTCAATATGTTCTTGTAAACTGTGTTTAATAGGCAACCACATTGGATCCAATATAAAATCAACGCCTTCTCGTCTGGCGTGTTTGGCAGCAGGAACAAAATCACTGTCACCGGCTATCAAAACAATTTGGTCCACCAGCCTTTTGTTTGCAAGTGCAGCTATATCAAGACCTATACGCATATCTACACCCTTTTGTTTCATGTCAAGTATAAAATCTCTTTCGCTTAAATCATCAATAGTGAGTTCTTTTCTGCAAAGCTTTTTAACTACTTCGGGTTTGATATTATAGCCAACGGAACTTTCCAATAATTCGCCTTTTCTAATTGCAAGTTTTCTTTTTGAACTTAATTCTTGGAAAAAATCAGTTGTCCATTTATACAAATCTGTTTTTTCCAATGAGGTTACTTTTCCCGTCAATGGGTGCATAACATTTTTTGTTGCAGGAGGGCAATCATAATAAAAAATTCTGTAAAGTGAAATTGGTTCATCTTGATTAAAACTATTGTATGTGAGATGACGCTTGCAATATGTAAAAAGCTCGTCAGCTCTTTTTTGGGGCGATTTGTCACCAAATAAAAAATGAGCTCTTTTCCTATAAAAACCACCGTCAACTAAAATTGCAACTTTAATCATCTTTTCCCACTCCTCGATAAATACAAAAACTTCCGGCCTCGAAGCTTCCCGAATGTTGGGGGCTCTACTACCGAAAGTTTACTTTAAAGTTGTAGCTGTTTGCTACTATCAATATTATATGCTTTTTTTCGGTTTTGTCAAGCCACTATTTGTGTTTTGTAATAATTTGTAATTTTCTTTTGCTTTTTAACTTAAATAACCAAATTTAAACATTCGTGCTGGTGAAGCCAACAGCTTTATTCCTCAACTTCCCGAATAATTAGTTTTGGTATACCAAGAATTCGGCAATGGTCTAAATTTTCGTTTTCTATTTTCTTAGGTGAATAAGCGGGGTTAATTGCAACAAGCCGCAACCAGCTTTCGCCCTGTTTGTACTCAACCTTTTTAAGCGTACCTAATTCGTCATCATATATTACTACACCAACCTGCCCGCTGTAATTTACGGTGGGTTGTTTTAGTATAAGCACCCGGTCGCCGTCCTGGTATTCCGGGTACATACTATCGCCTTTTACCCTTAAAACAAAAAATTCGCTTTTATCCCGGCCTTTTAAATAAGTGTCTGGAATGTTAACCGTATCACCCTCCCAGTCTTCAAGCGCCTGGTGTTCAAATCCGGCTGCTACTTCCCCAATTACCGGGAATGTGGTGTAATCTTCGGTTACGGTTGGTTCGGGGAGGTTTAAATTATTGGGATAGGTTTCGTTTTGGTCCTCCAAACCCATAAGTTCGCCAGGTGTAGTATTTAAAGCTTTTGCAAAAGCAAGAATTTTAGTTTGTGTTAAATCATTTATTCCAAGTTCAATCTTGTTAATAGCAGAGCGTGATTTATAACCTAATTTATCAGCTAACTCCTGTTGAGAAAGGCCGAGTTCAATCCTCCGCTTTCGTATATTCTCATATAATGGTAGCATTTCTTTGTCACCTCACCTAAATAATACCGCAGTGTTTCTTAAAAGTCAACATTTTTTTATGTTTTTTAAAATTTTTGTTGACAAAACGGAAACTGTGTGCTATCATATTGTTGTAGCCAAAAAATCAACAAATTCCAGGAGGTGACAAAATGACTGACTCAGCAGCACTAAGAAAAGTAATCAAAGATAAGGGTTACAAATACAATTCTCTTGCCTTAAGATTGAAAATCACGCCGTACTCACTCCAGAAAAAGATTGATAATAAGACGGATTTTAAGGGTAGAGAAATTGCAATGCTTACAAAATTGCTTTCTCTTACCATTAAAGAACAGAACGCTATTTTTTTTAGCAAAGATGTAGATTGAAAAGCTACAACCCGGCTCAAAGGTGGTGATTAAATGGTAGTAGTCAAATTAGGGGAGCAGCTGGGAAAGCGGTTGCTGAAAATAAGCAAGGTAGCGGCAGAAACGGGCATATCGCGAACGACCCTAACGAGCCTGTATTACCGAAAGGCCAAAGGGATAACGCTGGAAACGCTGGGAACGCTTTGTGCCTATTTGAATTGCAGCGTAGCAGACCTGTTGGAGTATGTGCCGGAGGACGGCGAAAAATAATGCCCCCGCAAAAAAAAGTAGCCTGGAACAAATGAAAGCCTGGAAAGCTGATTAAAAAGGAAAGGGGAATGAAAATGAGCAAGCAGCTAATTTTTAAACCGCCGGTAGTAGATGTTGAAAGCGTAGAGGTAGTGCGAATAACGCCGGCGGCAAGCGAGGTAGTAACGGCCGTTATGCGGGAAACCGGGTTGTCGGGCCGGTACATTGTAAGTCAAATGGTTTTGTTTTGTAAAGACAAGATTAAAATTGAGCGCAAATAACGAAAGGGGAATTTAAAATGGCAAAAAGACGGCACGGGCCGGTATCGGTTCAAAAGGCGATTGAGATTTATTACAAAAACGCCGAACTGGGAACAGACGAGATTAAGGAGTTGTTTGGCTGCTCTAACGCGGTGGCTTGTAAGTACCGCATTATGGTGCGGGAGTATGTGGCAAAGAACTGCGACTTTGAGCTGGACGGCTTATTGGTTCCAACCGAGGAGGCCTACGCAGCCTGGGGCATTGACATTGCAAGCTACGAAAAGCGGTTTGCCAAGCTGCAAAAATACAATTTTGTGTAAGGAGGGAAAAGCAGTGATTTTAACCTTGGTGCCAACCTTAATTTTGGTTTCTATTTTAATTTTTTTGGCGGTAGGCGCGTTAATAGCGGTTACCATGTGGAGCCGGAACGAAAAGCTGGCAGACGATTACCGGCAGCGGAACACCCGGCTGCAGCTAAAGGCCGAAGCGCAGGAATACGAGTTGCGCAGCCTAAAGGCCAAGCTGAATTTTTTAGAGCAAAACGGTGCGGGGAAATAAAAAAAGCGGGGCCCCGGGAACCCGGAACCCCAAAAAGAAAAGGAAATGACCTAAACCGGCACCGAAAGGGCAGCACCATTGGTTTAGATTGTACCTTTAGTATATCACAAAAAACAAAATTTGTCAAATGAAAGGGTTTTGAAAATGAATGAGTTTGAATTTGCCTACAATTTAATTTCGCTGCTGAAAGCGGAATACCCGGAAACGGTTGTTACCGGGCTGGAACATAACGAATTTGCCGAAATCAAGGTTAAAACCGAGCTGACCCTGGCAGACGGCACTAAGCTAAAGATTGGGCTAAGCTGCGAAAGGCCAAAGGAGCCGGAAACGGAGCTGACCGAGGCATGAGCTTGGCGGAACTGACGCAGTTAGACCTGTTGACCCAGCCTACAGTGCTTAAATGCGATAACTGCGGTTTGGAGTTTGACGATGACTCGGCCGGAACCACAATTGAAACGCACGGTTTTACGGCCCCGCCTTACGAGCATTTAATGTGCTGTCCCCGGTGCCGCTGCACCGAGCTTTACGAAATTGAACTGTGAGGGAAAGAAAATGACACACTGGAAAAAACTAACCAACCCCAATTACCTTGGCGCCTATTCAATTGAGGACGGCAAGGACCTAATTTTAACCATTGGCACCGTAGCAGAGGAAACTGTTATTGGCGCAGACGGCAAGCGAGAGGATTGCCCCGTTTGCCATTTTGAGGAACGCGGCGTAAAACCCATGATTTTAAACAGCACCAACATGAAAATGATTACCAAGCTGCTTGGCACCCCATACATTGAAAACTGGCGGGGCCACAAAATTCAAATTGGTGCCAAAAAGGTTAAAGCCTTTGGCGAAATTGTAGAGGCGCTGCGTGTGCGTGAATTTTTGCCGGCAGCCAACAACCCCGAATGCGCCCGGTGCGGAAAAGAGATTGCCGCGGCGTTTGGCATGGGCGCTGAACAGTTGGCGGCCTACACCGAAAAGAAATATGGCCAAAAGCTTTGCAGTAATTGCGCGGCAGCACTGAAAAAGCAGGAACAGCAGAAAACGCAGGAGGGCGAAAATGGTACTGACGAGTGAAAACTACTTTAGCCCAAAGGCAAACATGGCCTATATGAGCGTGTCGCAGTTTAAAAGCTTTGAGCAGTGCCAGGCAGCTGCCATGGCCGAGTTAAGCGGCGAATACAGCCGGGAGGAAACCCCGGCGCTGCTGACCGGTTCTTATGTAGACGCATACTTTGAGGGCACGCTGGATCTGTTTCGGGCGGGGCATGCCAACCTGTTTAAAAGGGACGGCACCTTAAAGGCCGAATATGTTAAGGCCGAGGAAATTATTAAGCGGATTGAGCGGGACCGATTTTTTATGCAGCAGCTTGCCGGGCGCAGGCAGGTTATTATGACCGGTAAAATTGCAGATGTTGCGGTTAAGGTTAAAATAGACAGCCTGCTGCCGGACAGAATTGTTGATTTAAAGATTATGAAAGATTTTGAACCGCTGTATGTGCCGGAGCAGGGGCGGTTGCCCTGGTTCGAGGCCTGGCGTTACGATCTGCAGGGCGCTGTTTACCAGGAAGTGGTTCGGCAGAATACCGGCAAAAGGCTGCCGTTTTATTTGGCGGCCGCCACGAAAGAAAAGGAAACCGACCTTGAGGTTTTAGAGGTAGAGCAGGAGCTGCTGGATTTTGAGCTGGAACGCTTTACCGAAACGGTTGGCCGTTATGACGCCGTTAAAAAAGGAATATTGGACGCTGAACGCTGCGAGCATTGCGACTATTGCAAGAGGACCAAAGTGCTGACAGCGGCAAGAAAGTCGGGGGATTTTGTAAATGAATAAAATTGTTTTAAAGGGCCGCTTAACAGCCGACCCGGAGCTGAAAACCACACAAACCGGGGTAGAAACCTGTAACTTTACGGTTGCGGTAGACCGTTACGCCGGCAAGGATAAAGAAAAAACGGTTAATTTTATTCCGTGCCGGGCCTGGCGGGCCACCGCTGCCTTTGTTTCAAAATACTTTGCCAAGGGTAAAGAAATTTTGGTAGACGGCACTTTAAATGTAGATAAATACGAAAAGGACGGCGAAAACCGCACCTACACCTATGTAAATGTTGAAAGCGTTGAATTTTGCGGCAGCAAGTCAGATAGTTCAACCGCGCCCTCCAACGCACCGGCCACAACCGCAGCAGCCCCGGATGTAGCCTTTTCCGAGGTAGATAATGACGACGATTTGCCGTTTTAACGGGGTAGCTGCATGACAATTCAAATAGACAGCCGGGAAAAGGCCCGGGCCATTCAAAAAATACTGGCTCAGTTTGAGCAAAGCGGCGTAAAGCATTATGTTTCCAAGCTGTTTGTTGGGGACTACATGAGCCTGGATAACCCACGGTTGATTATTGACCGCAAGCAGAATTTAAACGAGGTAACCCAAAATGTTTGCCAGCAGCACTCCCGCTTTGTGCGCGAGATTGAACGGGCGAACGAGAACGGAATTAAGCTGCTGTTTTTAATTGAACACGGCGGCAGTATTCGCAGCCTGGAGGATGTACGCAGCTGGCAAAACCCCAGGTTAAAGTTTTCGCCGCTGGCAGTTTCGGGCGAACGGCTTTACAAAATATTGTACACCATGCAAAGCCATTACGGCGTTGAGTTTTTATTTTGCGACAAGCGCAGCACGGGCAAAAGAATTTTAGAGTTGTTAGGTGAGGGAAATGGCAAAGGTTAATGCGGAATATGTAAAACTGAAAAACCCGATTTTAACCGTGCTGGCCCGGTATGGCCTAACGCCGGACAAAAAAGGCTTTTTGTGCTGCCCGTTTCACAGTGAAAAAACCGCCTCATTTAAGGTCTACCCCGAAACCAACAGCTTTCACTGCTTTGGCTGTGGGGCAACGGGGGATGTTATTGACCTTACCTGCCGAATAGAGCAGGTTGGGTTTACCCGGGCGGTGGAGCTGCTGGGCGGAGCGGATATAACCTTTTCGCAACAGCGGAAAGCGGCACAGATAAAGCGTAAGCAAGAGCAGCAAGCAAAACACCGGGAGGAAGTTAAAACCCGTTATTGGCGAGATTTTGACCGTTTAAAGCAAACCGAGGACGAAATTGCAGCACTGCGGCCCAAAACGCCGGAGGAGGAACCCAGCCCGCAGTTTTTAGCGGCGCTCGGTCGGCTTTCGGGCCTGCAATATGCCTTAGAACAAAGCGAAAAGGAAGTGATGAGCCGTGGATTTTAGCAATTTAAGCGCCCGGGAGCTTTACAGCGACAGCGTGATTAACGAAATATTTGACGAGACCGACCCGGTAACACGGGAACAAATGATTATTGACCTAAAGGAGCGTGCCGACGAGTTTGGCCGCAAAACAAGGGAAAATGTTGACCGGCTGGTTCGCGCGGCGGAACGCAGCGAAAAAGAGCAAAAGCGGCAGCAGGAAAGGGAAAACAAACGCTCGGCCCGGTCGGATGACAATTACACCGACTTTGGCTCAAAATACCCGGAGCTGCGCTGCGGGGCCTGGATTGCCGACAGCAGCGGGATTGCCGACCCTTACGCACGGTTTGACCAAAAAATAGTTTGCTCGCACCCGGTGCTGCCGGTTCAAATTATTAAAAATGTAGAGGAAGGCACCCAAAAGGTAAAGCTGGCCTTTAACGCGGGGGACGGCTGGCAGGAGCGCATTTACCAGCGCAGCATTTTAGCCGACCGTGCCAAGGTTATTTCACTGGCGAATGACGGCATTTCGGTAGATTCCAATAAATCCAAAGACTTTGTGCGGTACATTTCCACCCTGCTGGACCTTAATTTTGATACCCTGCCGCGCCGGAGCGCAACGGTTAAAATGGGCTGGAAAAAGAACGGGTTTATGCCGTACAACACCGATTTGGAATTTGACCGGGACGGACGGTTTGACGCGTTATTTGATTCGGTACACAGCGCCGGCAGCCGGGAAAAGTGGCTGGACTTTGTGCTGCGGCTGCGCCAAACTAATCGGTTAGAGCCGCGGGCCATGATGGCGGCCAGCTTTGCCAGTGTTTTATTAAAGCCGTGCGGCCTGCTGCCCTTTTGGTTTAACATTTGGGGCACTACGGGCGGCGGTAAAACGGTTTGTGTGCTGCTGGCGGCCTCTATTTGGGCCGAGCCGGTAATTGGCCAGTTTATTACCGATTTTAAGGACAGCGCCGTAAGCTACGAGGTTCGGGCCAACTGTTTAAATAATCTGCCGTTTTTTATTGACGATACCGCCCAGGTGCGCCGCCTGTTAAAGGACGATTTTTCGGCCATGATCTATAAGCTGGCCTCGGGCAAGGGGCGCGGGCGCAGTAATGTGCGGCTGGGGGTAGATACCGAATATACCTGGAACTTTACCGTTGTTTGCTCGGGCGAAACGCCGCTGAGCAACGAAAAGCTGCAGGGCGGCGCTGTAAACCGGGTGCTGGACTTTGAGGTTGACGAGGGCAACATATTCGAGGACGGACAAAAGGCAGCCATTTTACTTAGCGAAAACTACGGCTTTGCCGGCCGGGAATTTGTAGAGGCGGTAAACGATATTGGGTTTGACCGGCTTTTACAGCTGCAGCAGCAAATTTTTGAGGAAATAAAATCCCCGGAAATTGAGGACAAGCAGACCCGCAGCCTATCTGCCGTGCTGTTGGCCGATAAAATCGCCACAGACTACATTTTTAAGGACGGGCGTTATTTAACCTTTAACGATTTAAAACGCGTCCTGGTGGATAAAAAGGCCCTTTCCGAGAACGAGCGCTGCTTGGACTACCTTTATGACAGCGTAAACATTAGCATTAACCGGTTCAACCCCGACTATTACAACGAGTACAAAGGCGAAATGTGGGGCGACTTCCGGGAGGTTGACGGGGTAAGCTGCGTTGTTATTATTAACACGGTGTTTCAAAAAATGTGCAGTGACGGCGGATATTCCTATAAAGGCTTTTTAGCCTGGGCGGTTAAAAGGGGGCTGGTTCTTGCAGCCGGTAACGGTGAACGAACAAGATCCATTCGCTTAAAGTCTACCGGGGTGGTACGGTGCATTTGCTTAAGGCTGCGTGAGGAGGAGCCCGAAATTGACGAAAAGGACGAGCTGGCTATTTAAAATTTGTAACGGCTGTAACGGCGTAACGGAAACAAAATAGACTTTTTTAATAAAATTATTTTTTTCACACCGTCGCAAGGCCCTCGCGTATGTAGCTAAAAAGACCCGTTACACCCGTTACACCCGTTACAGAGCCTTGAAAAGCCTTTATTTATGCGGTTTTTGTTGTAACGGGTTTGCAAATTCAAGGTGTTACAAACCGTTAAAAAGTGTAACAAAGAGGGTAAAACCGTATGGAAAAGGAAAAAATTGTAAGCTTGTTAAACCGCACCGTACGGTTACACGGCTTTAACCGGCTGTATGTGCTGCAAAAATATATTGCATACCGGGACGGCAAAACCGGCAGGCTGGGACATTGTGTGCAGCTTAGCGAAAAGAACAACCCCGGTAATGTTTTGCAAATAGGAATTGAAAAGGTTGAACCAATTGAAACCGAGGCCGAAAGCGTTCCTTTGCCGGCAGAACCTAAAGACGAGCTTACCGAAAACAAAGATTTTATTATAAAGCATTTTAACCGTGTTGTTCGGGTAGAGAGTTTAGAAAACTTGTATGTTTTAAAACAGTATATTGTGCAGCGGGAGGTTGAAACCGGCCGGTTGGAACGCAGCGTACAGTTATTGGAAAAGGAAAACAGAAACCATGCCATAGAGGTTGGCATAGAAAGGGTGAGAACATTATGAGTTGGGAATGTATATTAAACAGAATTATAGCGTTAATTAAGCAAAACGAAGTATTAAAAATTGAAAACGAACGGTTAAGGCGCAGCTTAGACGCCATGCACAACCGGGCTTTAATGGCCGAGCTTGGGTTAAAGTGCAAACAACAACGGGAGGGTTTAAAGAAATGAGTAAAATAAGCGTTTTAATTAAAGAGCCAGGCAAAACACCGCGGCATGTTCATATCAGCAATACCTTAAGCAATCTGCAAAATACAGTTGGCGGGTATATTGAAACCGTAACGCTTTGCAGTGATTTAGTGGTTATCTGCAACGAGGAGGGCCGGTTAAAGCAGCTGCCACACTGCTGCGAAATATGCGGGGTTGATTTTGTAGGCCCGGTAATTCTTTGCGGCGTTAAAAAGGACAGGTTCACAGATTTGCCGGTTGATTGGAAAGCTTTAAAAGAAATGTTTCCGGGGCTGTGGGAGGTAAAACAATGACAAACTGTACCGGGAAAACGTACAAAAGCAAAATAAACGGTAATTTATTTTATGTTAAAGAGCTTCGCACGGATTGCGGTCAAGAATTGTATGCGGTAGTCGATATGGCAGTAGGACTAACAAATTATATCGGCAAAGGTTGGTTTGAACACGGAATTATGCAGAATTTAGAAGAGGTGACACGATGACAAACTATGAGCGTATAAAGGAAATGAGCGTTGAGGAAATGGCAGAATTTATCTGTTCAATATATGATAAAAATTGGAGTAAACATATTGAGGGATACATAATTCCAAATTATGATGAAGATAACATAGGTTGGTGGCTTAATTCGGAGGTAGAAGAATGAAAGTAGACAAAATTTTGCCGTGCGTATGTTGCGACCACGAACCGAACAGTGGGGATAGCGTTTATTATGGTATGCCACAACTTAAAGTTTGTGGTGGGAAGCCTGAAACTTTTTTTGAGGTGTATTGCCCTGTTTGTGGTAGAGGTGGATTTCTTCAATTCAAATCAGCATACCTCGCATTAAAAGATTGGAACGAAATGCAACAGGATTTGAGAGATTATTTTTGCAGTTATGGAGAAAGGAAAGATGAGGAATGAGTGATAAGAAACTTACTGACGAGGAAATTATAAAGCGCTTAGAACGCTGCGTGAATCGTGGTAACCGTAATTATGACACCGATATTGTCCTTGACCTTATCAACCGCCAGAGGGCAGAAATTGAGAGGTTGAAAACGGAAAACAAAATTTACATCGAAGCAAATCAAGTAATTGGGCATCAACGAGATCAGCGCGATAAAGAAATCGACGAATTACAAAAGCAAATCGACGGTTTAGATGTTCGCGAAAATAAAATCAAAGCCGAAGCATACAAAGAGTTTGCAGAGAAATTGAAAGCTGCCGCTATGTCCTGTTTAATGGGTGGCAAATATTATAAGATAATTACAACACGATGTATTGATACTCTCTTAAAAGAAATGGTTGGTGAGAAATAATGACTTGTAAAGATTGTTTGCATTATGAAGCGTGTAAAGGCACATACGACATATTAGATACTACTTGCAGTGGTGAGTTTGATTACGAAGAATTTGCAAGGAGTTGTAAGAATTTTACCGACCGTTCCGAATGGATTCATTTGCCGTGCAAGATAGGTGATAATGTATATTGCATTTTTGAAAATAATGTTTGTATCGCAAATGTTCTTGCCTTTTATATAGACAAAGTCGGAATAATATGTGAATTGAAAATATCCTTAAACGGAAAACTTCCGACAGCACCGTGTTCGGTTTGTCATATTGATAGAGATAGTTATACTGATAATGATATTTGTCTAACCCGTGAAGAAGCGGAAAAAGCATTGGAGGAAAAGAAATGAACGCACAAAATGATTACAACGAGGAATTTGACCGTTTACGCCGAAACCGTGTAGAGGTGTCTTATTACAAATACGGACCTGCGAGGGATAATTTTGGCGGTGGACGGGTAGACGCGTTGGCAACGGCCGAGCGCTGCATAGAGGCTTTTAAGAGGGATAAAAACACGGAGCACTTGCTTGACGCGGCAAACTACTTAATGTTCCGATTTTCTTACCCTTACCCGGGTGAATATTTTAAAGCGACAGACGGCACCGGCTCGGTGGGAACGGTCGGGACGCCAATAAACATGGAAAGGTGAAAAGCAATGTCGAAACGAACCTGCCCGGTGCGGCACTGTGAATTTAAGCGCGGCGACCTGCCTTGTATGTTTTTCTTTCAGTACCGGGACGGATCGGTTAGTTGCCCGAATATTAAACGGTTTAAACTCGCTGCTACGGCGGCTCAGTTGGAAAAGGAAGTGGGGAATAGTGAAAAGAGGTGATTTTAATTGTCTACAAGCTACCAAAGCGTAAACGCCAAGTGCCCGTTTTATTTGGGTGAAAGCGATTTAAGCGTAAGCTGCTGCGGATTATTTGACGGATCTAAGACGCAAAAGCACACCTTTGCGGATAAAAAGAAAATAAAACGCTATAAAGCTGCTTTTTGTGATAATATCGAGCACTACATGAATTGCGAAATATACCGCTTGTTGGCAAATAAATAGCATGCCGGCTGTTCCGTTTTAGACGGGGCAGCCATTCTTATAAATTTTTTTGTGGGTTGGGGTTAGAAAAACCAAAAACAGATGTGCTATGCTATGATTAGGAGCATATAAAGGTGGTGAGCAGTATGCCGAAAGGTGAAAACCTAATACCCATACAAAGCACGGAAAAAGCAAGAGAATTAGGCCGAAAAGGCGGAATTAAAAGCGGTGAGG
>OLOS01001736.1_pt1 | contig 16834 bp, 12 predicted proteins | sample 1672631 | NCBI WGS metagenome assembly OLOS01 (sample SAMEA3136707, study PRJEB25190) | human gut metagenome | biome: human gut; feature: human-associated habitat; material: faeces | place: Austria | collected 2013 | reverse complement strand
CCAGGGCTGGTATACTTTGACGAAGCCTTTACAGGGGAGTTCCCGGCCGAGGCCCCATTTACCATCAGCGAGCTGGAAGAGATTTACCCGGCTGCCAGCGCCAAGTCAAAGACGGATGAGGCGTTTAAGGAAAGGGCCCACCAGGCAACCCTGAAGCTTCAGAAGGGGTATGCCCCGTTCCGGGCCATCTGGCAGCATATCATGTCCGTGTCAGTGGAGGACCTTAAGAAGAATTATTCCAACCTGAATGTGGAATTTGACCTGTGGAAGGGTGAAAGCGATGCCGAGCCATATATTGCGGACATGATCCAGATGCTGGTGGATAAAGGCCTGGCCTATGAGAGCCAGGGCGCCCTTGTGGTGGATGTTGCAGAAGAGACGGACAGCAAGAAAATCCCTCCCTGCCTCATAAGGAAATCCGACGGCGCTTCCCTGTATGCCACCTCCGACCTTGCCACCATTGTTGAGCGTGAGCAGGATTTCCATCCGGACCGCTATATCTATGTGGTGGATAAACGCCAGGGCATGCATTTCGAACAGGTGTTCCGGGTTGCCAAGAAGGCCGGGATCGTAAAACAGGACACCCCTATGATATTTCTGGGCTTCGGCACCATGAACGGTAAGGACGGAAAGCCTTTTAAGACCCGTGAGGGCGGCGTCATGCGCCTGGAGACCCTGATTGCAGAGATTAACGAAGCAGTGTATGCAAGGATAATGGAGGATGAAGAGCGCACTGTGTCCGAGGAAGAAGCCAGGAGGACGGCGGGCATCGTGGGCCTGGCAGCCCTTAAGTACGGGGACCTGTCCAATCAGGCTGTCAAGGATTACGTGTTCGATATCGAGCGTTTTACCGCATTTTCAGGAAATACAGGACCTTACATCCTGTACACCATTGTGCGTATCAAATCCATCCTTAACAAGTACAGGGAAAATGGCGGCATTGTCAGTGAAGATGCGCTGGAGAAGAATATCCTGCCGGCGGCCAATGACTCGGAGAAGGCGCTGATGCTTCTGATTTCCAGGTACAACGAGGTGCTGGAATCCGGTTTCGCTGAGACAGCGCCCCATAAGATATGCCAGTACATCTATGAGCTGTCCAATGCATTTAACAGCTTTTATCATGAAACCAAGATTCTGACAGAGCCGGATGAGGCCAGGAAGGACAGCTTCATCGGTCTTATAACCCTTGCCAAGCGGGTACTGGAAACCTGCATCGGCCTGCTGGGAATCGAGGCACCGGACCGCATGTAGAGGAACGCCGAAAGGAAGCGTCAGTCCAATGAAAATAGTCAGGATGAACACCAGCAGCTTCTGGAAAGGGGAGGCTGGTGTGAAAGGCCTGGTGGAAGACCAGGGCAAGACATATAATGTAACTTTATATTTAGGGAGTGGCCGTGTAAAGGATTACTCTTGTTCCTGCGCAAAGGGCAATTCTTATAAGGGCATGTGTGCCCATGGGGAGGCCCTTTTTGCGTATTATAAGCAGCAGAAGGAAGAGGAATCAAAGCCGCCGGTCCATACATCCAACCAGGCCCACACCATGATCCGTGAATACACCAACCGGGAGGTGGCCCAGATACTGGCTGAGGATGAGGCCGGGCGCGTGGGGCTGGAACCGGTGCTTATCATAAGCAGCCGGGAGATGCGGCTGGAATTTAAGGCCGGTATCAGCCGATTTTATGTGCTGAGGGATCTGGGCGCGTTCAGGGAAGCGGTGGAAAACGGGACGTATGTGGAATACGGTAAGGATCTGGGGTTCCATCATCAGAAATCAGCCTTTGCGAAGGAGAGCCAGGGCCTTTTGTCCCTGCTTCTCGGGGTGACGGAAAACCAGAAGGCTGTGCGGGATATCGTACTCAGCCGTATGGACAGGGACCGTTTTTTTGAAATGTTCACCGGACGGGAGATGGATGTGCAGCTGGCAGGAGGACTGCGCACCAGGATGGCTGTCCTGGATGGGGACCCGGTCATGGTCATCCGGGTGTCACGGTATGGAAGGGATGGACTGAAGGTTGCCTTTGAGGGGCTTTCCCAGGAAAAAAAGGGACAGCCAAAGAGGATGAATGCCTGTTTCAAAGGGGAACGCCGCCTCTATGCCATCACGGGAAGCGCGGTTTACTGCTGCAGTGAGGCATTTACCATAACAGCAGGTCCTTTCCTGGAACAGATATCCAAGGAACGGGAGGGATATGTGCTCATTGGGCAGAAGGACATCCCTCTTTTTTACGAGCGTGTGGTGAAACATATAAGCCCTTACAGCCGGCTGATCCTGGAACAGGTGGATTTTAGGGAGTATGAACCGGAGCCCCTCAGGGCGGCCTTCCGGTTTGACACCGGGGAACAGGGGGAGCTTCTCATGGAACCAGAACTTTCGTACGGTGAGTACGTGTTCCATCCGCTGGAGGATGAGAACCTGCCTAAGACCATCTGCCGGGATGTGCCGGGGGAGTTCCGTGTGAGCCAGCTGATCCAGAAGTATTTTAAATATAAGGACCCGGAGGGAATCAAGCTGCTGATTAAGGAAGATGAGGATGCCATGTACCGTCTTCTGGACGTGGGACTGGAGGAATTCCGTCTGATGGGCCAGGTCTATATATCAGAGAGCCTGAAACAGTGGAAGGTGGCCCCGTCCCCCAAGGTAAGCGTGGGAGTGGGGGTGTCCTCGGGGTGGCTTGAGCTGTCTGTGGACATGGGGGACCTGCAGAATGAGGAACTGTCCAGGATCCTGGCCGCCTACAGCCAGAAGAAAAAGTATTACAGGCTGAAAAGCGGCCAATTCCTGAAACTGGAAGAGGGCGGCCTTTACGCGGTCAGCCGGATGGCCTCCGACCTGGGAGTCAGCCGCAAAGACCTGCAGAAGGGGAATTTCCGGCTTCCGGCTTACCGCGCCCTGTATCTGGACCACCTGATGAAGGAAAGTCCCGGGGTGGCATACTACAGGGACCAGATGTTAAAGGCCATGGTCCGGGGGATTAAGTCCGTGGAGGACAGCGACTATCCCGTGCCGGAGAGTCTGCGGGGTGTACTGCGGGAATACCAGCGGGTGGGCTACTGCTGGCTTAAGACGCTGGACAGCTATGGATTTGGCGGCATACTGGCAGATGACATGGGACTGGGGAAGACAATCCAGGTCATAACGCTTCTTGAAGATGCTTACGGCACAGGGGAACGGCAGCCCTCCCTGATCATATGCCCGGCCTCCCTGGTGTATAACTGGGAACATGAAATCGGCAGATTCGCACCGGATCTGCGGGTGCTTTCCATTGTCGGGAACGGGCCGGAGAGGGAAGCAAGGCTTTCAGCCGTCCGGGAGCAGCTTTCAGGAGAAGCAGGGGATGGTTATCAGGTGTTGGTCACGTCCTACGATTTACTGAAACGTGACATCCGGTTCTATGAGGACATCCATTTCAGATATCAGGTCATTGATGAGGCCCAGTATATCAAGAATGCAGCCACCCAAAGTGCAAAAGCAGTCAAAGCCATTGATGTCAGGACCCGCTTTGCCCTGACAGGTACGCCGGTGGAGAACCGGCTCAGCGAGCTTTGGAGCATATTTGATTACCTGATGCCGGGGTTCCTGTTCGGGAGCCAGTACTTCAAAAAGGAGTTTGAGACCCCTATTGTCAGGGATGGGGATGAGGATGCCCTTTTCAGGCTGAGACGGATCATCGGCCCATTTGTGCTCAGAAGGGTGAAAAGGGATGTGCTGAAGGAGCTTCCTGACAAGCTGGAACAGGTGGTATATTCAAACTTTGAGGGAGAGCAGAAGAAACTGTATGCAGCCAATGCCATGAAGCTGAAGGAAAAGCTGGAATCAGGAGGATTTTCCGAATCAGGGGACGGCAGGCTTCAGATACTGGCAGAGCTGATGCGCCTGAGGCAGCTTTGCTGCGACCCGCGCCTGTGCTACGAGAATTATAAACATGAATCGGCAAAGCTGGAGACCTGCATGGACCTGGTCCGAAGGGGAATCTCGGGAGAGCACAAAATCCTTCTGTTTTCCCAGTTCACCTCCATGCTGGAACTGATTGAGAAGAGACTTTCAAAGGAAGGCATGGCCAGCCATAAGCTTACAGGGGCCACGTCCAAGGAAGAGCGGATCCGCATGGTGGGGGAATTCCAGCGGGATGATGTCCCGGTATTCTTAATCAGCCTGAAGGCGGGAGGCACGGGCCTTAACCTGACCGCGGCTGATATTGTCATCCATTACGACCCATGGTGGAACGTGGCGGCCCAAAACCAGGCCACGGACAGGACCCACCGGATCGGCCAGGAAAAACAGGTTACGGTCTATAAACTCATTACGCGAAATACCATAGAAGAGAATATCTTAAAGCTTCAGGAATCCAAACAATACCTGGCCGACCAGATCGTAACCGAAGGCACGGTCAGCTTTGGCAGCCTGACAAAGGAAGATATCCTGAACATAGTAACCCAGGAGGTAGAGGAATGAAAGTATTGATGTTAAACGGAAGCCCTCATGAAAAGGGCTGTACCTACACAGCGCTCATGGAAGTGGCGGGAGAACTGGAGAAAGCCGGGATCCAGACGGAAATCATGCATGTGGGCGGGGATCTGGTCCATGGCTGCATGGGCTGCGGCGCCTGTTCCAAGCTGGGAAGATGCATTTATAACGATGACAAGGTCAACGAGGCAGTGGGGAAGATGAAGGAAGCCCAGGGACTTATCGTTGGCTCCCCGGTGCACTATGCGTCCGCGGGAGGCGCCATCACCTCATTCTTAGACCGGTTCTTCTATTCAGGCGGCGCATATGCCGCCCATAAGCCGGCGGCAGCAGTTGCCTCCGCCCGCCGGGCAGGCACCACGGCCACCCTGGACCAGCTGAATAAATACTTCATGATCTCGCAGATGCCGGTGGTTTCTTCCCAGTACTGGAACATGGTACACGGAGGATGTCCGGAGGATGTGAGGAAGGATGAGGAAGGCCTGCAGATCATGCGGGTCCTGGGCCGCAACATGGCGTGGCTGATCCAATCCATTGAGGCGGGTAAGGCATCGGGCATCACTGTGCCGGAGATGGAGAAGGAAAAGAAGAGGACGAATTTCATAAGGTAGCTGATAGTGGATTTTTATGGCAGGGGCCGCGGCCATTGGGGTGCGGCCCCTGCCTTTTCCTGCCTTTTGCATCCTTTTGTTTCAGGAGATGGCGGGGATTCCCGATGGATGCTCTTGATTTTATTTTTCAACTGAGTTATACTATGAAAATGATTAATTAGCTAATCATATTATAGCTAACTATTAACCGGCTAACTATTAACCGGATAATCACCAACCCAATCATAAACAAATAATATGGAAAAGGAGGAATCATCCCATGAAAGAACCAGAATGCAGATGGCCCTTTGACTCGCCGCAGCACCGTCTGATTGAGAAGTATATCCGTGTGACACGTTTACACCGAAGTGTGATTGAGCACCAGCTGGAGGGGACCGGGGTATACCGCAGCCAGCATCAGATACTCATGTACGTGTCCAATAACCCGAATGTTTCCCAGAAGGACCTGGCTAAGATGTATGGTGTCTCAGGGGCCACCATAGCTGTATCGCTTAAGAAGCTGGAAAAGGGAGGCTACATTAAGCGGCTGGTGGACCAGGATGATAACCGCTGCAACCAGATATGCATCACGGAAAAGGGCCGGACGGTCGTGGAGGAGAGCGTTTTGATATTCCAACGTTTGGAAAGCTGTATGTTTGAAGGGTTTTCTGAACATGATATGAATGTATTGGGGAACCTGCTGGACCGGATTTACGGCAATCTGGACCGGGACCTGCAACCTGTTCCATCTGAAGCAGAAAGAGAGGAGAATTAAGTGAAGCGGTATAAGAAATATATGACTCCCTATCTCAGCGCCTTTATCATAGGCCCCCTGCTGATGCTCACGGAGGTAGTCGGGGAAATCATGCTGCCAAAGCTCATGTCCCTTATCATTAACAATGGGGTCGCGGGACGGGATGTCCGTTATATCATGACCATCGGTATCGTCATGGTGCTTACCACCTTCGTGATGGCTTTAGGGGGAATCGGCGGCGCCTATTTCTCGGCCAAGGCATCCATCTGTTTTACAAGCGATTTAAGGGAGGACCTGTTTGCCAAGGTACAGGAGTTTTCCTTTAAGAACATCGACAATTATTCAACCGGCTCCCTGGTCACAAGACTGACCAATGACATCCAGCAGATCCAGAATGTGGTCATGATGGGGCTGCGCCTGATGCTCCGCGCCCCGGGGATGTTCGTGGGCGCGCTCATCATGGCATTCATCATGAACGCCAGGCTGGCTATTGTCATACTGGTGGTCATCCCACTTTTGAGTCTTGCCATTGCCCTTATCCTGCGGACGGCATTTCCCAGGTTTACCATCATGCAGAAAAAGCTGGACCGCCTCAACTCCGGCATCCAGGAGGCGCTGACCAATGTGCGTGTGATCAAGTCCTTTGTCAGGGAGGATTTTGAGGAAAATAAATTCAGGGAAATGAACCAGGACCTTAAGGAGTCCAGCCTCAATGCCATGAAGATTGTCATTGCAACCATGCCCGTCATGATGCTGGCCATGAACATCACCACCCTGGCCGTGGTGTGGTATGGGGGAAATATCATCATTGCAGGGGATATGCCGGTGGGCAACCTGACTGCATTTACAACCTATATCGTACAGATCCTCATGTCCCTGATGATGCTTTCCATGGTGTTCCTCCAGAGTTCCAGGGCCATGGCAAGCGTGAAGCGCGTGAATGAGGTCATGGACACACAGATTGACCTGACGGATGATCATGCGTCCCACAAGGACCTTCAGGTGACAGAGGGCAGGGTGGAATTCCGGCATGTGGATTTCAGCTATTCGGGCAGCGGGGAGGAACTGGTCCTGGAGGACATATGCTTTACAGCCAGGCCGGGGCAGACTGTTGGCATCATCGGTTCCACGGGCAGCGGCAAGACCTCCCTGGTGCAGATGATCCCAAGGCTTTACGATGCCACGAAGGGCCAGGTCCTTGTGGACGGGGTGGATGTAAGGGAATACTCCCTTAAGAACCTGCGCGAAGGCGTGGGCATGGTGCTGCAGAAGAATGTCCTGTTCTCCGGGACCATAGAAGAGAACCTGCGCTGGGGTAAGGAGGATGCCACACAGGAGGAAATACGGGAAATGGCGGCAAGCGCCCAGGCAGACGGCTTTGTCACCTCCTTCACCCATGGATATGATACCGATATGGGGCAGGGCGGCGTTAATGTATCCGGCGGACAGAAGCAGAGGCTCTGTATCGCAAGGGCATTGCTGAAACGTCCGAAAATCCTCATACTGGATGACAGCACCAGCGCCGTTGACACTGCCACCGAGGCGAAAATCAGGGAATGTTTCCGCACCACCTTAAAGGATACCACTAAGATCATCATCGCCCAGAGAATCGGCTCAGTGGAAGAGGCGGACCTGATTTTGGTGCTGGACGATGGAAGGATCATCGGCCAGGGCACCCATGAAGAGCTGCTTAAGGACTGCGAAGCATACCAGGAAATCTATTATTCCCAGAGGGACCGGGAAACAGAGGAGGTGAGTGCGTCATGAGCGGAAAAGAAACAATTGCGCAGGATAAAACAGAGCAGCATAGGATTGAAAGCTTAAAACGGCGGTATGGGCGCACTCCTGCGGCGGCTCCCAGGCGGGGGCCTATGGGAGGCCGCCACGGAGCTGCCAGGATGGCTTCCATGGGAAAACGGATGCCCCGCAACAGCGGACGGACCATAGGACGTCTCATGCATTATCTGAACGAGGATAAACCTAAGATGATGCTTGCATTTTTCTGCGTCATCGTGAATACGGCGGCCACCCTGGCCGGATCCTATATGCTGCGGCCCATCATCAATACCTTCATCGCGCCCCTTGACGGCAGCCCGGGCAATCCGTCAGGACTGTTCAGGGCCTTAGCGGTCCTGGCCGTCATCTTCGTGGTGGGGGTCATTGCAAACTACGCCCAGGCCAGGGTCATGCTGACTGTTGCCCAGAATGCCCTGCAGAAGATCCGTAATGATTTATTCGGGAAAATGCAGAAGCTTCCGGTCCGTTTCTATGATACCAATTCCAACGGTGACCTGATGAGCCGTTTTACCAATGACGTGGATACCATCGGGCAGATGCTCAGCAGCACCCTGGTCCAGCTGTTTTCCGGCGCACTAAGTATCGTGGGCACCCTGGCGCTGATGCTTTATACCAATGTCATACTGACCCTGATCACCCTGGTCCTTATCCCGCTCATGATGAAGGCGGGCGGGGCGGTGGCAGGACGGAGCCAGAAGTATTTTACGGCCCAGCAGACCTCCCTGGGCGCTGTGAATGGTTATATAGAAGAAACCGTGACCGGACAGAAGGTGGTTAAGGTGTTCTGCCATGAGGACACGGCAAAGGAGGAATTTAGGATCTTAAACCAGGACTTGAGGAATAACCAGATCCGCGCCCAGTTTTTTGGCGGTATCATGGGGCCGGTCATGGGCAATCTAAGTCAGATTAACTATTCGCTGACAGCCTGTATCGGCGGGCTGCTGTGTGTGCTCAGGGGATTTGACGTGGGAGGGCTTACGGTATTCCTCAACTTTTCCAGACAGTTTTCACGTCCCATTAACGAGATTTCCATGCAGGTGAGCAACGTGTTCTCGGCCCTGGCAGGAGCGGAGCGGGTATTTGCGGTCATGGATCAGGAGCCGGAACCGGCCGACCATGGGGATGCGGTGGTCCTTAATCCCATGGAAGGCCATGTGGTCCTTGACCATGTGACCTTTGGATATGAGCCGGATAAGATAATCCTTAAGGATATTAACCTTTATGCCGAACCGGGACAGAAGATTGCCTTTGTGGGTTCCACAGGGGCCGGTAAGACCACCATCACCAACCTGCTCAACCGCTTCTATGATATACAGTCAGGCGCCATCACCATTGATGGGGCGGATATACGTCACATGAAGAGGGATGAGCTGCGAAGGAACATTGCCATGGTGCTTCAGGACACCCATCTGTTTACAGGCACGGTCATGGAGAATATACGTTACGGCCGTCTGGATGCCACGGATGAAGAGGTAATCCAGGCGGCAAAGACTGCCTCCGCCCACTCCTTCATCATGCGCCTTCCCCATGGATACGATACCATGCTGGAAGGGGACGGGGCCAATTTAAGCCAGGGACAGAGGCAGCTGCTTAATATAGCCAGGGCAGCCATCTCCAAGGCTCCGGTGCTCATAATGGATGAGGCCACCAGCTCCGTGGATACCAGGACGGAAAAGCATATTGAACACGGCATGGACCGGCTTATGGCTGACCGCACCACCTTCGTCATTGCGCACCGCCTGTCCACGGTCCGGGGGGCCAATGCCATCATGGTCCTGGAACAGGGGGAAATCATTGAACGGGGAAGCCACGATGAACTCCTGGCCATGAAGGGACGGTACTATGAATTGTACACGGGCATGAAAGAACTGGATTAATTGCCATGAAATTAACATATAAATTAAAAAAATAACGATTAAATTCTGTATTGTATACAATGTATATTTATGCTATACTAAGTTGGTGAATTCGGGAAGGGACCAGGCAGCTCTTCCCGTATTCCGGCGTTTTACCGGCGGCATTGCCGCCAAAGGAATATTATGAAAGAAAGAGGGAGAGAATCCATGGGTTTGGCGACTTTTATAGGCGGCATCCATCCGTATGAGGGAAAAGAGCTGTCAGAGAACAAACCGGTACAGGTTCTGATGCCAAAGGGCGATTTGGTGTATCCTATGTCACAGCATATCGGTGCACCTGCAAAGCCGTTGGTGGCAAAAGGGGACCATGTACTGGCAGGCCAGAAGATTGGAGAAGCAGGCGGTTTCATATCAGCCAATGTCATTGCTTCCGTATCAGGAACAGTGAAAGCCATTGAGCCGAGACGTATGGCAAACGGAGCAATGGTACCCTCCATTATCGTGGAAAATGATGGGGAATATAAGACAATCGAGGGAGTGGGGGAGGACAGGGATCCGTCCACGCTTTCCAAGGAAGAAATCCGTAGTATTGTAAAAGAAGCAGGTATCGTAGGCCTGGGCGGGGCAGGTTTCCCCACGCATGTGAAGCTGACCCCCAAGGACGAGAACGCCATTGAGTACATACTTGTAAACGGCGCGGAGTGCGAACCGTACCTTACCAGCGATTACCGCATGATGCTTGAGGAGCCGGAGAAGATCGTGGGCGGCTTAAAGGTCATCCTGCAGCTGTTTGACAATGCAAAAGGCGTAATCGGCATTGAAAACAATAAGCCCGAGGCCATTAAGATCTTAACGGAACTTGTTAAGGACGAGCCGCGTATCACTGTTTGTCCCCTTCTTACCAAGTATCCTCAGGGCGGCGAGCGTTCCCTGATTTATGCGGTCACAGGAAGGAAGGTCAACTCTTCCATGCTTCCGGCCGACGCAGGATGTATTGTGGACAACATCGACACCGTGATTGCCATCTACATGGCAGTGTGCAAAAGAACCCCTCTGATGCGCAAGATCATTACCGTTACCGGCGATGCAGTGACAGACCCCAGGAACTTTAGCGTGAAACTGGGAACTAATTACCAGGAACTGTTAGAAGCAGCCGGCGGTTTTAAGACAGAGCCGGAGAAAATCATATCCGGAGGTCCCATGATGGGACAGGCGCTGTTTGGCCTTGATATACCGGTAAGCAAGACTTCATCCGCCCTGACCTGCTTCACAAAGGACCAGGTGGCAGAGATGGAGCCTTCTGCATGCATACGCTGCGGCAAGTGCGTCAGCGTATGTCCAAGCCATATCATTCCCGTGATGATGATGCAGGCAGCCCTCAGGGATGACTGTGACACCTTTGAGAAATTAAACGGTATGGAATGTATGGAATGCGGAAGCTGTACCTATGTATGTCCGGCTAAGCGTCCGCTCACACAGGCATTTAAGGAAATGCGTAAGACGGTTGCGGCTAACCGCAGGAAGAAAGGGTAGGAGGGGACATAAGAAATGACTAAATTATTAAATGTATCATCATCCCCGCATGTGAGAAGCCATGAGACCACCCACAGCATCATGCTGGATGTGGCCATTGCCATGTTGCCTGCATCTGCGTTCGGCGTATATCATTTCGGCTTACATGCATTATTAGTATTGATTGTCACGGTTGCGGCCTGTATGCTCAGCGAGTACGTATATGAGAAGCTGATGAAGAAGCCCAACACCTTATATGACTGCAGCGCCCTGGTAACAGGTATGATCCTGGCGCTGAACATGCCTCCGGAAATCCCGGTATGGATACCGGCCCTGGGCGGCATATTTGCCATCATCGTGGTTAAGCAGCTGTATGGCGGCCTGGGACAGAACTTCATGAACCCGGCCCTGGCGGCAAGATGCTTCCTCCTGATATCCTTTGCAGGCAAGATGACCAACTTCAGCTACAGCGGCTTTGACGGCATCTCCGGCGCAACGCCCCTGGCCGTGCTTAAGAGCGGCGGGACAGTGGATATCCCTGCCATGTTCGTGGGCAACATCCCGGGAACCATCGGAGAGGTATCCGTCATCGCTCTGCTTGTAGGCGCTGCCTATCTTCTGGTCAAGAAGGTAATCTCCATCCGTATTCCGGCGGCATACATATTGACGGTTGTTGTATTTGCAGCCCTTTTTGGCGGACATGGATTCGATGTGAATTATATCCTGGCCCATCTGTGCGGCGGCGGTCTTATCTTCGGCGCGTTCTTTATGGCCACCGACTATGTGACCAGCCCGATCACACCAAAGGGGCAGATTGTATTCGGTATCCTTTTAGGCGTACTGACCGGACTGTTCCGTATCTTCGGCGGTTCCGCGGAAGGCGTTTCCTATGCAATCATCATCAGCAACATCCTTGTGCCGCTGATTGAAAAGATTACCCTTCCCAAGGCATTTGGAAAGGAGGGCAGGTAATTATGAGTAAAGCAGGATTTATGAAAGACGCGGCCATCCTTTTTGCCATCACACTGGTTTCCGGCTGTCTTCTTGGCGGCGTATACCAGGTGACAAAGGAACCCATTGCAATGGCCACCATTGCGGCCAACAATAAGGCGTATAAGGCTGTGTTTAACGAGGCTGAGACCTTTGAGACCGACGAAGCCCTGACAGCTGCCATCGAGGGCTGCAACGCAGACCTGGCAGGCATGGATTTCGGCGGGGTGGAAGTGGAGAATGTGTTAAAGGCAGTGGACGCATCCGGCAATGAACTGGGATTTGTGGTCACCTCCCTTTCCAATGACAGTTACGGCGGGGTGGTGAAGCTGTCCGTGGGCCTTAAGGATGACGGCACCATCACGGGAATCGAGTTCCTGGAAATCAACGACACCCCGGGCCTGGGTCTTAAGGCCAAGGAACCGGCGTTCAAGGACCAGTTTACCGGCAAGAATGCCCAGTCCTTAAGTGTCACCAAGTCAGGTAATGCAGATGACACCCAGATTAATGCAATCAGCGGCGCCACCATTACCAGCAATGCAACAACCAACGCAGTCAATGCAGCCTTATATTATCTGCATAACTGTGTCAATGAATAGGAGGTGGGATGATGAATAACTGTTCAGAACGTTTATATAACGGTATTGTGAAAGAAAACCCTACCTTCGTCCTGATGCTTGGTATGTGTCCGACCCTGGCCGTCACCACATCAGCGGTCAACGGTCTTGGTATGGGACTTTCCACCACCGTGGTTTTACTTTTTTCCAACATGATAATTTCAGCCCTTCGTAAGATCATACCGGACCGTGTGCGTATTCCGGCCTACATCGTTATCGTGGCTTCCCTGGTTACCATCGTGCAGCTGCTGCTTCAGGCCTATGTGCCCAGCCTTTACGCTGCCCTGGGTATCTATATCCCATTGATCGTGGTTAACTGTATCATCCTTGGCCGTGCAGAGTCCTATGCGTCCAAGAACGGGCCTGTCATATCAACATTTGACGGTATCGGCATGGGACTGGGCTTTACCATCGCCCTTACCTGTATCGGTGTTGTCCGTGAAATCCTTGGTTCCGGCGCCGTGTTCGGCAACGTGGTCATCCCTGAGGATTACCATATCGCCATCTTTGTACTGGCTCCTGGCGCATTCTTTGTGCTGGCAATCCTGACAGCCCTTCAGAACAAGTTCAAGGCGCCGTCTGCAACCAACGGTTCCGTGCCACAGTCCAAGCTGGCCTGCGGCGGCAACTGTATGGAATGTTCCGGTTCCTCCTGCATGTCCAACCATGAAGTCCTGGAGACCAGGAAGCGTCAGGCAGAGGAGAAGGCACTGGAAGCCAGGAAGGCAGCCGTAGCTAAGAAGGAAGCAGAGCTTAAGTCAGCTACTTCCAAGAAAGAGAATTAGGAGGGTGGATAGATGAAAGAATTATTATTAATTGCCATTGGTTCCGCTCTGGTCAATAACGTTGTTTTGAGCCAGTTCTTAGGACTTTGTCCATTCCTCGGTGTTTCAAAGAAGGTGGAGACCTCAGCCGGCATGGGTGCGGCGGTTATATTCGTCATTACCATTGCATCCGCTGTGACCAGCCTGGTTTACACCGGTATCCTTGTGAACCTGCACCTGGAATATCTGCAGACCATTGTATTCATCCTGGTCATTGCGGCCCTGGTCCAGTTCGTGGAGATGTTCTTAAAGAAATCCATGCCGTCACTGTATGAGGCCCTGGGCGTGTACCTGCCTCTGATTACCACCAACTGTGCGGTTCTGGGTGTGGCTCTTACCAATGTGCAGAAGTCTTATAACTTCGTACAGAGCGTTGTAAACGGTATCGGTATCTCCGTTGGTTTTACCATTGCTATTGTCATGTTAGCTGGTGTCCGCGAGAAGATTGAGCATAATGACGTACCATATTCCTTCCAGGGGTCACCCATTGTTCTGATTACCTCAGGTCTTATGGCAATCGCATTTTTCGGATTTTCCGGATTAATTTAGAAGGAGGAGAAGGAAAATGGTAACAGGTATTATTATAGCGGCAGCAGTGGTAGGTATCCTCGGTATCCTGATCGGTATCTTCCTGGGCATTGCCAGCGAGAAGTTCAAAGTAGAAGTAGATGAAAAGGAAATCCTGGTCCGCAACGAACTGCCCGGCAATAACTGCGGCGGCTGCGGCTATGCGGGATGTGACGCCCTGGCAAAGGCCATTGCGGCAGGCCAGGCAGACGTAGGCGCATGTCCGGTGGGCGGCGCTTCCACAGCAGAAAAGATTGGGGCCATCATGGGCGTTGCCGGCGGCTCTGCTGAGAAGAAGGTTGCATTTGTCAAATGTAAAGGCACATGCGATAAGACAAAAGTGCAGTACAACTACTATGGCGTGGATGACTGTAAGAAAGTATCGGTGGTGCCTGGGGCAGGTGAGAAAGCATGTACCTACGGATGTATGGGGTACGGCTCCTGTGTAAAGGCCTGCGCCTTTGACGCCATCCATGTGGTGGACGGCGTGGCAGTGGTTGACAAGGAGAAGTGCGTTGCCTGCGGCAAGTGCGTGTCCTCCTGTCCCAACCACCTGATTGAGCTGGTTCCCTACAAGGCAGGGCATCTGGTACAGTGCAGTTCCCATGCCAAGGGCAAGGATGTGAAGTCCGTATGTGAATCCGGCTGTATCGGCTGCACCCTGTGTACAAAGCAGTGTGAGTTTGACGCCATCCATATGGAGGATAACCTGGCAGTGATTGATTATGAGAAATGTACCAACTGCGGCAAGTGCGCAGAGAAGTGCCCGGTTAAGGTGATTCAGTAAGGAATTTAATATGCAGTATGAAAGGCGGTCTGCCGGTGTGATACCGGTGGACCGCCTTTTTGTATGGGATGGGATTATGGATTTCTTAATGTCTTTTCTTCTTTTTTTGGAAAGCCGGGGAGTCAAAGGACCTGTCATCGGGCAGCACCTTGCGACTTGTGGCCTCCACCAGATCGTCATAACATGCAAATATCCTATCCACATGTGCAGGCTCCATCCCCGGGGTGAGTAGCGACACGATTGGGACAATGATGAGTCCGGCTACCATGGCAAATGCACCTGCGTTGATGGGGGATTCAATATAATGAAGGAACATATTGGACACCGTGATGCCCACGCCGGCTGCAAAGCTGGCCCACACAGCGGCCGGGGTCACCTTTTTCCAGTACAGGCCGTACAGGAATGGCGCCAGGAATGCGCCGGCCAGCGCGCCCCAGGAAATCCCCATAAGCTGTGCGATGAAATCAGGCGGGTCCAGTGCCAGGACAACGCTGCTGATGATGAAGACCACAATCAGGGCCTGCATCAGGATGAGCTGGGTCCTGTCCTTCATGTCCTTTACCAGGTTTCCTTTGATGAAATCCAGGGTGAGGGTGGAGCTGGAGGTGAGTACCAGGGAGGACAGGGTGGACATGGAGGCGGACAGCACCAGCATTACCACAATGCCAATAAGGATATCTGGCAGGCCGGAAAGCATGGCCGGGATGATGGTGTCGTAGGCAATGCCCCCATTACCGTTGTAGATGGCCGGACCGTCAAAGAGACGGCCGAATCCTCCCAGGAAATAGCTTCCCCCGGATATGACGATGGCGAATATGGTGGAAATGACCGTGCCGGTCGCAATTGCCTTTTCACTGCGTATGGTATAGAACTTGTGGATCATCTGCGGCAGTCCCCAGGTGCCCAGGGAAGTCAGGATGACGACACCCAGAAGGTTCATGGGGTCAGGCCCGAAAAAGGAGGTATAGGCGCCGGGCTGTCCCATTGTGAGAGGCACCTCGCTTGGAATCCTGGCCAGATTGCCGACAGCGGCCGTAAACCCTCCCTGGCCGCTTAACACGCTGAGGATGACGGCAGTAATCCCGGCCAGCATGATGATACCCTGGATGAAGTCATTGATGGCAGTGGCCATATAGCCGCCCAGGATGACATACACGGCGGTCAGGACCGCCATGCCCAGCACACAGACGCCGTAGGGGATATCAAAGGCCATGCCGAAGAGGCGGGACAGGCCATTGTATACGGAAGCAGTATAGGGAATCAGGAACACGAAAATGATTACAGAGGCCACAATCTTAAGCCACCGGCTGTTAAAACGGCTTCCGAAAAATTCGGGCATGGTTGCGGAGGACAGGTGTTTACTCATGACCCGGGTGCGCCGTCCCAGTACGACCCATGCAAGAAGGCTTCCGATAAGGGCGTTGCCAATCCCAATCCATGTGGAGGCCAGGCCGTATTTCCATCCGAACTGTCCGGCATAACCGATGAAGACAACCGCGGAAAAATAGGATGTGCCGTAGGCAAAAGCGGTAAGCCATGGCCCAACCCCCCTGCCGCCAAGGACAAAATCATTGACATTGGTGGCATGACGCCTGGAATAGAACCCGACTCCAATCATAATGGAAAAGAAGATGATCAGCATCAGCAGTTTGATTGTCATTTTATTAACCTCCGGGAGTATTTTATTATTACTTTACTAATTAAAACTTCTGAACTTTAATGTATCAGAGCAAAGGCGGAAAGTCAAAGAGATTTTTGCTGTTTTCCATTCTTTGGTTGAAATGCACATATAAGGATGGGATGATTTGCACTTAAAACAGGTTTTTTTAGCCAAAGTGGGGGAAGGACGCTATAATTCGACAAAAAATATGCTTCAATGTGCTTGTGTATTAAAATAGATAATAGTATAAAAAGTTAAATATAAGTAAAAAATAATTTACATAACACAAATTACAAAAAAAGGAAAAGAAAGTATGTGTTTAAAAATTAATAATAATGTAACATAAATGTAAAAATAAAAAGGTCAAATTATACAATTATGTAATTAAAATCACTGGAAAAATATAACTAATATA
>OLOS01001728.1_pt1 | contig 16879 bp, 9 predicted proteins | sample 1672631 | NCBI WGS metagenome assembly OLOS01 (sample SAMEA3136707, study PRJEB25190) | human gut metagenome | biome: human gut; feature: human-associated habitat; material: faeces | place: Austria | collected 2013 | reverse complement strand
CAATTTCAGAGGTTGAATTTGCCTTAGATGTACTTGAAGCAGTTGTGGTTGTGCCGCTGTTGCTTGTTTTGGTAATATTTAAACTGCCGCTTGTACTGGTATTTACCTTATTTGCAAAATAACCGCCGCCAAAGCCAAGTCCGCAAGAGAACACCATTGTAACTGCAAGTGCTATTGCAATACCGCCTCTTGATATTGGTTTTCTCTGTTTTTTAGGCTTTTTAGCCTTAGGCGGTTTTGCGTTTGCCGAATGATTGGGAGCAGTACCGTACGGTTGAGAATTATATACATTCTGTGACTGTTGGTTCTGTGCAGTGTAACCGTTTGATTGGTAATTATCATAAGCGTTTGTATTTGGATTTTGATAATTATTGCTGTATCCCGAACTTGTATTCTGTGAAGAATATTGAGTAGGCTCGTTATATCTGTTAGGATTATGCGAAGCGTCTTTATTATTGCCGTTTACATATGAATAATGGTATTCTGTGCTGTCTGACTTGTTGTCGCTTTTATCGGAATTCCATTCATATGAAGCCTCTGCATTCTTCTGCGGAATGTCTGTGTTGCTTTCAGGTGTATTTTCAGCATTACCTGAATAAATATCATTGAATTCATTTGGATTTTTATTATCAAGCATTTTTTAGTCCTCCTTAAATGCTATGTCTTTCGTATCTCTTACGATGTATATATAATAATTTTGCCAAGTGAAAACTATATGAACTCGTTTTGAAATAAATATGAAATAAATTGAAATAACAATGAAACCAAATTCACATTCTATTCTTAAAAATGCCGAACAGTCTTAGTCTGACCGTTCGGCATTGGTTTTTCTATATGCTGATATATGTATAGAAGGTATTATTATACTAAGCCTTATTTTCGCTGTTTTCGTCAACAGGCTTTTCAACATACTCGACTATACGCTTTCTGACGGTAACTCCGTCATATTTCTTTTTAAAGGAAACTTTACCCGTAAACTTTCTTCCGCACTTTTTACACAAAAAGGGAGCAACAAAACTTTTGTTTTTTACTTTCCAATTTGCCTGTCTTGCAGCCTGCCTTCCGCAAGCATCGCAATTAAAGCGCATACTGCGTTTATCAATCTCCGGATTATTAATATCTGTAATAAAATGATTTTTATACAGCAGTCTGTCATAAAATTCGTGAGCCGTTGCATCTTTGATAAAATCGTCTATCGGATAATCCTCGACAAAATGTTTCATACACTTTAATGTAAGCTCTGCGTCGGCATATGCACGGTGCTGTTCTTCAACATCAAAGTTAATTGCAAGCATATCTGCGCATACGGATAATCCGAGTTGAGAAGATTTATCATTTACGGAAAGACATTTTTCACAATAATCCTGCACATTGCAATAGCTTGTGAGAGGCAGCTCGGGCCTGTGAGCATAGTACATATAATTCTCAATCAATGCAAGAATGTCGCTTGTACCCCATGTCACCAAAACGCAATCGCCGCAGAATTTTTTAAATTCAGAAACAGCGTGCATAAATGTACAGCCGTTTTCTCTTAATTCTTCGTTGGTGATTTTGGTTAGCTTTTTAACCTTTGAACAAAGTTTTTTGCCTATCTGCGGAGAAATAAGCATTTCAAATCTGTCAATAATATTCAGATTTTCGTCAGTTTTAACTGCCCCGAACTCAATTATCTCATTTACAAATCTGTGTTCTTTACTGCTGTATGAGCCGTTCCATTCAAGGTCTAATACTACAAAACTCATTATTTTTTATGGAATGCCTGTTTCATTCTCTGTTCCTTAGAAAGAATACGCTTACGCATACGGATATTTTCGGGAGTAACCTCTACAAGCTCATCATCTGCAATAAACTCAAGACACTGCTCAAGCGATAGAATTGACGGCGGTGTAAGTTTAAGTGCATCATCAGAACCTGAAGCACGGGTATTTGTGATATGCTTTTTCTTACATACATTAACCGTAATATCTTCTGACTTAGGGCTTGCGCCTACAATCATACCCTCATATACAGGAACACCCGGGCCGACAAAGAGTCTGCCTCTCTCCTGTGCCGCATACAAACCGTAAGTTACTGTTTCGCCTGTTTCAAAAGCGATAAGTGAACCCTGATGGCGGGTTACGATTTCACCCTTGTATGGCTCATAACCGTCGAATACATGGTTCATAATACCGTTACCGTTTGTATCTGTAAGAAATTCGGGGCGATAACCCATAAGACCTCTTGACGGAATACGGAACTCAATGTGAGTAGAACCGCCCTCACGGGTGCCCATATTAATAAGTTCAGCTTTTCTTGAACCAAGTTTTTCCATAACTGCACCTACATAAGCGTCAGGTACTTCAATAATGAGCATTTCCATAGGCTCGTTCAACTTACCGTCAATCATCTTTGTAATAACCTGCGGACGGGAAACCTGAAATTCATAATTCTGACGGCGCATTGTTTCGATAAGGATTGAAAGGTGGAGTTCACCTCTGCCCGATACCTTGAATGTATCGGCGCTGTCTGTTTCTTCAACACGAAGTGCAACATTTGTTTCAATTTCCTTGAAAAGTCTGTCACGAAGGTTACGGGAGGTTACATACTTACCCTCTCTGCCTGCAAACGGTGAGTTGTTTACGATAAAGTTCATTGAAACCGTAGGCTCGTCAATCTTTACAAACGGAAGCGGCTCAACGCAATCGTTTGAACAGATTGTTTCACCGATGTTGATATCCTGAACACCGCTTACGCAAACGATGTCACCAACTGTTGCAGTGTCACATTCAACTCTTTTAAGTCCTTCAAACTGATAGAGCTTTGCAATTCTTACATTCTGAGTTGTACCGTCTGTGTGACAGAGAACGGCAGCCTCTCCGTTCTTTGCAGTACCTCTTTCAACACGGCCTACACCGATTCTGCCGACAAACTTATCGGAGTCAATGTTTGAAATAAGGAGCTGGAGTCCTCCGTTCATATCACCCTGAGGAGCAGGGATTTCTTTTACAATTGCGTCAAAGAGAGGTTTCATATCCGTACCGGGTTCATGATAATCCTCTGATGCATAGCCGTCACGGGCAGACGCATAAATTACAGGGAATTCAAGCTGATCTTCGTCGGCACCGAGTTCGATAAAGAGGTCGAGAACCTCGTCAACAACCTCCTCGGGTCTTGCACCGGGACGGTCGATTTTGTTAAGAACAACAAGCGGCTTTTTGCCGAGGCCGAGTGCCTTTTTAAGAACAAATCTTGTCTGCGGCATACAACCCTCAAATGCGTCAACAAGCAATACAACACCGTCAACCATCTGGAGAATACGCTCAACCTCACCGCCGAAATCGGCATGACCGGGGGTGTCAACAATGTTAATTTTGATGCCGTTGTACATTACGGCTGTCGGCTTTGAAAGGATTGTGATACCTCTTTCACGCTCAAGGTCATTAGAGTCCATTACTCTTTCTTCTACATTTTCATTTGCTCTGAAAACACCGCTCTGCTTCAAAAGCTGGTCAACCAGAGTAGTTTTGCCGTGGTCAACATGGGCGATAATTGCAATATTTCTTAAATTCTCTCTAACATCCATAAAAATACCTCGTTTTGCTAAAATCACTTAAATCTTATTGCATACATCAAGCATTATAACACTATAAAAGCTAAAATTCAATTTATATTTTTCATCACCTTTTATGCTAATATCCGACACTTTTTGAACATTTTTCCGATAGAAAACCGCAAAAAATATTTTTTAGTGAAAAAATAACGATTTTTGCTCATTTCGTGTGATTTTTTCTTTACAATATCTCAAGATTGTTATATAATTAACACAGTGTTTTGCATTTTTTTCGCAGGACCTGAATTATGATAGGCATTAATTTTTAGGAGGTAATATTATGGGCTACACGATTGCGCAGAAAATCATCAAGAATCATCTTGTCTGCGGAGAAATGACCGTTGGCAGTGATATCGGTCTTAAAATCGACCAGACTCTTACTCAGGATGCAACAGGCACTATGGCTTATATCGAATATGAGGCTATGGGCATTCCGAGAGTAAAAACAGAAAAAAGCGTTGCTTACATTGACCACAACACACTTCAGACAGGTTTTGAGAACGCCGATGACCACAGATTCATTCAGTCTGTTTGTAAAAAACACGGTATCTATTTTTCAAGACCCGGCAACGGCATTTGTCACCAGGTTCACCTTGAAAGATTCGGTAAACCGGGAAAGACTTTAATCGGTTCTGACAGCCACACTCCGACGGGTGGCGGTATCGGTATGCTCGCAATCGGTGCAGGCGGTCTTGATGTTGCTGTTGCAATGGGCGGCGGCGCATACTATATTACTATGCCGAAAATGGTAAGAGTTAATCTTACAGGCAAACTCAGTCCGTGGGTTTCTGCAAAAGATATTATTCTCGCAGTTCTTCGTGTTATGAGCGTTAAGGGCGGCGTTGGCAAGATTGTTGAGTACGGCGGAGAAGGTGTTGCCACACTTACAGTTCCCGAAAGAGCAACAATCACAAATATGGGTGCAGAGCTTGGTGCTACAACCTCTGTATTCCCGTCTGATGAAACAACAAGAAAGTTCCTCAAGGCTCAGGGCCGTGAGGAAGACTATACAGAGCTCAAAGCTGATGACGATGCAGTTTATGACGAAGTTATCGAAATCAACCTTTCAGAGCTTGAACCGCTTGCAGCCTGTCCGCATTCACCCGACAATGTTAAGACAATCAAAGAGCTTGAGGGCAATAAGATTGATCAGGTTTGTATCGGTTCATGTACAAACTCAAGTTACCTTGACCTTATGAGAGTTGCTCACATTCTCAAGGGCAAAAAGGTTGCAGACAATGTATCGCTTGCAATTGCTCCTGGTTCAAAGCAGGTATTTAATATGCTCGCTCTCAACGGCGCACTCGGCGACATGATTGCAGCAGGTGCAAGAATCCTTGAAAGTGCCTGCGGTCCTTGTATCGGTATGGGACAGTCACCTAACAGCGGCGGTATTTCTCTTAGAACATTCAACCGTAACTTTGAAGGCAGAAGCGGAACGGCAGACGGTCAGATTTATCTTGTATCTCCGGAAACTGCGGCAGTTTCAGCAATTAACGGTGTATTCACAGACCCGAGATGTCTTGGTGCGGCTGCTGAGATTGAAATGCCAGAAAAATTCCTCATCAATGACAATATGGTTATTGATCCCGCTCCTGTTGAAGAAATGGACAGCGTAGAAATTCTCCGTGGCCCTAACATCAAGAGCTATCCCGAAACTCATCCGCTCACAGATTCTATCGAGGCATCGTGTTCACTCAAGGTCGGCGACAACATTACAACCGACCATATTATGCCTGCAGGTGCAAAGATTCTTCCGCTCCGTTCAAATATTCCGAAAATTTCAGAGCATTGCTTTACAGTATGCGACAAGGAATTCCCAACCCGTGCAAAGACACTTGGCAAGAGCATTATTGTCGGCGGTGAAAACTACGGTCAGGGGTCATCCCGTGAGCATGCGGCTCTCGCTCCCCTTTTCCTCGGTGTTAAGGCTGTACTCGTAAAGAGCTTTGCAAGAATTCACAAGAGCAACCTTATCAATGCAGGAATTCTTCCGCTTACATTTGTAAACGCAGAAGATTATGATAAAATCAAGCTTGGCGATATGCTTGAACTCCCGAATGTTAAGGACGAAATTGCAAACGGCAAGCAGGTTACTGTTGTAAACAAGACAACAGGCGACACAATTGTTGCTGACTGTGAGCTTTCAGACAGAACAAGAAACATTATCATTGCAGGCGGTCTGCTTGACTACACAAAGGAGAACAGCTGATATGGAAAAAATTAAAATGGTCACTCCTCTCGTAGAGATGGACGGCGACGAGATGACAAGAGTCATCTGGAAACAAATTAAAGACATTCTCATCACACCTTATGTTGACCTCAAAACAGAATATTATGACCTCGGTCTTGAGCACAGAAACGAAACAGACGATCAGGTTACGGTTGACAGCGCCAACGCAACAAAAAAATACGGTGTTGCCGTTAAGTGTGCCACAATCACACCTAATGCCGCAAGAATGACAGAGTACAACCTCAAGAGTATGTGGAAATCACCTAACGGTACGATTCGTGCTATCCTTGACGGTACGGTATTCAGAAGCCCGATTCTTGTTAAGGGCATTGTCCCCTACATTCCTACATGGAAAAAGCCAATCTGCATTGCCCGTCACGCATACGGTGATGTTTATAAGAACACAGAGATGAAGGTTGAGGCAGGAAGCAAGGCAGAGCTTTGCGTTACAAAACCTGACGGTACCGAGGAAAGAAGCACAATCTTTGACTTCAAGACTGACGGTATTATTCAGGGTATGCACAACATTGACAAGAGTATCTCATCATTTGCCCGTTCATGCTTTAACTATGCACTTGATCAGAAGCTTGATGTTTGGTTTGCTACAAAGGATACAATCAGCAAGATTTATGACCACAGATTCAAGGACATCTTCAACGAAATCTTTGAGAATGAGTACAAAGAGAAGTTTGAGAACGCAGGTATTACATATTTCTACACACTTATTGATGACGCTGTTGCAAGAGTTATCAGAAGTGGAGGCGGCTATATGTGGGCTTGTAAGAACTATGACGGCGATGTTATGAGTGATATGATTGCAACTGCATTCGGTTCGCTCGCAATGATGACAAGCGTGCTTGTTTCTCCCGACGGCATCTATGAATACGAGGCTGCTCACGGCACAGTTCAGCGCCACTACTACAAGTATCTCAAGGGCGAAGAAACTTCCACAAACTCTGTTGCAACATTGTTTGCATGGACAGGCGCCCTCCGCAAAAGAGGCGAGCTTGACGGTCTTGACGATCTTATGAAGTTTGCAGACAAGCTTGAGGCAGCAACAATCAAGACAATTGAGGACGGCGTTATGACAGGCGATCTCTACGCTATCTCGACACTTGAGAACAAAAAGAAAGTAAACACAGAAGAATTTCTCAAGGCTATTGACGAGCGCCTTGCAGCATCTCTCTGATTTTAAAGTTAAAGGAGCATAGTGAGTAATGTCTAAGAATGACAGTATTTCAATGTCGGTTATCAGGCGTTTGCCAAGATATTACCGCTTTTTATCAGAACTGAATGACCAGAACATTGACAAAATTTCTTCAACTAAGCTTGCGCAAATTATGAATGTGACCGCCTCACAGGTAAGGCAGGATCTTAACTGCTTCGGCGGATTCGGTCAGCAGGGTTACGGTTACAGCGTAAGTCAGCTGAAAGAGGAAATCAAGAACATTCTGGGACTTAACAACGATTACAAGGCCATTCTTATCGGTGCGGGTAATCTTGGTAAGGCCGTTGCAATGCATATGAATTTTGAAAAACTCGGTTTTGAGCTTATCGCTTGTTTTGACAGCAACGAACAAAAAGTCGGTTCAAAGCTCAACGGAATTACAGTTAAAAACGAAAGTGAACTTGACGATTTTTGTAATAAAAATCATATTGACACAGCGTTTTTGTGCATTCCCCGTGTTTGTGTTGAAAATGTTCTCGATAAGCTATATTCACACGGAATCAAGAATTACTGGAATTTCAGCCACTATGATATAAATGCTCGTTATAATGATACTATGGTAGAGAATGTTCATCTCAGCGACAGCCTTATGACTCTCTGCTACAGAATGAACAACAACTGATAAACCAATGACTCCCCGACAGTTTTATAAACTGTCGGGGAGTTTTCCGTTACAGAGCAATAATAACCTTTTTTAGCGATTAAAAGGGCTGACCGTTTAAGGTCAGCCCTCTTTTGCAATTTGTGTTTGTGATTTAAGATTAACCGAGTGTAACCTGCTCAGCGATTGGAGCGTTGGGGTTAGTATCAGGGTTATCTGTGTAGAATGTAAGGTATGTACTGCCCATAACAGCAGAGTCATCAATTACAATCCACATTTCGTTATCTACAAAGCCCTTGTAGTCAATTGTTTGGTTAGTAGCGTTATCGGATACAATTACATTGTATGTACCTGCTCCCTTATATGTGAAGCTGTAATCAAACCAACCGTTTTCACCTTTAGTCATAGGATCACCCGGCCACTCTGACATAAAGTTGCCTGAGTCTTTGCCCTTGAGGTCTGAACCCCATATCCAGAGATATGGCGTCCATGTAAGTGAACCGTTGTGCTTTACGTGAAGTGTGATGTCAAGGCTTGAAGCGATGTAGTAGTAGTTTACCTCAGCATCACCGTAAGGAATTAAGCCAGACTGATTTTCCGGCATTCTGTCAGGATCAACAGCGTAGCCAACAACCTTGAATGCAGTTGACTTATATGTGCTGCCTGCTCTGCCTGCGAATACGATTGAATCAGTAAGCTTCTGCTGTTTTCCGTCAGCGTCTGTGTAGTAGTAGTTTACTGTTACTTTACCGGAAGATACAGGAATTCCAACAACATACTTCATTATCATTGTTGAATCTTCAACGTTGAAAGTACCATCATAGTTTAGGTCAAGAACTGATTCATCAACTGTAGGAGTTTCAAGCTTTACAATATACTTCTGAAGAAGTGTAGCGTCAATTACATTAACTTCACCGTCACCGTTGAAGTCAGCGTTCTTGAGTGATTCAGGAATGTAGTCTGTGTAGTAGTATGTAACCTCCTGCATATCGGAAGTATATTTGCCTTCTGCATTTCCGCCAATACGACTTACGATATATGTATCGGGAACAACTGCACTTGGAACTGTTACATAACCTGAGCCTACAGAACCCTGAAGAATTACAGAATCTTCAAGCTTTTCGCCTGTTGCTTCGTAAACATAGTTTACTTTTACCTTACCTTTTGAAGAATGGATGCCTGCTGACTCATAGCCTGCCTTGTCAACAGCTACGATAGCCGAACGAGCAGGAACTGTGAATGTTGAGCCTGTCACCTCGCCGAGTGAGTCAAGACCTGCTGTTTCACCGTTAGCGATAACAACCCAATCTGTTACGGATGTATCCGAAAGAGTTACATCTGCAGCTGTGGTTGCATTGTTATAAATAACAGCCATCTTGTTCCATTCACCCTCAACATCGTTCTGAATTGTGAATGAAATCTGATTTGTTGAAGCAGAAACCTTTTTTGTGAATGTGTATTTGTCAGCATATGAATTATCCATAGCTGTGAGAGGCGAGAATGCTGACTTAATCTGCATCATACCCTTGTAGTAAGAAACTACATCGGCATAGTCAACAACATTCTGCCATTTAATCATATTAAGGTCGGCTGCCGACTTGTAGCTGTTTGTGTCACCGTCTTTTGAACGAGCCATTTCTTCACCGGCAAGTGTGAATGAAATACCCTGTGATGTGTAGATAATTGCACTTGCAAGCCTGTTCATCTTAACAGCCTCGGAATTTCTCTCTCCGTAGTCTGCCAGACCTGTTGACGCAATAATCTGATCGTAAAGTGTTGCGTTATCGTGACACGCATCATAGGTTACGCACTGTGAAGGAGCCTGAGCCTTCCACTTGTATGTACCTGAGCTGTTGGCACGAACACCGTAGCTTACACCCTTTGCGGATGACTTTGAGCCCTGTATAAAACCAACATCGTTGATTTCCATTGCACTTCCCTTTATACCGTCACGGATGCCGTCATTGAAAATAGCGATTCTGTCGCTGAGTCTTGACGCATTAGCCTGTGTTGCAGGATAGAATTTTGTGCCTGAGCAAGTGTTAGTCGGGTGGTAGGAGTCACCGCCTGCCCAGCCTTCACCCCACATTGTGATTCGTGGATCAATTTGGTCAAGCGCTTCTCTTGCCATATTCATTGTTTCAACATCCATAAGACCCATAAGGTCAAAACGGAAGCCGTCAACATGATATTCGTTTACCCAATACTTGAGTGAATCAATAACATACTTTCTGTACATTGCACGCTCTGTTGCACCTTCGTTGCCGCAACCCGAACCGTTTGAGAATGCGCCTGTTGTTTTCATTCTGTAGTAGTAGTTAGGAACTGTGTACTGGAAGCATGAATCAGTTGAATAAGTATGGTTGTAAACAACATCCATTACAACAGAAATGCCGGCGTCATGGAGAGCCTTGATCATTTCCTTGCATTCTTTGATTCTTACTTTACCGTCATACGGATTTGAAGAATACGAGCCCTCCGGAACATTGTAGTTTGTCGGATCATAACCCCAGTTAAACTGAGAATCATCGCCTGCCTCATTTACTGACTGGAAGTCATAGAACGGGTTAAGCTGTACTGTTGTTACACCGAGTTCCTTGAGGTAATCAATACAGGTTGAAACCTTGCCCTCGCCGTTAAGAGTTGTACCTGATTCTGTGAAAGCAAGGTACTTGCCTCTGTTAGCGTCGCTTACGCCCGAAGCCTTGTCATAAGAAAAGTCTTTGATATGGAGTTCCCATACTGATGACTTTGTTGATTTGTCAAGAAGAACATGGTTATCGTTTGACCAGCCCTCAGGATCTGTCTCGTCAAGATCAACAATCATTGAGCGCTTGCCGTTTACGCCTGTTGCCGTTGAGTATACATCCTGTGTTTCATAAGTCTTTGTTGCATCTGAACCGATGTGTGTTGTGTCTGTTGTTGTGACTGAGTATGTGTAATAATAATCCTTCCATTTGCCGACGAGTGTAATCGTCCAAACGCCGTTCCACTCACCGTCAACGAGCATTTTTTCAAGTGTGTAGCTGGCAACTTTAGTTGCACCCTGCTCGTCATCCGAACCTGTTGTAAAGACATTGAGCTTAACACCGGTTGCTGTCGGTGACCAAACCTTGAATGTTGTAGCATCTTTTGTGTAAGTAACACCAAGATCATTGCCGGAATAAGCATACTGAGCGTCAATATCTTCAGCAGCCTTTGTGTAAGAATTGTCTCTTGCGTAGTCGCTTGAAACTGCCGAACTGTCATCGGCTGTTGCGGCAAAGCTTGATACAACCGCTGTTGAGGCAAGCATGCACGCTGCAAGAACTGCAGAAACAATTTTTTTCGTAGTTCTCATAGATAATATTCCTCCTTATTAATTCTTATAATCTATTCCGTTAGCAAACGGAAATAACTACCTTTAATTAATCTTCTTCAATGTCAAGCTCTGCCATAATGCGTTTTTTACGCTTGTTTGAAGAATAAATAACCGATGCCGCACACAGAGCAATTATAAGACCGGTGCCGACATACACAAACGGAAGCATCTGCTTGAGCGGATCGGGATTTGACGAGTAACTGAACACTACATTGATTTCGCCCGATTTAAATGTTCCGTTTGCCTTTTCGGGAACGCTTACAAGATCTTTTTCCTCATATGTATTTTGAGAAAGTGAATAAGCCTGTCCTTCAACACCTGTGATTGTCTTTGTATCAAGAATTTTACCCGAATCGTCCATATAAATGGCATTGACTCTGCAAACAGTCTTATCCTCATCATCAGTTACACGGGTATATTTGTATGTAACGGTCTTGCTTGCGGAATCAAGCTTGCCTGCACCGTTTGTCGGGAGGTCGTCAAGAACAAGCTTGTAATTTTTAATTGACGGAAGGTCGGGAGTATAATACTGCTCGCCCTTTCTGTTTTTTACAAGAAAAGAATCTTCAATTTCCGTATTATTTGTTTCGTCAACAAACTTTACGGTAACTGTTGATATCTCACCGTCATATTCTTCAACATAAACCTTTGCATGACCTACCTGATCCGTGAACACACCTTTAATTTCACCGTCGGTTTTCTTAACATTATAATTAAGAGTTGACGCAAGATTTGTCACATCATAGCTTGTGCCGAGCTCGCCTGTGAGCGTCTGTGACTTGATGAGTTTTTCGGTTTTGTTGTCATAATAATCAATGACAACAGCGCCCTCATCATCCATAATTCCCGCAGAATCATAGCTCTTTGTGTCAACCATAATAACGGCTGAATGAGCCTCAACCTTTACGCTGTTTGTAACATTCTTTATGTTGCGAAGTCCGGCTGTCTTGTTATCTGCAAGAACAACCCAGTCGCCTTTTGCGGTAACATTCTGTGCAGACTCGGAGCCGTTGAAGATTACGCACATCTGACTCCATTTTCCGCTCTCGGTGTTATTTATTGTGTAACCCATAACACCCTTTGGAACATCGGAAAGATATGTAAGGCTGTTGGCTGTTGCAGCAGTAGAATCCGAGAATGCCGCAAAAGCGTCACGGATTTTATAAAGACCTCTGTAATATTCAATTACATCTGAATAGAGATCGACATTTTCCCAGTCAAGCATATTTTCTTTTCTGCTTGACGCATAGCTGTTTTCATCACCGTCTTTACTGCGACAAAACTCCTCACCGCCGAGTGAGAACGGAATACCCTGTGAAGTAATAACAATTGCCGCAGAAAGCTTGTTCATTGCAACAAGATCTTCATATCTTTTGCGATATTTACCGTCGGCACCGTAAACAGAGCCTACAAGCTTATCGTAAAGACAAAGGTTATCGTGACATGACGCATATGTTACACATTGTGACGGAACATTTGCCCAACCTGTTGTTGTGTCACTCTGACCTGCTATGCCCGTTTTCAGGTTGGCTCTGCGTGAACCTTCCTGAACAAAAGCACCGTCCGTACCGCCTGTACTGCCCTTGATTGCATCACGGATTGTATCATCAAACGCACCGATGCGGTCACTCAACTGCTTGAGATTTTTCTGACTTGCCAATACTGTGCCTTCGTCACAATTGGTTGCCATATCCCACGCCTCACCGTACATAAGAATCTGACTGCCGCTGCCGTCTGCATAAAGATTGTCAAGTGCGGTACGAATTGAATTCATAGTCGTTACATCATGAAGTCCCATAAGGTCAAAGCGGAAACCGTCAATGTGATATTCGCTTGCCCAATATGTAACGGAATCAATCATATACTTTCTGAACATAAGATGTTCGCTTGCTGTATCGTTTGAACAGCCCGAACCGTTTGAGAAAGTTCCGTCATTGTTCATTCTGTAGTAATAATTCGGAACTGTTCTCTGAAGCCAAGAATCAGAGGTGTAGGTGTGGTTATAGACAACATCCATAATTACACCGATTCCGGCATTATGAAGTGCCTGAATCATCTGCTTACATTCCTTGATTCTCACTTCACCCTTTTTAGGATTTGTTGAATAAGAACCCTCGGGGCAGTTGTAGTTGACGGGATCGTAGCCCCAGTTGTACTGGTCCATAATGTTCTTGCTCTCGTCAACAGAACCGAAATCATAGAACGGCATAATCTGCACATACTTAACGCCGAGCTTTTTCAGATAGTCAACGCAGGTTGATGATGCGCCCTGAACACCGTTGACTGTTGTACCTTCTTCGGTAAAAGCAAGGTACTTGCCACGGTTAGCCTCACTCACGCCGCTTGATTCGGATGATGAAAAGTCTGCTACAGAGATTTCCCAGACCGACGCATCAGTCTGATTCTGTACAAGCACATGCTTATCATTTTCCCAACCATCGGGATTGGTTGTGCTTAAATCGACAACCATTGAGCGTTGACCGTTCACACCGCACGCCTTTGCATAGACATCGGCTGTTTCCTTGGTAGTTTTTCCGTGTGTTACCGAGTAGGTATAATATTTGTTAAGCAGGTCACCGTTAATTGTAACAGACCACACGCCCGTTGTTTTGTCAAGCGACATGGCTCTTGACATTATAGAACCTGCATCTCCCTCATTATCACTGCCGTGTTCAAAAATATTCACACGAACAGACGCCGCATTAGGCGACCATACCTTGAAGGTAGTTGCCTTTTTTGAGTAAGAAGCCCCCAAATCATTACCTGAATATGCCGACTTATCCAGATTTGCAGCATATGCCTGATAATCTGTTACAGTTTTCTTTTCCGCTGCCGAAACATCAGCCGCACACATTCCCGTAATCATCATAGCTGTCATTACTCCTGCCAATAATCTTTTTAGAAACAATCAAAAATGCCTCCTGACTTATTCGGATATGAGCAAAACAAAGGTTACAATCAGCACTGTTTTACAATAGTCCATACGAATTCCAATGTTAGCATTTCATTAATTAATTTTATCATATAAGGCAATATATTTTAATTCCGATTAAGAATATAGCAATTGATAAAGGCTTTATTGTTGTAGAATTTTCTTTGGCAAATATGTGCAATATGCTGATTTTCTAAAAGTATATTTTTAAATTTATATTAAGCAAAGAAAAATCTGTCAAAAAAATACAATTCGACAGTTAAATTTACTAAATTATTGAATTTTGTTATCAATAGAAAAAAATTCCCCGACCGCAGTCGGGGATGACATAATCACAAGCCGTAGGTTGAAGTGTTGACAATTGCACTCTCAATACGAAGAAGTCTGTTATATTTTGCAACTCTGTCGGTTCTGCACGGAGCACCTGTTTTTATCTGTCCCGAATTAACCGCAACGGCAATATCCGCAATGGTTGTGTCCTCCGTTTCGCCGCTCCTGTGTGAAATAATCGTGCGATAACCCGCCTTGTGAGCCGTGTCAATTGCATCAAGCGTTTCCGTCAGCGTTCCTATCTGATTAATTTTAATCAAAATTGCGTTGCCTGCTCCGAGCTCTATGCCTTTTTTAAGTCTTTTTGTGTTTGTAACAAACAAATCATCGCCGACAAGCTGAACTTTGTTGCCGATTTTTGAAGTAATATTCTGCCAACCGTCCCAGTCGTGTTCGGAAAGCGGATCTTCAAGCGAGATAATCGGATAATCAGAACAGAGCTTGTCAAAATAATTAATAAGCTCGTCGCTTGAAAGCGAATCGCCTCTCTTTGGAAGAATATATTTTCCGTCGGAATACCATTCGGAAGATGCGGCATCGAGCGCAATTTTAATTTCATCGGTAGTATAACCTGTTTTTTCAATCGCTTTAATTATATACTCAATTGCATCCTCATCACTTTTCAAGCTCGGTGCATAACCGCCCTCATCACCTACACCTGTTGACATATTATTCTCTTTTAGAATTTTACCGAGTGTATGGTAGATTTCACAGCACTGCATCATTCCCTCGGAAAAACACCTTGCGCCCACAGGCATAATCATAAATTCCTGAATGTCGATATTGTTTGACGCATGAGCGCCGCCGTTGAGAATATTCATCATTGGAACAGGCATTCTGACCGCATATGTTCCGCCGATATAACGGAATAACGGCAGTCTGAGATTCTTTGCCGCCGCCTTTGCACAGGCAAGCGATACGGCAAGAATAGCATTTGCACCGAGCAATTCCTTATTTTCCGTGCCGTCAAGTTCAATCATTTTGCTGTCGATTGCACACTGGTCAAAAGGTGAGTCGCAACAAAGATTAGGCGAAATTATGCTGTTGATATTTTCAACGGCTCTCTGCACACCTTTCCCGAGATAGCGTTTTTCACCGTCACGAAGTTCAACCGCCTCAAATTCTCCCGTTGACGCACCCGAAGGGACAGACGCTTTTGCAAAGGTTCCGTCGGAAAGTCCGACCTCCGCCTCAACCGTAGGATTTCCTCTTGAATCAATTATTTCTCTGCCGATTATCGTATCTATTTTTATTTCCATTTATATGCCCTCTCGTATTGAAATTTTATAACATAAACCGTTTTCAGATATTTTTAATCTAAACAACGCTGTGTTTTGTCTGCATTGTTATTTTTCCGTACACGGTTTATTTTATGCAGGAGTAACGCATTTTTGTCACAGGCATATATTGTTACTATGAAAAGCAAGGAGGACAGATATGGAAATGGTTCAGTACACCGTTCGTCCCGGCAATACGCTTTTTGGCATTGCGCAGTTCTTTCAGACAACGGTTAATGACATATTAAAATACAACAACATTCAAACTCCTGACGCTATTTTTGTAGGTCAGGTTCTTATGGTTCCCGCCGGTAGTGCGGAAACGCAGTATCATGTTGCCCGTCCGGGCGATTCGCTGTGGATAATTGCACAAATGCACGGAACAACCGTTGAGAATCTCTCACGGCTTAACGGACTTTCAAATCCGAATGTAATTTATCCGGGGCAGATTATAAAGGTAAGATAACAAAGGAGGACAGCTTTCTGTTTAGAAAAGCTGTCCTCTTAAAATTTCATTTGATTATTTCCTGTGTTTTCTAAGATAATCGTCAATCTGATTTCTGTCAAAAATTCCGAGGTCATCGCAACCTGCAAGATACTCGTTATGATGGCGAACCTCGTGATGAAGTATTTCAACGAGCTTTTTTCGGTATTCCTCATTATCAAGTGAGCCGTAAACCCTGTTGATTGAACCGTAGTAAAACACAATTGCATTGCCGAGAGAATTGCGTATGTACTCACCCAAAATGAACAAATCATTGTTAAGTGCTTTTGGATGAACTTTTAACTGCGGAAGAAGTGAAATTCCTCCGTTTAAATCTCTGTATAATTCATAAGGCATGGAATCTGCAATTTCGTCAAGCATTGCGCCGCATTCATCAAAAGTAATCATAAAGTCTGATTAATAGTCAAGATAGTCCTTGAGTTTTCTGCTTCTTGAGGGATGACGGAGCTTGCGGAGAGCCTTTGCCTCAATCTGACGGATACGCTCACGGGTTACATTAAACTCCTTGCCGACTTCCTCAAGGGTTCTGCTTCTGCCGTCCTCAAGACCGAAACGGAGTTTGAGAACCTTGGCTTCACGGGGAGTGAGGGTTGAAAGAACATCCGAAAGCTGTTCACGGAGCATTGTGTGTGATGCGGCATCGGCAGGTGCGGGAGCATCGTTATCTGGGATAAAGTCACCGAGATGGCTGTCTTCCTCCTCGCCTATAGGAGTTTCAAGTGAAACAGGCTCCTGAGCAACACGCATAATTTCACGAACCTTATCAACAGGCATATCAATTTCTGCGGCAATTTCATCGGCAGACGGCTCATGACCGTTCTGG